>Ga0056116_1000660_pt1 | contig 12124 bp, 8 predicted proteins | sample WorMetOlspDAHAB2_FD_67352 | JGI IMG/M metagenome (GOLD analysis project Ga0056116, IMG submission 67352) | Marine gutless worms symbiont microbial communities from Max Planck institute for Marine Microbiology, Germany - Olavius sp. DAHAB.2 ...
GCATTGTAGTATCGAAATTGCATGTCGGAAATGCAGCAAATTACTCAGTCTCAGTCGAGTTCTTTTAGGCCATCCGAATTGATCTAGAAGCAGCTATTTAGATGTGCGTTTAGTAGCCTCGTTTTTTGCCGTACACAACCGCGTTTATCGGAGATAATGAGAGAAATTTATATGCGACCATATTGTTAGAATGTGCAGGTTGCGTTTTAGACGACATGAGATGACAGCTGACGCACATGCAAGTTCCGAATTATGATTCATGTTTAAAGCAGTCGTCTGGCACTTGACATATGTCATAAAAAATCCGTTTGTAGATTGCCATAATTTTTGCCAGGACTTTCGTTACCCGCCCATCGACTGAACATAACTGCTCTTTGATCCTGTGGCCACTATTATGCTTCTTTAATTATGAGAGAGGCGATGACTGATGAACTGTACTTAATTTTGCATATCTGATGAACATGATCTCCTATACTCATTAAATCCTAAATTTTCTACAGGAAAACGTTAAAAATTGTACACCAATTTCACATTTTGCTTCATCTTCTGGGGGACTTCGTCCGGGACCCCTACCGGGGCTCTTCCCATGAACCCCACTGGGAGACTTACGTCCCCAGACCTCCTGGTCATGCCCCACGACGTGAACCCCCTCCATTGTAAAATCCTGGGTACGCCTATGACGACGATAATAATAATAATGCATTACTATCGCGGTCGCACCCTCTAGCAACCTAGGCAGGCTATAGCTACAGGTGAGTACGGTCCAGCAGTCCGTTCGTGACAGAAATCTCGGGTCGTGAGTCTCGCTTCCGAAGAGGCGAGAGCATCTGCTGGAAGAAGCTGCGTGGTTAGACACTGAGTCTCGTCGCAGTGTGGCTGCATGTTTTCCACATCCGGCCTCGTCATTTCAACAGTCTTGTCAAAATCGTCGTCACTTCAAAATCCTCGTTTGGTAGCGCTGGTGGATGAGGGATCGCTGGCTGGCCTGTCGACTAGTGCGATGCTAGTTACAGGGAGACCTCGAGCGTCGAAGCCGTCGCGAGCATGCAGGTAGCCTAGCCCTCTCCGCAGTGCTATGTCGTTGTCAATGTCCTCCCAGGTTGGGGCAAGTCGCAGTTCCAGATGGTGGTTGCAGCTTCGGATGGTCGGCGTGGTTCCAGATGGGTTCGTACTCTGTGCAATGTACGCGGTTTAATGCCCCTGAAAGCATTATAGCTGCAGAGAAACTATTATTAACCGGATGATGCTGACTTGATAGGCGCTTGCTAGCGGTAGAAATGCTATGAACTGCAGGTATTCAGCCAATGTACAGAAACTGCTATATTCGCGTTTATAGCCGAACTACTCTATTGGCTACGTTTATGGCTTATATTAATAAAAAAATAAGGGGGTACGGGGGCTAAATCGCCACATTACCGCTATTACTGTTATAGTATTATTGCTGTTATATCATTTCGTTACTTAATCATACCTTCTCTCCGTCGCTAGCAGTGGTGAAGATGGCGAGTTTCTGGCGACAGAGGCTAACAAGCGCCAGATGGAACGACGTCTCGTCAGTGCACAGATCTCGGCATCGCTTGAACAAGTCGCCGTACGCGTACATGTTGTCGGCCTGGAGCGCCGGACTCGCGTTACAGTAGCGTGCGTGAATCGTCTCCGCCATCGACTGCACAATTGCCGTGAAGTTACGTCGCCATGTTGTAGGGATACTGTATGTAAACGAGGTGAGGTGAAATAAGGATATCTGGATAAAAATTATCATCCCAAACTTATTCTCAGCGTGTTTTTCGACTGCTGAAGTTTGGGCGTCCCGTGCTTAAGCTTTGCTCATTTACAAAAACTCAAAAGCCCGTAAACCTACCTGAGTTCGTAGGAGCTATTTATATCGTATCATTTCTGCAGAGATAATGTGACACAATTCTGCAACGTCGAATTGACGACGAAGCCATGACATGTATCAGCGTCATGTTTTGAAAGCTTCGATTATATTTTCTGAACACGGACGTGTCATTTCTGTTTGCGTGCTTTGCCTTCGCCTCTACTTTGCAGGTGGCTAATGCACTGTTGAAATGAATAAGGAAGGGATGGGCTCAAACTGTTCGCAAAAGATTCAGAATTACAAAGATAACGGCATCTGTAAGTCAGTCACGGGAGGAGGGATCTACGCGATACATATGGCTTAGCAGCTGTATATCCTTTTCTCCAACCACTGATTATTCGCGACTAATGAGGTCATCTGGTGGCCACGTGACGCAGAGAGTTGACGTCAAATTGACGAATAACTGGCTCCAGTTGACCCGACACAACACGCACATGTATGCACAGCTTGACGCATGACGGATCGCGACTTGCAGTGTGAAACGTGTCGTCAGCATCTCGGGAAAATGCGGGAGCGTGAACACGTGGCAAGCTTTGGCCGAATTAGCAGCAATAAATACTGAAAACAGATGCAAGTACTGCGCAGCCTAAATTTAGGCTTCAATGTACTGGCGACTGGAGAATTCTGACAGCTCATGTTTACTTTGTTTTGTTGTCGTCTGTGGCTCGTATAACATATCATTCGTTTACACGCACATTACTGTGACGTTTTCGGGTGCTGAATTTTACTCCTGCATTTTCAGCCACCCCTTGGCCGTGTACTCGGTCTACCGCAGTAATGAAATAAGTCGGAAGGGAAAATTTTAATGTAATTTTCAGAACTGCAAAACGTGGTTCCGTGTTCTTTCTGCCAAACACTTATTGCTGCTTTCGGAGCTGAAAATGATGCTTCTGTTCATCATTTAAACTGCTCTAATTTGATTCTAGAAGTGCACAAATTCATTTAGAACTGCACATTTTGTATAGAACTATATACACCGAAATAGCCCCGAAATAACTTTTTTTTAGCAAAACGGGTATTCGTCATTGATCATCACCCTTCAATTTATAGTTCACATTTCTTGCACTAAGTAAGAACAACGTTGCAATATCACAGTACAGTCGGACAAATGGCGTAGAAAGGCAGGGGTTAAATTGGGCCGGATCCCGCCGGATCTCCGCTCCGGCACCTCTTATTTGAGATCCACCACCTCTAATCTGGGATCCGCTACCGCCAAGTGGAGATCCATCACCTTAATGTTGGGATCCACCGCCATTAAATTAAACGTGAAGTCCGTCGGATCCCGGTATAAGGCAGATCATTGCGAAAGTACAAATGTCAATAAACAAAAACTGCTCAATAATCGTTGCGAAAGAGCCGAGTATAGTGCGTATATGCACTGGCGAAACATAACTTATGTTGCATAATATTTCTTACAAATATAACCCCATGACCGGATCGCGAGTATGCATACACTGTAAAAAATAGGCATAGGTTTTCCTACGTTTATGGGTGCCTCATATAGCAAACCCTATAGGGTTAGAATTTATACCTTATTGGAAGGGTAGGATTTTACACCGTTAAGGTATGATTTCATACCTCAGTGGTAGAACGTACGGAGTATGAAATTACACCCTCTACGTATAAGTTAACATGTTGGGGGACGTATTTAGGGTGTACTTTTATACCCTAACACATATATTCAAAAACAGAGGACAAGTCATCAACGCTCTCTTCATATATGTGCTGCACTCCATCAAATAATTAGACATAACCTTTATTGTTATCAAGCACAATTTCTCTGGCAAAGATATAAAGATATTACGATCCGTTGCCTTAATGTAGATATGAGGTTTGGATGAGGGGATTGTGTCGCACCATGGCAAAGAAATTTAAACAGTATAAATTAGATATTAACTTACAACAAGCGAAGACATACGTACTGCAATTTTGGGCAAGTGATTCACCATAAAATAATGACCATGTCTTAGATAGCATACAAATTATGACAGCAGACTACTGCTTGACAGCAACACACAATGCCTTAGCTTGACGTGGATGCGCACGGTAACACACACAAGCAAGCATTTATATAGCTGTGCACAACAGTACAGATGAGAGAACAGAACAAGAGCAGTTCTCACAATATTGCTTCTGTTCCTCCAGCCGCTCCTAAATGGTATGGCAAACAGTAACTAATAATATAACAATATATAACATATGTGGCTCGGTGGTGCAGTGGTTAGGCCGTTGGACTTGCGACTGGAGGTCGCGAGTTCAATCCCAGCCGCTGCACTGTCGAGTGCAACTTTGGACAAGTTGTTCACACACATTGTCCAGCGCCTCTGAAGTTACGATCTTATGGCGCTATATAAATCAGTTTACATTAAAAAAATTAGCGCGTGTAAATGGCAGAATTCCTAAGTGCGGGTAGTAAGTAGGCCAGCTCTCGGGTCAACTTTCGGGCGCACTATAAAATAGTTGGACTTTACTTTTTACTTTACTTTTAAGAATTTAACAATGCAAGGTGCAGCTAGGTACATAGTGGTTAGGGCGTTGGACTTGCGATTGGAGATCGCGGGTTCAATCCCTGCCGCTGCACTGTCGAGTGCATACAGCCACATAGACCTCCAATCTAAATATTTTTGCAGGTTTGAGTAAGGAATGAGTGGTCCACCAAATAGGGATCCACCACCTCTGGCTGAGCAATTTAATCCCCGTAGAAAGGCATATAGTGGAATGAAGAATGACTCGGATCTTTGTTTTAAAAAGATCCAAATAACCCCACTTAACCCTACCACCCTACCAGAAGGTTCACATGCACCCGATGAACCCGCTGGATCCGTCACTTCCCAGAAACGTCACCTGCACCAGATCGCCGATGACGATGGTTTCGGCACTCGAACTGCTGAGCGAAGAAATCGACTCGTTGGACTTGTAGGTTCTGGCGAAGCGCCCGAGCGCCCACAACGCTGGACGACGTAAAACGTAGCCGATCGGGCGACAGATAAGCGCGTCGAGAGAACGGAACAGCCAATTACCAGCCGCTCTCGACGACGAGTCGCGCCGTATGTCCGAACACGTGTCATGCACCCTCGCAGCTAAGCCGTTCCTGTCGTCGCGGCGCAATTCATTTCACTGTTTTCTTGCATGAAATGTAAGTAGGTAAGTTCGACAATATTTAGCCTGTCGTAAGCCTTAGATGGCTGCAAAAGCATGACTACCAACAAACTCTCGCAAACCAACTGCTAATGCAAATAAGTAATGAGTGAAGAGAATGATTATAGTGTCCGACATGACGTAAGTCAGTGCGCCGGTGCTACGGGATTTTGGGCGAAGGAAAAGTTGGAGTCTCGCAGTGGCGACGCGGTCGCGATGTCGGCTGACAACTATTTCGTCAACTGTATGTACCAGCTGTAGCTGCTTTTTATGCGTAATAAAATGCTGCTGCTGCTACTGATGATGATGATGGTGATAACATTGTTTTGTCTATGCGGCACTTGTCATTATCACCAGCAGCAGTAATTTCAGACTGTGCATGCAAATGTCCAACCACCTGGTCAGACATGCGGCAATATACGTATATAGGGATATGGGCAAGTCATCTCGTCATGGGTAAGCTTGTAAGAAAATGTGTGTACAATATTCATAGGAGATCTGAAGTCACAGTCGTCTGACTGCGGCGTGAGAGGTCCCCCTATAGAACCCGCGCTGCAGACAGTTTGTGTGTGTGTGTTTTTCACGGCTTGTACTATAGTACAAGCTGTTGTATCAGCCATGGGCCTTGTTAATGGGAGAGGGCGATATTCGACCCCCCCCCCACAGCTCGGAACGCCTGGACCGATTTTCATGAAACTTAAAATATATAACTACCTTCCGGATACGACCCCGCATGCAAAATTTCAGGGGCTACATCGACGTGGATGGTCTGGGCAAATAGCCAGTTTGACGCATGAAAGTTTCTTTCTTTCTCTTTCCTTTTTTCGTCACGCCATGCGACCCAATTTTGGTAATAATAGGTCAAAGGTCAAGGTCACAATAGCACATATTGTATACAGCTAAAATGCACCATAACTCCTTACTGGGTGGGCCTATCAACTTCATAGTTGGGGGCTGGCATGCGGACGATCCCCCAACCACTGGGGCACAAACTGTTTGCCATGGCAACGACGGTTGCCTAGCAACGGGGCCACGAAATCTGCTTTTTATGGCTGCATAGTTCAAACACGCAAATCTCTATAAACTCCAGAATTAGCACATTTATTCAGCACCAGCTCCGGGTCACGTGACCGAATTCTTGGAAAAATAGGTCGAAGGTAAAAGTCCCACGGGCACATAACGTATACAGCTAAATGTGCCATAACGCAGTCCTGGCGACCGCATCCACTTCATACTAGATTGGTAATATTTCAGTCGACGCACAACTTTTTTAGTACAAACTGCTTGCCATGTCAACGCGGGTTGCTAGCAACGGGGCAATGACCACACATTTTAGTATTGCAAGCATCTCAAATTGGCGTACATGTTCACCACTACGCTTGTGTTAAGTGACCGATATTACATTAGCTGATACACCCACAAGGCGCGCTAGCTGTAATGTCGCTAGCAGTCTTTAATGAAGTAATAATTCCTATTGTTAACGCCGTGTTGCTTCAATAACACCGCAGATATTATATAGAAAAAACTGCACACAGTCTATTTAATGTTGTATAAGCCGACGCTCAAAAACAGCAAAAAATTTAATGTTATAAATTATAAGCATGATACACATGCGCTATAGCTTATACATTTAAAGCTGGCAGTTGGCAGATTTAAATGTGCTAGCGCATATATTCATGCTTATAATATATAACATTTAATTTTTTCTGTTTTTGAGCGTCGGCTTGTACAACATTGGATAGACTATGTGCAGTTTTTTTTATATAATCACAAGAAAATGCGATAAGCAACTTTCGGCAGTTACTGCAGTGCCTGTGTCGACTGACCATTCCACCGTCCGACTCCGAGGGACAGGAAATGAGTATCAGCCTTATGCTGAGTAATAATAGAAATGGCGACCGGTGAATGTTCGGCCTTGTGTATTTTTTAACGGTCTTGATCTGTATGTGTGGCCTATTGTTTATACTGTGGCTGTCTTGTAGCATAATAAACGATAATAGTAATAGCAGTCTACAGGCGGACTCAAAGGTCAAGTTTGCAGCTTGGCCTACAAGTTGGCAGCCACCAGGCGAAGACCGACCATCACTTAGATGACCAGTAGATAAGAACACTATAAATATCATCCTGGTTTTATTATTATTATTATTATTATTATAATTTAACAATCTTATGATTTTCGTACGTTTATCGTCAGTTCGTCGAAGTTTAACATACATTTGTCATAAGTCTGTTATACGCTGTTAACTGTTTAGCGCTATACTTAATAATATTCATAACTTTTTACACTCATTCCTAAAGGATCGCGCTATCAGCCTACTGGCAACATCGTGATCAAAAATCATTAATAGCAAAATCTATAAACTTAAACGATCGTAACTTTTTTGTGAGCATGCTCTAAAAGACTTCTATCTTCATACTGGCATATTAGGCCTATTTTGTTTTATTTTCATTTTATTTCTTTTTTGTTTTTTCTTTATTTTTTAAAATTCTATTTTACTCTTCATATGTTTTCGTTGCATGTATTCATTTCTATATGTCAACTGTTTTACTACACGAACAAAAATGAATGAAAAGGGGTTTTTCTGTAATTGGGCGGACGCATACAGTGGCGGATTTAGAGGGGGCGAGCCGGCTCTGTCCCTTCCCCTCTTTGGGAGACGGACTGACGACGTCACTCACGGTACTCCTGACATGTGTCAATGGTACTGTATTATGGCGACACAATCGCCAATTTATCTCTTTAAACACGTAAAATATGGCACTCAGAATATTAAAACGATTGCTTCCAGTGGCTTTCTTACAGCTTTAGAGTGCACCAAATTCGTTTTCGGCCGGAAATCCGCCCCGAACCCCGCTGGGGGAGCTTGCAGCGCTCCGCAGCCCCGTAGCTGGTTTAAACAGGCCTACTTCTAAGGCAGAGGGGAGGGGAAGGATAGAGGAAATAGAAGGAAAGAAAAAGGAAGGGAAGGGACCGCCCCCCCCCCCTTACGCAAATTCCTGAATCCGCTCCTAGCATATATTCTGACTGTCATAGAATGTGTCGTAAGTTTGAATCGTCGATAACTTTAACGGTATTGCCGTCCGCACAACGAAACAAAACTGAAACGAAACAGTTTCAAAACAGTTTCCCGAAACTGTTTTGTTTTCGTTTCATTTCGTTACACGGACGGCTTAAGACTCTTCGAAAATCGAGCTCGTGTGCACCGTGTTCCGACGAACGGTCGCACCTTATCATGTAGTCGACGACGGCGGAAAGACACGAAGGCGTCTGCCCGTTCCTTTCGAACTCGTTCGCCAGGCGCTGCACGCTGAAGGTGGCGCTGCGCTTGGACTTGCAGCGACGTCGAATCGCCGACGTCCAGAATCCCATCTTCTGGTCGTAGGCGGCCGCGGCGTTCTCGCGTGGCTCAAACGACGCGAACATCGCCGCCATCACGGCGTCATTGCCCCACTCGGACGGCCGAAGCATTCCCTGGTCGCACATGATTGCGTCTCATTTCATAACGCGTATACTTTGACCGTGTACATGGTGGTCCCTAAAAGTAAGCCAGTACTGAATTACAACATAAATAGTTTAAAATCGTGTTAAAGACTGCCAGCGAGATTATATTGTTCGTCAAATGAAACTTGAATAAAACAGTATAATATTATCACTTTGTATTAAATATTGTGTGCGTGACCTAATTTGTGACGTAAAAATATTGTGCATGAGCCGTGAAGCTGCGATATATATGGCAAATTAAGTGAATGATGTCAACGCTCCATCTTGCATCAGTTCGCCTTAGCAAGCTATGAATTCCACTTCTAAATAATGTTCTTCATGGAAATGCATGAAAAACAATTATTTAATTTCTATCTTTCCTCTTCTTCAAGCCGTCAATTACCAATTTTTATATAATATATAGATATTTTTATATAATATATAGATATTTTCCCACGTAGCAGCATCAAGCACAGACATTGGTAACGTCACACATTAGGTCACGCAGAGAATTATACATGCCACCTTATAATATTCTATTGCTCCTTATACACTCAAGATTGATGGGGGAAAATCTATCCAGCCTTACTTACGGTTTTTAACACGATTTAATGATAATTCGGTAGTGTCTTACTTTCTGAATCACCCTGTATGTTTACAGTACTGTCTTAGTGAGTTGACGGTGCGTAGCTCACTTACTTACTAGGCCGCTACTCTGACCAGGGAGCTTTTATTTTGGCGTCGTTTTTTTCTCATTGTACGTCGTTCCGATAACTTCGCAACGCCTAGTTGAACGTTGCATTTCTTGTACATATTTCCGTAGAAATCTAAATGCGCATTTCGGCTTTCCATAGTCGTTTCTCCCACGTTTTCAGTAGGCGTACTTTACTGCTTGATTGGCCGATTGATTGATTTGATTTGATTTTCTGTAACGCACAACAAACGTTGGCAAACGTGTCATGCGAGAACAGACCAACAAAAACCAAGAGAAACAGTAACCTACAGTGCCATAAAAACACGTGCAGGTCACAAGTAGCCTACTGAAACAAATGCGATTCTCTCCTGCGTTTTCGACTCCTGCACTTTCAGTCTGCCCCTTTGACGGTCCACGTCTACAGTTCCAGTGGGTTAGCGGTAACCATGCGTAACTCGCCAAAGCGTTACAATGCTAGGCGATCCAGTTGTCACAGTCATGAAAAAAACTTAAGTTACGACACCGTCTCGTCGTGAATTATGCTCACTTAACTCGTCGCAGACAATGCGGTGAACGTTACGTACGCTGCACATTCCAACTCGCCTTCGCGATTCATCGTGCAATTAAGCTTTCGCCCGATAACTACTGTAATCCGGTTCTTGTAGCCTACTTATACGCCTACTGCTGTTCATCAGTCAACTACTGATGAAAATGATTAATCAGTTTCAATCAATCTGATTGAATTCAATGTGAATTCAGTTATATTCAGATTATTTCCGAATGAATTTGAATACGTTCTTATGCGTTTCTTTTTCGTGTCCATTAAGTGTCGCAGTCCATCTTTCGTCTGTCTGTCTGCCTGCCTGCTCATGGCCATAACTGGAAAAAACGAAATGCATGAGCTAAAACGCCACATGAACATAAATGTTTGTTGGGACACTTCAGATCGTATTACAGAGTGACATGCATAAATACTAAGCTAAGGACTTAATAGTTAACGTCCTGAATATTTGTTTGATATAGATGACTGTAGTTTTCTATTTTAACGTAGCTCCTATAGGCCCAAGAGCAGATTCGATGTAAGATACTGCGAAGAAAGGCCGTAATAATCGGCATCCTCGCATTGTATCGCAGCTATCGGCTATCTTGAAATGTCGCCAATGCAGGATATCCGAATTACCTTTCATGAAGCCGTTTTCCACCCGCTACACACAAGAGCCACTGTGCGTGGCCGTTTTATTCGCCAAATCTAGACGCAACTTAATGCTGATGTTATACGCGATATTTCTATGAAGAATTGATGACGTCATGCTTTGTTTATCTCCGAAACTATTCACTGTTCACGTCGGTGAGTGAGTGAGTAGAGTTTAACGCCCCACCGGACACAATGTAGGTCATTTCAGAGGCGGTGAGTAGACGTATTGCCTCTTCTGCTATTTTTACCGCACTACCGCTGAAGTAAGTCTATGGCGTTGCAGACTTACTTCGGCAGACGCGAAGTACTCTTTGAATAATACGCGTATACTTATCCAACATTATACAGTCATCATTTATTCACCGGCAGTCGCTCTGTGACGCGGCCCAGCTCTGTGGGAGATGGAGAAATGATAATAACTTGCAGTATATTATACTGAAGCGTATTGTTTGCTGAATTGGCTTATCGTCGTAATAACGGTTCTCCGTTTGTTAAATAAGAAGGGCTCTAGTCTAGAAGTGCACGTAACTGCTATTGAAGTGTTAGTGAGGATCAGGGTTAGGTTACCTTCACTCTAGCCCTAACCCTATAGCCCAGCTATTACGTAGCTACAGTGTACGTGCACTTCTAGACTACACCAAATAAGAAAAGTGCTGAGGCTATGCACCAAGAAGCGTTGATAGGCCTTAGATGTAGAAGGTTTCAACCATTTTTAAGTAATAGGCCTAATAATGTACAGTGTCGAGAAAGCCAAGTCAGCAACAACAAAAAAAACTGATTGGATATCTCTCCACAGGCACCTTCGAAAACGCAGCCAGAATTTGTCATATACGCTTGAACTTACCAAAAAACATTATCAATAGTTTGCCTGAAGCTCCGACACGATCGCCCAATTGGGATCGCGGCCGTGTATTTCACGTGATTACAGAAGACTTAATAAATGTGTCAATAGGCCACATGGGCGATGAAAATGCAGCCCATGGAAAATGAAGGAATTGCGTTTCCTTTCTCGGAGACAAAACAAAACATAACATATTCGTTTAATATATATCTTGTCAGCCGCAAGCCATTCACACAATAACTCTCGTGATAGGTAAAAAAAGGAACGCTTATAACATTCTAGGAGAAGTCAATAGCTGTATTTGTACAATAACCGGAGTACAAGTGTCTATTATTAAAATCTTGGAGTCTTTACTAAAGTCTGAGATGAGGGTTTTTTTGCTGTGTGGCTTCGCAACTGGTTCGGACAGTGGAATTTTAACGGTTTATGCATTAACGTGGTAGCCTATATACATTTCGCTTGTTTTATTAGTCCATTACGGAGGTAGAACATATTCATTTCGGTAACTTTTTTGTTAACGCACTATTATCTTCGACATTCACTACAGTGCGTATAACTCTGATTTTATGCAGTGCATTTCGTAGTTTCATGTGTTTATTCTAATTCGATAAACAATCATTCTATACGTTACACATGTTCCACATATAGTCATGCGACGTTTCTTTATATTTTTAATATTATGTGTGTGTGTGTGTGTTACTGTAGTTTAATTTAAACATTACTGTGTGTGTTTTTACGTTATTCGACTGTGCATGTGTATAGACTATCAGTGTAGTATGCTGCAGCAGCTGCGAAATATCACACAGCCTAAACTGCATATTTCCGCCGGACAGCCAGACTTTATTATCTTACATCCGATTCAGACAGTCCTATTCGGGCATCAGCTCGTGACGACC
>Ga0056116_1000661_pt1 | contig 12123 bp, 10 predicted proteins | sample WorMetOlspDAHAB2_FD_67352 | JGI IMG/M metagenome (GOLD analysis project Ga0056116, IMG submission 67352) | Marine gutless worms symbiont microbial communities from Max Planck institute for Marine Microbiology, Germany - Olavius sp. DAHAB.2 ...
TACTTGTGAAGTCATACGGTAAGGTTGATCACGTTCAAGTGAAGCCAGCATAATAAATCTTCTGTAATTTCCTGTCAAAAGTCGTACAATACATGCGCCCGACATACTCCGAATGTACGTCGAGTCTAATGTACATCCTGACTTGCATAGTCCCGTTGTTGTAAAGTTACACATACATGTATTGTGCTGTTACCCATTGTCGTCGATATGATGGTAAAAGTTGGGAGTACAGGAGTCAAAGCCTTCCTGAAGCTGATGACATTTCGTGAAGTGGCTAGGGATGTGCAAAGCGTTTAGTTTGCTAAACGTTCAGCCTCTATGAAAAGCAGTACACGTCTGAAGAAAACCAGTTTCTTCACAACCAGAAATAGGTAGTCTTCGTCAAACCGTGGCTGCACTCTCTCTTTATTTGAGACTGCTCAGCATTCTGCACACGTGGGCAGCTAGGAAATCATCGTGGGATACTGCATTTATTGTGAGGCATTCTTGCCGTAGACAGAGCTGGTGAATCCTTCTGTTGTTAACATTTGGAACAGTTGAATTACATTGTATGTGGGCTGAATTTGGCGGACAACGGAATCGCTTCTGTGGACTGGAACTCATGGGGACACCTGCCACCTGACGCAGCGGTGTGCGGAAGTTAGTGATTGCCGACGTCATATTTGACGTGGAACTTTGTCGAAGAAATTTGGGGCAAACAGAGATACGACAGGTCGTGTTGTTCACTGACAGTTATGCAGTACTGTAGAAATATGTGCCAAAGTAGCTTGATTTCAAATTTTTAAAATGTTGGCACATGTTTTGTCTGAGTTTAATGCATCAATCTGAGATCTTTGCGCAAGGTAGTTGACAGCTGCCTTTTATAGATGCTATGAAGGGTTGGTTAGCATAATTGGTTATGCTAATGTGTGCTGTTCTGAAAAAACTGTTGTGTATGTCTTAAAGCGCTTTTCATTACATGGTCGTTTTAGTGTAATTTTCAACAGTTGAAAGTCTTTCTGTAGTTACTCCTTTTTGCACCATTGCTAAGGTGCAGAATCTGAATTGGTTACACAGTTTTTAATGATGGAACGTTAGTGCAAATAGCCCGAGTGAATTACGGTTCTGTCACGTTCATGTCATTTTTCAATGTTTTGCGTTGCTTGTTGGACATGGCAAATTTTGAACTCACCCGCCCCACCCCGCCAGAGTTAAAAGTGAACCAGTTCAAAAACGATTGCAAAGTTGTTTGTGCCCATGAACAAGTCTTTTGTACCAAACCTTCAGATGTGCTTCTGGGCATGTGTGTGAAACAATATGTCGTCGTCGTTCACGTAGGTTCAACGAGGTGCTTTATGCGTGTGATTGTGTACGTGCCTTGTCTACTTGCATACCAAATACACTGTCTGTGTGAATAGTACAGGTGTAGATCAAATTGGTAAGCGCCAGTGCGTAACTGCTATATTCCAGTCATTGTTTAAAAAAGGTAGGGAAAAAACAGTTACTGTACGCTGGTTTATTTTGATGACTTGATGAACGTCACACAACTAGCGCCTGAAAGTACAAAAAGGTACTTTTTAGCCATAATGAGTGACTGCTTGAGATGCGAATAATTTTACTTTTCTTCAGTGCTTTGACACTGGGTTGGGCTATCCAGCCTTAAAAGAGTCGTCCCCGGGTAGGACATAAAATCCTACTCGACGCAAGTGATGTTACAGGCGTATTGTCCCGCGAAATGCATTTATTATAGCCAATTATTATTATTTAGTGTAACCCGTATAAAATCGCACAACTGTTCAGCCAAGTACAGTTGAGCAATCGTACAGATTAAATCATTAATTAACTTATATTAGTGGACATGACTTCTTTATTAATTAAAGTTTTCCTGTTATTTAGTGTTCAGTTGGTTAAAAACGTCGTTGACATGTAAACCTTTCCTGTTGGTGACGTTGTTTATGTGGCGTTGGAATGAAAAGAAACCAAGTAACGATTGCTAGATTTTCATCCATAGAGACAAGTTAAACATTTGTTAGCCTAAGTCATATGCTGTGGCATCGACCATTCCATTACGTGTGTTTCTAGTTTCAGTTGTCTACTGTAACTGGTTGTGTATAACATGTCTGTTGTTCAGGCATTTCTTTTCAACGTCTTGAGTTGAATGTTTTGTGTGCGTGTGTTAATTTTGAGATATTGTGATACTATATATAGTACAGTAGTCTCACGTTCATGTCACTTCGTGGCCTATCAGTTGATGTATACGTAAATTGGTACACAAAACAGTGTCAGGCGGCTGGTAGTGAACACAATTTTTGGCTCTCCACATCAGAAAATACCGTGGTGGTACAGTGTTTATTATAATTTTCTGTTACTGTAGTATTAACATATGGTACCATGATTGATATCTCACTGTTGTGCCACAGCAGAGTAAGTTTTTGATGGCAAAGCAGAAGCTGCGTTCCAGCGACGATCTAACTTTTCCAGTCAATCAATCGAGGTAAATGTGTATAGCACCCCTCCCTCGAAGGAGTGAACTGAGGCGCTGGCGATATTTTTAAAGAAGTAAGAGATGAATAAAATGATTAAAATAGAAGACGTAAGACCTGTAAAAGGGAGGCAAATTTAAAGCTAAAAACGATTCAAACAGCGTCGTACTATGAGCACTGGGGTGCTGTTTGAAAGTACGTCGTAGCTTTTTTTACTACAACACATTACAACTATGGGCATATCTGGATCTCAGCTGAAGCGGCGCTGTACTGTACTGACTGTAATGACTTGCAACACAGTATAGTCTCGTACAAAACTGTAATGTTTTAAGTTCCCATATACGAGCGACACGCATTCAAAGCGACAAGCAAATACTTGATAATGACCGTTTTCAATAGCGTATTTGCACGTCGAAATAAAAAAAACTACGCTAAGCACCTTATTTGTTGCGAAGTCACTGTTCAACTACACACATTTACGACGGACAAGTGCTATACATGAGATGACAGTGACGTCACTTTGTCGACAACATTTACCGACCGCCATGTTGGAGGTATGCTTTGCTGAAGCAGTGTAACATCGTAAACGTAGGTAGGCTGTAGTTCCAAACTGCTGTACTTGAAATTATGCACCATCAGTCGAAATACACTGTCTGCGATGTGCCTCGGCATACATACACTTCGGACATCGGACTTCTGCAGTTTAGTCACTTTTTCTTCTCATTAAGCATACCTCCAACATGGCGGCGTGCTTTCATGCTCAATACGATGATGTCAATGCACTTCATTTATAACGAGCCTTGCATACTAAAGTATTGACACTTCTGTGTACGGCGAAGCAGCTATGCCATCTACAGTGTAGGTCACTTGATGCTGGTAGTTATACAGCATTCATTCATCGCACATATCTGCCTCAAAGAATATCTTTTATAAAAAAAGGCCTAAGCTGCTAAAACAGAAAATAGACTTCGGCAGATTTTTAGAACGTAAAACGCCGTAGGCCTAAATCGTTCGCTGAGAAGACTAAGACTAGTCATTGGTCGCTGCCTCAGTTTGTTAACATTCTCGCTCACAGCAGACGTCCAGCCAGACGACACGACCGGCAACAGAAAACACTGAAGTACGGATGTCGACACAAGTTGCCTTCAAGAATCAGCTCGCAGTTGGCGTACCATGGCTTGTCGACGCAGTCCTCTGGAATGCCAACGCCTGTAGACACATCCAACACATCAGGTATCGCTCTTGCTTGCTTGTCACCGTCCAAAACGTTCAACTGTCGGTAAAATGCTATTACATTAATGAGTAAAAGACGCAAATAGCCTAGTTTACTTTCAGCCATTTCTAGCCTAGTCATATACAGCATTCTCTTTTGCTCGTTATTCGTTATTGCAGCAATTAGCTCAGCAGTTTCAGGAAACTTTGATATACCAACTCTTCGTCACAAAACGTGAATAGGACATCTTTGACATCAGACAATTTACTTTAGTGTCGGTTTTAAATGCTTTGGATGTTAGAAGAGCATGCGTTCGCGTTTCCAAAGATTTCTTTTGCAAATATAATACGGATTATACTGCAGTTCGACCCAGGATCATATGCACAGGAAAGGTCGCTAAGACGAGTTATGTCCGTTCACAAACATCGTCTCCCAAACTGTGTCGGAAAGGTTGTTTAAACGATACTAACTCACGACATCACTCAGACGCCGGAAGGACAAACAGCAAGAAAATACAACGGCGATTCATCAAGTTGATTCCGGGTTTCGAAAACTTAGATGGCTTGATGCTATTGTGACTAAACACTCTGAAAGAGAGACGAGACAGAGCGGACCTAATTCTACTTTTCAAGCGGTATAGAGGATTGATTCGTTCTCCATTTAATTCACGCTTCCAGCTATCAAACACAGAACCCGAGGACACACACTGAAGCTATCAAAGCACTGTACTAACAGAGACGTCCGGCTGCACTTCTTCTCCGAAAGGGTCATCAGCAATTGGAATCAGTTTGTTGCTGACGCTGGCGGTATTGATACGTTCAAACGGAGGCTACAGGAATGTCAAGATGGACCTGTTCATGGATTAACATCTGCATGGTCTTAGGAATGATCAGGAGTCTTTTTGTGTGGCCGTATCAAGTAGATTTAGCCAGGTAAATAACTGACCCGTAACAGTGATGCTGAGCGGTGTAGAGTCGACCGACTCCTGTTCACGTGTGGCCACGCATACGTATTCGCCGTCATCCGCTGAGGTCAGTTCGCCCAGAGTCAGCACAGAGCTGTGCCTTCTTCGAGCATCGTCGTCATCCTGTCGCAGGAACTCGCCGTTCTTTATCCATGTCAACTGGACTTCGCCGTGGCTGCGGGACTGGCAGGCCAGCATGGCTGTCTGACCGGCGTCAAACGACGCACTGGCGTTCACAATCCACGCACTCACCGTCAGTTCGTCTGTCGCAGCAACATACGGTAGGCTGTGTGACAATTACAACCTAAAGTCGAACAGACGGTGCAACAACCATGTATCGTAGGACATGCGACTATATTTAGTTGAATGTTCACTATTGCGTGCTGTTTAGTAGTAGGGTTTGCGTTAGGATTAGATTTTATGTCTTGGTTGGTAAGTTGTTTGCACACGTATACGGTATTTGTGCGACTTTAGGTTGTAATTGTCACGGATTGCATATGCATATGGTAAACCAAGAAACGAATAACAGCTGATATCGTACACATGGTTCACTGACAATATTTCCCTCAGTTAGTAAAAGCTTTAAAGACCCCTACACTGTAGCAACAAAAAGGGGATGCTGGGACAGTAATGTTTAGCGATGGTGCCGAAATGAATCCAACGATGATGTCAACTGTCAAGACGTTGCCAGGCACACTGAATTCCAAATCATAGAAACAACGACCAAAAGCCATGCCGCGAAAGCGCGACAACCTGCACGGAAAGGGATAGCACTACCAGACGTCGTATCCGAATTAACGAATATCATAACGCAAACATTTCTCCATGTATTCCTATAACCATAGGCGTACCTAGAATTTTACTATGGAGGGAGTTCACAGGGGTGGATCAGTAAGTTTGTACAACGGAGCCGAGCCAGGGGATCTGGGGTCGAAGTCTCCCAAAAGCTGAAGCACAAAGTGTGAAATTATGTAAGATGTTTAACGCTTTTTTTCGGTAGAAAATTTGGGACTTTATGAGTATAGCAGCAAAACTTGGGCAGTACTTTGTGCAAAATACAGTTTAATACACAATTTAAAAAATACCGAAAATTCAATGCGGAGGGGGGTTGAATCTCCCTAATCGCCCCTCTGGCCCGCCAGCACCTATAACTGTAGACAACGTAGGCCTAATTAGTTTTTATCATTTGCGGTGGCGTGCGGATTATTTTAAATCAAAATCGCAAAAATTCAACAAAGTGAAAATGACTAGCGAAATGACAATCGACAAGTTGACGGTTCAGCACCATGCACTGCAGTCCTATAAACGGGGTGACGATGACGTCGTTCTGTGTACAGCAGTTACTGCCGATATGTTGGAGGTATACTACATACGTTACAGCAGTATAAACTTGTAAACTTAAGCATGGTTACTGAATTTCACCAACCGACTCCAGTTGCTTGCCTGCGAATAACCTGGCCGTTTTCGGATTTCTGCATTTTTTATATTCACCCTCTTATCACAGTAGTATACCTACAACGTGGCGGAATGGTTTTATGCTCAGTTCAACGAAGTCACTACACCAGTGGTCGTTTCGTAAAACTGAATCAATGGCTTTTTGCTGGCGAGCAAAGCGGAAATCGGTGTCTGGGTCCAAGCACCGGGACGCTCTGCAGGGGTCCGGGATATCACCCCGGAAAATGTTTGAAATTGCATATGCAAAATCCTGCAATCCGGTGCAGTTTAGGGCGGAAAATGGTTCGCAATGCCGTAGCGTAATGCGTTCATTCAAATCCAGAGTTAAAACTCGCATGTTTTATACTGCTTTCTGCTAACTGCCTGTTCCGCCAGCGCCTCTGTAGCCGCCTAACGGCATTGTGGCGTTTTATAAATTTCGTATTATTATTATTCTTCTTTAACACTAAATTTAGCGGGAACATCGTTTCGCTGCGTTCCGGCAGCTTTTCCACAATGGGAACGGCGCTCCGTCGCGTTCCCCTCGAAATGACCCCTGCACTGCACTGCACCGCATGCAGGATACCCACCGACAACTTGCACGACGAAACGTTTCGACTTCACATCGCCGAATTCATTCCGCGCTCGACACGTGTACTGGCCAGCGTCGTCCAACTGCACGTCGACTATGTCGAGTTCGTGCTCCGTCAGCAGACGGAATCGACTGCCGCTGGACGACCCCATCATCAGCTCATCGTCGCCGTCTCGTTGCCACTGGACGCCGGTCAGTGCGCTGCCGCCAACCGTGCAACGCAGCTCGACCGTGGCGCCGGTCAAAGCGTGGACATACTCCGTTGTCTCGGCGTCGTCAACGTGCGACGGATCTGTAAAGCCGCGAATCACAAAGCGTCATTCATTCATTCATTCATAGTCTTTATTAGACATCCGACAGAAGGAAGATGAAATTACAATACAGTATATGCACAATATAATACATGATATATAGAATTTACTAGTAAGTGTCTTTGTATAATAGTCGGGTTATGAAGCTGCAGTCGGCCAAGTGTCCGTGATGCGCTGGCAATTGTCAAACTCCGTCGAAGACACAAACGGATCGGAGACAAACGGACAGACGCCGGGAATCGACTTTGGTGCATTTCAGCCTAAAAATTCGACATCCGGTGGCAATGATTTTAACGATTTTCCTGATAATCAACTGACCAAATTTCGTGTATTTGTTGATTGATCCCGGATTTTTGCCCCCTCACCATTAAATTTTGTGAAACATCGCGCTTCGTCCACCCATAGGATGGACGCCACTGACAGACACCACGGACAAAGAGAAGAGACAGACTGACGCGTCTCTCTGTCCGTTTGTGTCTTAGATGGAGTTTGACACAACGCACAGAGATTGCAAAATTAAACTCGCTGTTAATAAGCACGGACATAAAACGACATTAATCGTTTCTACAGAAAGTGCCCGCAATGCGCAGAATCAGCTATACGGCCGACGCTATTTTCCCGTTGTTCGACGCCAATTTTTTCCGGATGATTTTGTACCCGAGATTACTGACACCAGTTGACTTGCGGTCCAAGTCATTCGAAGATGTGGACGTATTGAATGCGCTGTCACGATTTTTGTGCCTCCCTCGATCGAGAAAGTTTCAGTAGCTACATATGAAACTGGCGGAAGCAATCAGCGAAGAGTTACAGTCATGAAAACACTCGAACGCCCAGGAAGTCCACCTCGTATTGGCAAAAGCGGCAGTGTGATTATGACAACGGAAAGTAGCTCAACTGCGTGTGCATAACCACTAACCAACCAGACACTGAATCTAATCCTAATCCTAATCCTAATCCTAATCTTAATCCTAATCCTAACCCTAACCCTAACCTATAATTAAATAGCACGCAATAGTGAACATTCAACTGAATATAGTCACGTGTCCTACGCATCCAGATAAATTCATACGACTGATACGAGACAATGTTGTTTACAACTTTCTGTTATCACTGTCACACTGCCGGCAAAAGCGATCACGCTACTCATTGCGCAGGTAAGTAAGTAAGTAAGTAACAACAGTGATTAAACTTTTCGATAATGGCACACGACATTTCACATTACAAAAAGACAGGAAAGGAAAAGTTGAAAAGACGAGTCTTCAGACTAGTAGAAAAGGAACTCGTCTGGGCTGCGAAGACGTGATACAGCGCGGAAGTTTGTTCGATATCTAACAAATACTGGAGTAGAGACATTAGGTCGAGCATCGAGGGCGCCACTGACCGTCGTGACCGACAACTTGAAGGTGGACGGAACGCGTATCGAAGCCGACGCTGTTGTACGCTCGGCAAGTGTAGACGCCCGTGTCACGTGACTCGACGTCACCGATGCTCAGGGAACCATCTCCCAACTGCGTAATTCTCATGACGTCGCCAGCATTCAGCGGCAAACTGCTTGCACAGCAAAGTCGCATCTGTTCAATTATCACCGGCCGTACATCGCCGCACAACACGCCAGTGGCGGGAATTGGCTCTGCGTCTGGGAACATTTTGGCTCACGAGATACGCCACCAGACAGGGGCGGACTGGCTCTTCAAACCGGCCCTGGCTAAGTAGACAGACCGGCCCCATCAGCACTGGCGTAACTATAACACGGGACCCCTGCACTAATATCAAAATAGAGCCCTCCCTCCCTAGGTAAAGGCCCCTGGCCCCTTCCCCATTCGACTCCCTCCTTCCCTCTCCTCCTCTTTGTGACTTTGTCCCTCGCTCCTTTCTCTCCCCTCTCTCTGTACCTTTCTTCTGTTAGCGCGGAAGGGCTAAGTCGATTGATCTACTTCAACATTTGACGTGGCGGCCCATCTGGCTGGCGGACCAACCGGACCACCTGGCAAATGCCAGGCTGCCAGGCACAAATTTCGTAAGTTGACAAAGTCGTCTTCAGAAACTCACTCTGATTTTGCGTTCAGATTCACAACTGCATTTCAGCGTTGGTTGCAAAGTGTAAATGCTTATGACAACATTAAATCGTTGCGAGAAATTTTTCTCATGGAGCAGTTCGCCCCTGCCACCAGAGAATTGAAACCAGCAATTTGATTACAAAATTTCTGCACCAAAAAGGAAACAAAAAGTAACCACAATAACAACATAAAGGAGTGTTACCACCTGACAATCGTGTAATATATCAATCATGTAATCATGACAAGAAAGTAATATGGCTGAATTGACAACACCACGCACTAACCAAAGACTTTTCCATTTGCACCGCGAACTGATGCTAGGCGCTAGGCGGACGGTTTTCACAATGTAGTAAAAATGCATACTCCATTAGACCGGCAGTTACACGTCCACGTGAGCAAAGATTTGGTTGATTAAGGTGTAAAGTTCTAACACTGCTATCTTGTGTCTATGGATGTGAATATGATTACCACATTAAATAGGCTAGCCTGTGAGAACTGTCAAGCATTGGCGCCCCGTGAATTGCTAAATATGGTTTATTCTGGTTAGCTGATTAGTAACCTGTCTTTGAACCAGGAAATTTGCGGGCTTGGAGCTCCAGTGGCTTCACATCGAATGACTGCCGTATGTCCAGTGATAGCATTAATCACATCCTCATCAGCAGAAATGACTGGGGCTTCTTCTGCAACCAGCATGACATATAAAAGTAATTGTTTTGTTGATACGAGTTGCTAAATTGGTATTGATTTTGCACATTCTCATCTCATTGTTTTTAGTTCTAAACGTTCAAATACACTGTACGCAAGTTTGGCTAACATGTTGTCAACGCAGAATGATATTTGCCGATTGCTAGAGTCTACATAAAACGTAGTCAGTTAAAGCATTATGTATAGAAAAAAATATAAAGCTCAGGTTTTATAACAAAATAATATTCCATATAAACGTGATTTAACTAATTCAGTTTGAAAAAAATAATTCATCACTTTATGGACATTATACTTGTCTCGCGGTAAACGTAAGATATCAAGCATTATTAAATTAAGAAAATTTACTATTTACTGTAATTAAGTAAAAAAAAAGAACGATTATAGTGTCCGAAATGGCAGTGCGCGGGCACTACAGGAGATTGGAGGAAGGAATGATTGAAACGCTAGCAGTTTAAAGTCACACAAAACGCACATTCGTAAACATAATTAAGTAGCCTACCTGGGCAACCGTGTAGATTCCAGCCAGTAGCTGGTGTTAGAAGGTCAGGGCAACAGCCAAACACAGATCGACTGCAGTCTAACAAATCATTAGCATGTGTTAGGCTGTAAGCCAGTGTAACAGCAGAATGAACAGTTACAGCAATCGTTAGTGTACAGACAGTTAACTTATTAGCATACCGGTTAGCAGCGCAATGTTTCGTAATTATTGCATTAGCCACACGGCCACAATATTCCCAATCTTGTTACCATGCGTTATTTATACTGGTTAACATTAGTGAATTTTGTGTGAGCAACATGCAAAGGTTATCAGTGTGCAAAGAATTGAACTTTTCAGCTGAAGTCGGCATACATAGCTTATTAGCAATAGCATCACATATCACACTGTTTAAAATAAGTACCTTAACAGTTAAGCATGATATGACAGTAACTTGACTATTATTAACGTTCTGCAACCGATAATACGGATAATTTGTTAACACGGCCGGATTGGCGACAAGAAGGGAATCTGGAAAAAACGGCTCACCGATAATTTTCAACAATTGTAAACCTTGGTTAAATGGCTATGTGCGTGCGTGTATTAGCAAAAGCAGTCGTATGATTGGTCGGTAATTTCATGCCACGAGGAAACGCACCAATAGGAGTGAAGCAAAGCCACAGTTCACAAACCGTGAACTTGCGGTTCAAAGCAGACTTTTCGCGCGCATCTGACACTATCGCAGCACTTGGCGTCACCGTTGCAATCTGAGTCGTGTCTACATGACTGTGCGCAGTCAACTTCCGACAACTGTTGGTCATCGGCCCGAGGACAAACATCCGACCTCACAACTGCTGCACGAAATATCGGAATTTGTACTGCAACCGCGCAACGTTAGCTACGTCTACAGGGTGGCCCAAAAACTGACACACTTTGTTTTGTTCGCCTTAGCTTCGTCAAATATTGGCCGATTTTCAAACTTTGTTTCACTGTGAGAATCAGGATAACATTTGTAATAATACCGTCACTAAAGATCCCACCACACCTCAAGTGTGTCGCTACACTACCTTGTGAAATGTGTCTTATAAGGAACTATTGAAAGCGACAACTTCTGTAACAACACACTTTAAGCGTGCGTCGTCCAGCAGCAAGGCGGACACATTGAACGTTTGATGTAAAAACTGCAAGATGCGACAGTTACTTTAGATAATAACTGAGACAATCATAAACACGTTGTTTTCTGTTGTTAATTTTTAATGTGTTGTTACAAAAGTCGTCTTGTTTTCAATTGTTGCATTTAAAACACTTATGTCACATTTCACAAGGTAGTGTAGTGACACACTTGAGGTGTGGTGTGATTTTTTGTATTTTTCGTTTTTATGGTGTTTTTTTGCGTTCATTGAGTGTGTACAGTATGTGTGATCTTGTGCTGCCTGTATGACGTAATAAACAATGATGATGACGATGATGACTTCAGAGTTTCTCAAAGAGGCAAAAAAAACATAGGAACTGCCTTTGGTACAAAATGGTGCACACAAACATCACAAAATAAACAAAAAAAAACACAGGAAGAAACATACCATATTATCGAAATTGGAGCAAGAACGCAAGCGCTAAATAGAATACAGTAAACTTTAAAACAGTTTAAATAACAACTACAAAATAAAGTAAAATTTAATAATAATTTACAATTTAAATTAACCAAAAACAAAATTACAATAAAACCGACTGAACGTGTAAACAGAAGATGAAGCTTTTTTGATACAAAAAAGTTACTGTTACTATAACTATCAGGGTGGCCCAAAAAAAGTAAGCCACTCTCGAGAATCATCATTAAATCGTATTAAAATCGTCAACCAAGCTAGATTTTTCACAAATTTTTATTATAAAATGAGCACAAGAATATTATA
>Ga0056116_1000662_pt1 | contig 12116 bp, 9 predicted proteins | sample WorMetOlspDAHAB2_FD_67352 | JGI IMG/M metagenome (GOLD analysis project Ga0056116, IMG submission 67352) | Marine gutless worms symbiont microbial communities from Max Planck institute for Marine Microbiology, Germany - Olavius sp. DAHAB.2 ...
TTAACCATCGCTACAGCTCTTTTACAAAAAGGCATGAGTGTTGATGAGATCATTGAAATTACGACCCTTTCTCAAAAAGAAATCACGAATCTAATGGTAGGTAATAGGAAGGGTTGATTTGCCCCAAGTTCAGTGATTCCACTGGAGAGACTTGCAGTAAGATAAACTGTGTAAACAACGCGAATTCTGGATTAGCTTATAGGGAAAGTTGCAATTTTTCAAGTATTTTTTTGATTTAATCCAGAATTCGTGGGGTATTAAAAAATAATGTCAGCAATTCCCACTGAAAGATTTTTCCCTAAGAGAAATTTTTGCGGGTTTCGTAAACTTTGCCTCATCTAAGCCTAGATTTTCTTATGCAATCATGAAATATTTTCGGGTAGCTGAAAGTGTATTCTAAACAGGTTGCTCAGTGGGAATAGCTGCAATTTGCTTAGGCACATCTTTTGCAGCTACACTTACGACTTCCGCATCAGCGCTGTTCTCCGGTTAGCCTGGTCTGCCCTGTTCGTCGAGTGATTGTTATTTTGCTGCAAATGGCGTAGTTATTGGAGTGACGTTTGTTGCATCAATAGTTTTGGGAAGTATGTTAAGAAAAACCCTGTCTTCTATACGGAACGGAAAGGGAGGCTTTGCGGGTAGAACTCTATCAGCAGCTAGCAGAAGAAGGACAACGTTCTCAACAACAGCTCGAAGCAGGTACAACGGAAGGACGGTCAGCAAATATTATTCCGCCTGATGCGGCCTGATGTCGTGGAGAAGGCCAGTGTTTGAACAAAGGATACCGCTATATGCAAATTTTTAGAGAAGGTTAGATAGGGATAAATTGATAGAGCGAGGTGCTCCCTGTTTTTCTTTTTTTTAATTTTAGGTTTGCGAGAGGAAAATCTTCTAAAGAGCGCCCCTCTAAGAAGAGAAGCCCCCCCTCTGAAACCATTTTGAAATGATCGATCAATTGTAGCGGCTTTTTATAAAGGTCTTGTTCATAGGGAGGGTCGAGGTAGATTAAATCAAAGCTTTTCCCCTTGAGCCTTGTAAGGTGTATAAGTACATCACCTGTTAAGATAGTAACCAGGTGACATATGTTTAAATTGTACACATTTTGTCGAAGGGCTCTTAGTGCACAGCGATCTTTTTCAATAAAGGTAGCGGAACAAGCACCACGGCTTAGCGCTTCGATTCCCATTGCACCGCTACCGGCAAATAGGTCGAGAAAGTGGGCTGTATGGATTTGATGTTGGCAGATGTTAAAGACAACTTGCCGCAATTTTTCCGATGTTGGGCGGGTTTTTATCCCCTTTGGAGCGAGAAGTTTATAGTTTTTGAGAAATCCTCCAGTAATTTTCATGAATTTTGTCCTGTTCCCCTCAAAAAATGGTAGAGATGAATCTGTTGTAAAACATTTTCGCATTTTATTGATAGGGAGGCTCTTTCTGCATTTTTAAAAGAAATATGCTGTTTAATATTAATCCATTGATCACCGACCTTGCTTTGGAGAAAGAGGTCGAAATCTTTTAGCTCTTTAATGGTGCCATAGAGCACGTAGGGGCGATTGAAATAAAGGGGGGCGAGTGGGTATTCGTCGGAGTACAATTTGACATTTGTATGGGAGTCATTTGCAATCTGGATGCGAATCTTTTTAGAGAGAATATTTCCTATATGTTTCGTTAAGACAGCGAGCTTACGGGGAAATGAGATATAGGTATTAGCATAAGTCGATTCTCCACTATTAAATGTACTGATTAATTTGAGCATTTCGCAATTATTATTTTGCTGTACAGAGGCAGTGAAGATGGAAAGCTTAGATTGGATAAGTTTTATGAGCTCTTCCCTATGGTAGTGGGGAGAGTAAAGAGAATGGCCATCTGTTAGGAGAAGGATGATGTTCTCTTTTTGGGGATTAAGGTATGGGAGGGCTTGTGTAATGAGACCAAATATTTCACAGTAAACAGAAAATCCTTTGTAAGGGCGAGAATATAAAAAATGGCGGGCATTTATAAGAGACTGTCTGCTCCATGCGATGGGGGTTTTGCTCATACAAGTAAAAAGGAGGTCTGAAATGAGAATATTAAAAGTATCCCCCTTTTTTAGGTAGGGAAGAGCATGGGCTATCCCCTTCTTAAATATGTTAAAACGGGATCTTTTTATGGTGTTTGATCCATCTATGACAAAGAGCACATGTTTGGGAGGAGGTTCAAGGTATAACAAATTATTTGGTTTTATGTGTAGAGCAAAGTAATAGCCCTTCCCATTTTTTCTTGGGCTATACTGTATCCGCGTGTCGAAAGCATCGCGAATAGAGAGGGTGTCTAAACTGGAAAGTGTAGGGATCTCTGAGAGCAAGGCTTGTGTGATACGAGAACTTTGATTGATCTGATGTGCCTTTGCACTGTTTAGGTTTACGTCTAATGTAGGAATAATAAGGGGAAGGGTTTTTAAAGCAAGGTTTTTTTTGTCGTAATTTTTCATAATCTTTTGGGCTAGGGAGAGAGAACAGTCGATATAAGGAGGACAAGGAACCTTTTGTGTGTCTATGAAGGGATAGTGCGATTGATCGATAGATTGAGGTAGATAGTAGCGTAATTTTGTGTTTATCGATTGTTTAAGCGGTGTTGTAAGGAAAGTGGTAGAGGAAATGTTTGTATGAAAGGTATGTTTAGGAACTTGTACTCGTTCTGATGGTAAAATCAAACAGAGATCGGAAGAAAAAAGAGTAGGAGGAGGATTCTTGTTGGAAGAAATTTTTAGCATGTGCGGGGGGAGGGAAGGGGTTTTTGGCAGGCATGGCTTGTGAAGAGTAATAGGTTTTGGATGGGAAGCTGTTATGATGGCGCCGTCTTTTTCTTGGGAGAGGCAATATTGCATGTGCGGCCACATATTCTTTGATGCCCCTCTATTGGTAAAGATTTTTTTATGGTCTAGTGGTGGCAATGTAGGGGAAAGGATTCTTATATAACAGATGTTAAAAGAGGGAAGAGAGGTAGGAGTAGGTGGAAATATAGGAGAAATGAAGGATATCACTGGTGGGGGGATTGTATTGTGCTGTTCAAAAAGGGGAGCAAAGGAGGGAAGAGGTTTTTCTAAAAATGTGTATAGAGATGGCTGGTGGATTGTCAACGTACTATGTTTAAACTTGTTACAAAGTTTTTGCAAAGTTTTTTGATGGATTTGTTTTATTAATAGATGGTGTGCATAGGACATAGAGGGCACAATCTTACAAGGGCTTTCAGCACTAAATGGAAAGTCATAAACAGGTGTTTTTGTTTCGGGAAGAGAAGGAGGATGCATTTGTTCATAGGTGGGATAGATTGTTTGTGAGGGAAGAGGATTAGAACGCAATAAAAGAAAAGGTTTAATGGTATATTGAGGGTGGAAGGGTTGGTGCTTTTTCCCCGTAGGGGAAAGGGGTGTAGGAGGAAAAAGTCTGTTTTCTTCCTCTATTTGAAGAGGTTGAAACATGATAGAGGAGGAAATGTTTTGTATAATACATGTATAGGATTTCTTTTTAAAAGCCTGTTTTTGTAGGCCCTCTTTATGAGGGCATATAGAGGGAGAGGGAAGGGATAGAAGATAAGAATTCCCCATGTGCAAAAAGATGAAAAGTACCAATAGTAGAGTCGATTTCATGCATAATTCCTTAATAGGTGCTTAATCAGCGATCTCTTGGATGCTATTGATAGCCCTAGTAAGGAGGGCAGGTGGAGCGTTAGGGTTGTTTCTAACCTCATTGTATAGGCTACGTGCTCGTTCATGCAATTCCTCCATTTCATCGAAGTTTTCCTGTTGGCGCATATGTTGTGCTTTGATTCGCATTTTTTCCGCATCGATAAAGTACATATAGGCATCAAACATCTGTTTTCTATCTTTCTTTTTATTGATATGCACAAGATAATCTTGTGTATTTGGGTCATTTTGAGAGGTGAAATCCTCCTTCATGCGATCTAGCAAAAAGAGGTAGCGGGTATCTCTCTCTTCAAGGGGTGTGATCTGTGCACCTATTTTTGCATATTCAAGACCAGCTTCCAAATGGATAGGTTCAGAGCTAGCATTTTTGCGAATTTGCAGTCCTTTAAGGTTATTCAAAATGGTTACAACCTCTTCGTTTATTTCATTGGGTTCTAATAATGAGAAGTGCAAACGCGCTGCTTCCAAGAAGGTTTTGTTAGCTAGAGATGGAGGAAGGTATTGGGTTTGTGCATTGACAAAGATATAGGTTTCGAGAGCTTTTTCTCTTTGTTTTAGAATGCAGTAGGTGTTTGCAAGCTCATAGAGTGCCTGCTTTTGCGATACCCAGTTCCATTCTCTATGTTTGCTCTGCTGGATAAGTAGCTCTTGTAACAAAGAGAGCTTTTGACCATAAGCCTGCTGATAGTCTAATAACCTAGCTAGTTTAAGTATTTCATGCTCAATGTGGAGATCCTCTTTTTTCAGAAGGATTAAATGGTTGTTTGGATAAAATAGTGCTTGGTAATGGGTGTTAGCACATTCGATGGCATGAAAAACGTCATAATTTATTGAGCGCTGTTTCTCTGGAAGGGCGTTGAAATATTCCTCCACCCTTTGGTAGTAGTAGTTTGCAAGCCAAAGGCGGTTTTCTTTTTTGATAACCCCTCCTTTCAAGAAGGCTTGTTGTAAATGATATGCAGCATGATCAATGAATTCTTGTTGTTGCAAGTCTTCATCTACAAAGGAAAGGTAGGCGTTGTACAATTGAATATGGGTAGTGGAAGAATCATATAGATCTGGGTTCAAGGTCATCGCTAATTTTAGATGATGACATAGAGCTCTGTTATCTGTTTGTAATGCAGCATAACATAGGGAGGCAATAAAATGGGCTTCTGCTAGGGCTTGTGGATCTGTTTCTTCTAATGCTTTTATGAAATCATCACCCTGAATTGATAGGAGGGCATCGTTGTAGTATTCCAATTCATAGGCTACTTTAGCATAAAGCAAGGTATAATTATGTATCTCGTCAACAGTAAAATATTGAGCATGATTTAATACATTTTTAAGATCTATAAAAAATATTGCTTTGTCGTAGTCATTGCTCTCCCCATTTACATGGTTATAGAGATGGAGGAAAGAGGAGAGAAAGATTTTCCAAGATGCACCGATTCTAGAGCTTTCTGGATAAAGATTGATATAGGATTTAAAAGTGTTATAACTCTCTTCCCATCGTTCATTTTGATGTGCAGAAAGGCCATATTCAAAGAGAAAATGTTCTTGGTTAGCAAAACTGCTATATTGCTCTTTAATAGCCCTAAGTTTTTCATCAGCACATTTACTATCCCCCCCCTCTTTAAGGATCATGGCATCTATGAATAATGCTTTGGGCAATTCTTCATCATTGGGAAAGAGGGAGGTAAATTTTTCGAAAGCAAGGGTGAAGGCCTTTTCATCATGGCTTTGGTGGGCAGAAGTCATTTGGATGAAAAGGGCATTTTTTAATTGGTTTGAGGGAGTGGAGGTTGCGTTGATATAATCATGTAGGAATTTGCATGTATTTTGGTAATCTTCTTCGGCAAAAAAACTTTTCCCTATTATAAGATGGAAAACAGGCCGCTGTTTTTCGGAGATCTGTGCAATATATTCTTCATGAACAGAGAGAATCTCCTTATACTCTTCATTCTGGAAAAGAAGGACTATCAAGTTAAAGGCGCTTTCCTTTGCATGCTTTCCATCGATCTCTTTCACCATACGAAAGGTTTCAATGGCCTTTTTTGTATCATATTTTGCTTCTAGAGATGCCGCTTGAAAGAGCAGATCCTCTCTTTGTGCTGGGTATTTTTCTGCTAGGGAGGTGTAGGCATTCGCTGCAGGTTCGTATTCATCCAAAAGTTTGGCGATTTCTGCCAAAGCAAAGTCTACAATCTCAACATATTGACTGCTATGAAGTTTTTTATAGTATTTACGAGCCCTTTGCATAAAGTGTTGGGTATGAGAGTTTTGTTCTTGTATTGCCTGTCTAAAGAGCGCTTCTCCCATTAAAAAATAGAGCTCTTCCTTTCTTTCCTCTATCACATTTGATGTGTTAGATAAAAGGGGAAGGCCTTCTTGTGCAAGAAGAGAAAATTGGTCTAGTTCGTAATAGCATTGCAATTTGTTCAGTATGGTTTTTTCTATAATGGTAGGGTCCTTGATATCTTGGTAATAGGCAAGAGCATCTTTATATTCACTATCCTGTAGGTGAATGTCGCCAAGAATACCGAGAAAAAAGTCCTTTAACTTACTTTGGGGATATTTCTGCAAAAAGGTGTTAATTTGTCTTTGTACGATTTGATACTCTCCATCTTTCCAAAAATCGGCGATTCTTCTAATCAAAAAGGCCTCTTCATCAGAAAGTTCGGTTTCATTTGCTACAAGATGCACGGTGAACAGATTGACAAGACAAAGGCTAACTATAAAGCCAATACGGAGAATCGAAATGAACATAAAAAAGATCCTTATCCTTAATTTTTACCCACTATCTGTCTGCTTACAAAGCTTTTTTTAATTATACTTGCCAAGAGATATTTATCAAATTTTCTGTTGTAGCGGAATATGTAAGATAAAATTATTTTTTCTGTTCTTCACATAACCCGTGTTGCGTAATATATTGCTCCAAATAGAGAGGCTTTATCATTAAGCACTACCCAAATGGGGATGTCGCGGAGAAGTTTGGCAAACCTTCCCTTTTTTGTGAAAGAGGAAAGAAAAATTTCGCTTTTGATCTTTTTAAGTATTTTGGGGGAAATCCCTCCCCCTAAAAAAATTCCTCCTGTCGCAAATATTTTAAGAGCCAAATTTCCAGCTTCTGCTCCTAAGATCGAAACAAAGAGATTTAATGCCCGTTCACATGCTTTAGACAGCCCCTTCATACCCATCTCTGAAATAGTTTGAGAGGCATTTCCCGAAAAAATTTCTCGAAAAAGAGAGGGGTTTTCCTTCTCTTTCCCTTCATGTACGATAAATTGATAGATAGCACAAAGGCCCGGTCCAGAGAGCACTCTTTCATAAGAAATATGGTTATTATATTTTTGCCTTAAAAACCTAAGCAATAGATCTTCGTCATCACTTTGGGGAGCAAAATCCGTATGCCCCCCCTCACACGCAAAGGGAAGGTGGTGTTTCCCATTAAAAAACAGCCCCGCTTCTCCTAGCCCTGTCCCTGGCGAAATGATCGCTTGATTGCCTTTAGAGTGAGAGGCTCCTTCATTGACAGAGCATAAATCTTTTTTTTGTAGTAAACTTAACCCATAAGCATTGGCTTCTAAATCATTAATTAATGCAACCTGTTCGATACAAAATGTTTTTTTCAACTCTTTGCTACTTATAAGCCAAGGAAGATTTGTTATCTGGCTGACCCCTTCCTTAATGGGGCCTGCAATACCAAAACAGGCTTTGGAAATGTTCCCAGATTGCTCTTGTAAAAATTCTTTTATAAGTACATGTAGATCGAGATAATCCTGGCTAGGAAATTTTTTTTCCCTTGCAATCACAAATTCCCCACCGTTTTTGACGATTAAAGCAAGATGAGATTTTGTTCCTCCGATATCTCCAGCCAACCAGGTCATGAATAGATTCTCTTTTCTTTGTTACTCTACTATTTCCTCTGTTTTTGTTAAAATGTCAACATCTTGTTGCAGAAAAGAGGGGTCTGGAATGACCCGCAAATCATAAGAGAGGCGAGAGCGCAAAATATTTTGAATCGTCTCTAGAGTAGACCCTGTGGAGGAAGGGCAGGTAGCGCATGCTCCATGGTAGGCGATGATGACATCTTTTTCATCATTCAAAGCGACTACTTCAATACCGCCGCCATCTAATGCGATATAGGGTTGGATCTCTTCCTGAATAAGCTCTTGGATTAAGATAAATTTTTCATTATAAGAGAGTTGGTCCCAGTTGGGGAGGCCTCCCTCTTCAATTGGATCATGGAGAGAGGAGTTAAAGGGACGGTTTGTAAGAGGGATATCTAAGCATTTTGTCGCTCCAGCCTCAATTGCATCGATAATGAGATGGAGGGAAAGGGTTACCTCTTCCCATTCGATTAGGGGTTGTTTTGCCCCGTAAAGTTCCTTTTTGATCTGATCTATATTTACATTTCTTGCTTGAACATAATTTTTGTGTACCAATAATTCGCAGGCAATGTCAGCTGCACCAATCAATGCGGTTCCACCATAGGCCTGAAATTTCGCATCTACAAGTGTTCCATCGGCACAGTTGACGATCCATGAAAGAAGAAGTTTCTTCCCTTTCCCCATACTACCACTACTTCCCGTTACGACACGTATGGCTTGATGGGAGCTTTCATTGTCATAAAAAAATCCTATGTTGCGGGGCTGTACGATGGAGAGGATGAAGCGCGGACTGTAGTAGTCCCAAAGAGGGAAGGTCATACCACCCCCTTGGAAAAGGTTTGGCATTTTTGTGCACAATCGACGATAACCGCAATAGAACGCTGAATCTCTTTTTCTGTAATATTTCGTGACAAAATAAAACTTATCGCAGATCGCGCCTCCAATAGACTGATCCCAAAAGTTATGAGCACATCTTCCAGCCTTTGGTCCTCACAATAGCAAGATACGATAAGGCCCGATTCCTTTAAATGGAAGGCAAGAAGCTCGTTAGCAATTCCTGGGAAGACGATTACAGAGGTATTGGGCAAACGGTTGGTATTTTGAAAAAGTATTTTAATATTTTGCAAACCACTTTGCACTCCTTTTTCTAATAGATCGCGTAAACGTGCGATCTCCATGTAATGGAACGCACCTGACTGTTTGAGTTCTTCAAAGGCTATACCCAACCCTATAAAAGTAGAGATGTTATAATGTGCATGTGCTGGCACTTCGGGAACAAGGGGTTCAAATGGTGTTTTGTGATTTATAAATAGCCCTCCACTTCCTTGAGGGGCATGTAAAAGAGCCCCCTCAAACGTCAAATAGTCGATAGGAAGGTCTGCAAAGACAAAATGATATTTTCCTATTATATTGGAAGCATCAACGTGGAAGAGCACTCCATGTTTTTGGCAGACCTCTGCTAATTTTTGTATAGGTTGAATCGTGCCCGTATAGCAATTAGCCCAAGAAAGCGATACCAGCCCCGTCTGAGGGGAGATGGCATCATCTAAGTTTTCTGGCGTGAGCTCTCCATTTTTATTTAGAACTACCGTTCTTTTCACATACCCTAATTTTTCCAATCGTTTTCCAACAAAAGGAGAGCTCTCTACTGTTAAAATATGATTTTTCTTATTCTTAGATAAGAAATCAATAATAGCATTTACATAAGCAATAAGGGTAGCTTTATTTCCAGAAGGGGCAAGAATAAAATGGGCTCCTTTATCGGCTCCAAAGAAGGAATAGAGGGTAGTGGTTGCATTTTGAATAGCTGTGGATAGCTCTTGTCGTTGTGCTGCGGGATGGTAGATCCACTCTTGATACAGTTTCATTTGACCGATTAAATGGGGAGAAGGTCTTGCAAGAGAAGAACGATCAAGATAAATCTTTGCACACATTTTAAAAAGATTCTTTTAGCCAACGATTATTTTGATAGGTGTAGCATAAAGGCTTCCCCGTTGGGATTTCAAGGGTTATGACCTGTTCTTTGGAAAGTTTTTCGAGATCCATGACAATGGAGCGAAGAGAATTTCCATGAGCTGAAACCAAGATATTTTGTCCTTGTTGTATCAAAGGGGCAATATTTTCTTTAAAGTATGGAAGGGTACGTTTAGCCGTCATCTCTAAGCTTTCTCCATTTGGTGGTGGTGTACTAAAACTACGACGCCAGATTTGAACCTGGCTTGCTCCAAACTTAGTACGAGCCTCATCTTTGTTTAACCCTTGCAGGTCTCCATACATTCGTTCGTTGAGTTCCCAGGCGGCATAGACGGGGATAGACATCGCGCTGGCTTTCGTGTCATGAATTTGCGCCCATTCCTCTAGCCTTCCACCCCCCTTATGATGTAGTTGAGGCACCTTGCCTCCTTCATGTTCTGTCATAGCGATCATAGCTGTTTGTTGTGCCCTGATTAAGGAGGAGACAAAAATCACATCGAAAGGAATTGCTTTGATACATTGCCCCGCTTTTTGTGCTTCCAAAACTCCCTCCTTGCTAAGGGGGATATCTACCCATCCTGTAAATCGATTTTTTTTATTCCACTCTGATTGTCCATGACGAAGCAGTACGAGTTTTGCTTTATTTCCCATAAAGATCTCCTTTAAATTGTTCAAGGTCAATGATTTTCGAGAATCTTTGCTCTCTTATTTGATTATAACAGGGCTGTAAGATTATCATAAAGGAAGTTTACACACTTTAGTAAGTGCGAACTGATACGCATGAAAATATCTATTTACAACCTACAAAGAGCGCTTCTTTACTCTTTTGTTTTTTTTGGGCCCTTAGGTGTCATCTTATCACCTCCATTTTTGCCCAATGCTTTTCGTTTTTATTATTTTTTCTTGCCTCTATTCCCCATTTTTTTTCTACGATTAAAAGAAAGCGCTTGGAAAGCTATATTAACATTTATTCCTTTTTTCTTTTATTGTATTGTTTTTGCCTATTTTACCGAAAACAAATCTGTGCCCCAAGAAGTACAACCCCTATTTCGCTCTGGGTTGTTTATTACACAATATCTCTTTACCTTTGGAGCAGCATTTTGTGTGAATGCTTGTGCCCAGGAAAAGCGAAGGATCTTGTGCTTATACCTGACAGGATTCTTTCTTTCTCTTGTTGTAGGATATACCCTTTTTTGGGGGAACTATTTGGGATTTGTCCCTATGAAAACCATTTCTCGTTTATGTATAGAGCTACAAACAGAGAAGCAAGTAACGGAGATTTTTTGGCGCTTTTCTCCCGGCTCGTATCCCAATGAATATGGAAATGTATCGAGCTTTGTTCTCTCTGTATTAATCCTTCTTCTTGCCGAAAGGAAAAATTTTTCTTTGTTTCTTTATCTCTTTATCTGTATGGCCTTTGTATCTTTAATATTCTCCACGACACGAGCTGCCTACCTTTCGTTTTGTGTTACCCTTATCTATCTTTGTCTTATATCGTTACCAGTACGTCGTATATTTTTAAAACTTGTTTGTTTAGGGGGTTGTATTGTGTTTATACTGATGCGCTTTTTTTCTTTTGATTTTTTGCATACCCTGGTTCAAAGATTTGGTCACATTAGCTTAAAGACGGGTTCTTCTGGTGTTCGCATTGCAGAATGGATTAAAGGATTTAATCAATTGGGACATACCCCTCTTTGGGGGACGGGATTTGGACATAATATCTTTGCCCATAATGTCTATTTAGAATTGCTCTATGAGATGGGCGTGATTGGTTGTATGCTCCTGCTGATTTCTTTTATCCACTACTTTAGTGAACACTACCTTCAAATACGGAAAAAATTTTTTGCACAAACAGATAAAAGGGAGGTTTTGTATAATCGAATTACAGTGATAGGTCTTATCCATGTTCTGCTCTTTGCTATCACCAACCATAATATGCATCATCACTTAACTTGGACAATCTTTTTTTTCTTTAATATGGGTCTTGTTTCTAAAAAGAAAACTTTTATCCCAAACTGTTGCTATTGATTCGGATACTCAAGGACATCTTTTAACACGGTAGGATCCTTGTCACAACCAACTTAAAGCAAAAAATGGAGGCATACTATGGCTGTACCATTTCCACATTCTTTAGTATGTATGTTCCGAATTCATCAATAGACGATACTATTCCATCAATATTATCGCATACTCGTTCTTTATATGCATATAGACATTTTTGATATGGCTGATCCGCATGGGAAAAAACGTCCCCGTACTCGACAAAAAGGGGCAGTCGCAACATACGAGCCCTTTCTTTTGCCAATGACATAATGTGTTCTTTATATGGAATATTACGATTGCTCTCACAATAGCTACCTAAAAACAACACGCTTTGTTCCTCTTCATCCAACAATAAGCAAAGATTTGCCTTTGCCAGAATCCTTGTTGTTTTTTCGTCCACGACGATAATTATATGATATTTCCCATTTAGAACCTGTTTAAAATCTGGATAATGGTGTATAAATTTGCTTTCAACAAAATGGAGGTAAATTATGCGTCACTCTTATCCAAGCGATATTAGTCGTAAACAATTTGATAAAATTA
>Ga0056116_1000665_pt1 | contig 12101 bp, 10 predicted proteins | sample WorMetOlspDAHAB2_FD_67352 | JGI IMG/M metagenome (GOLD analysis project Ga0056116, IMG submission 67352) | Marine gutless worms symbiont microbial communities from Max Planck institute for Marine Microbiology, Germany - Olavius sp. DAHAB.2 ...
ACTAGTCACCCCAAAAGCACGGCAAAATCACGTATTTGGGGAACAGAAACCCCTGAACCGATCGCTACAAAATTTTGCATGCCAGGTGCCGTCCAGGACGTAATCACGCCTGCCAATTTTGGTGAAGATCGGTTAAGGGGTTTTGGTGTGGCGAGGGGTCGAATTTTGGCCTTTTCTATTGACTTGCTTTGTTGCCTTTAAAACACTCTCGCACTACCATGCGAGTGTGTGATCACAATAGTGTATTACTTTTCAACATTGACAAATAATGGACTGGCCTGGGCACCAATTTGCCAATTTTTGTACCTATATAAAGTGCGGAATACATTCAGCAAATGGGCCAGTTTATCAAATTCTATATGTACCGATATCCACAATTATGTGAGTAGCAACTGACACGTAATTTATCATGTTCATTTTATTGCAGTCATATTTACCACATAATTTCAGTCATTGGTGTCAGTAATTTGTTTGCGGTGCATACCACCCGCATTTTGCTTAACTTGTGACTCTGTAACTCTCCACCTCTGAAATGACGTATATTGTGTCGGGTGGGGCGTTAAACTCTACTCACTCACTCACTCTGTAACTTGATGTTGATAATTACTAAGAAAGATTTGCTAGATAACGCTGTCATCTTTTTGACTAATGCTGCAACATTTGAGGTTAATGCTCCTGAATGTTGTTCAGTATCTTATGGACAGTTCTGGTATAGACACACAGAGGCAAATACGTTTTCTTTATGCCGAGATGTGTTCTGTTGTGATGATTAGGCAAAGTATCACGAAGATTTTGAGAAGAACATAAAAGGATCGAAGATTCAGGTCGCTGACGATCCAGAGACTCAACGGCTGAAGCAGCTGAACGCGATCGTGAGTCAAGTGGAATACAAAGGTCTTAAGGAAAAAGTCAGCGAGATGGAAACCCATCGACAGAATGTAGCTGCTCCAGGTGACAACTGTTTTCCTGTCGAATGAATGAGTATGTTTGTACTGACTAACGAAAGCAGCACAGAGTGATTTGTGCTCTATTTGGAGTGATCCCCAAAAATGATGCTGCAGCTGCCGACGGACAGAAAATATTATGTGTTTTTTAAGGGAGGCAAGTGCTGTTCGTCAGAGTACCGGGATAAAGTATAATGAAAATACCATCGCGTCTGTGCTCTGTTATTACAATTTTTCGGAAAAAAAGGCAGGTCACACTTTGTACAGGAAATTAAAATCACTTTCTGGCATATGCAAAATGTTGCCCATCTCTGTCATATTTTTACAGTGTACTCTGACTAAGGGGATTATGGTCTTTAGTGACACATTTTAGATCTGTACTTCGAGTGACGAACCATGTGATTGTGGAAGTGCATGCTTGTTTTTTGAGTATGCTGCACAAGTTTGTTTTTTTCTCTAGTTAAGAAGTTCTGGTTTTGTGATTGTTAAGGAAGTATTGCTTCTTTACCATTGTCGTTATTGTTTAAGTTGACGTCTGTAAACTGAATCCTTGAAGGGCCCTATCCCCTTTTTTGTACTGCATCACACTATTTTATTTCAAAAGACTCATTAGTAATGCACCAAATTTAGTCTGTATAATTTGTTCATCTTGCTTTAAATTGGAGTTTTGGGAGTCATGTGTTTGTCCCGTCATTTTGCTTGCGTGTGTTTCTGCTCGCATGGTTTCAAATGTGACTGGTTTGCTAAGGTGTAGGTTTGCCACTTTATCTTTCTGGAAAATCTGGAAATGAACTCATAAGTCACAAGGGAATTTGAAGATAGTCGAGGAAAAGCAGGAGAATGTAGAAACTGATTTGACTTCTTGCGGAACTTATCGTAACGCGATTAGTTTACCTGCTTTTTGGCTTCTTCAACCGAGGCTCAGACGGAAAATGCAGAGAACATTTTTGGGGTGAAATTTGGGAAACTTTTCTGCCTGGAAAGTGGCAGCCATGTATAGCTTCAAACCAGTTTGATTTAAAGTGCAGCTGAGCGTTGCTATCTGTGTGTTTGCATGTGTTTTTGTTGATGTGTGTTTTTGCTTCCGTTTCACTCTGCACCTGCACACCGATTGTCCGGCAACAGATGCAGAAATTCGTCCGGACGTAGTGGTCCGTCCTCGAGGTAGCGTGAACGAAGACTCAGTCGCTTCAAACTGGTCTTCGCCGTACACAGAGCGCAATGTTTCCCACTCGGTGACTTACACCAGCTCCGGAAAAGGTAGACGGAACGATGTCGTAATGCATAACAGCACTGTTGGTGACAACGGCCGTGGAAATTCAGAATTTCTTCACAATTATCCGACAATTTTATCATAATTTAAGCCTCTATTTACATATACTCATAATACAGCCTGTGTATTCTGCCACCCTGACCTGATAATGGTAACTTACTTATTTTGCCCGTGTGGATATTTTCTTATACTTTAATCCTATGGATTTTGACTGAATGACACACATATTTTGATTAGGCAGGCTACATTCAGAATTGCCAACGAAGTAGCTGTAATTAATTTGCAGGCAGCTAAATTGTATTTGCGACTAACTAGATACTCCAAAGATGCTAATTATAATTGTAATTGTGAGAAATTAGTTGCAAAAATTACAATGACAGCTATACTTTTGAAGTGGGGGTATTCACAATTACGATTACGTAGAATTCTCACCTGATTAACTACAGTTACCTGGACAACTAATTAATTAGCTGGCTATTACAATTAGTTTTACAATAGCCCATCACTGATATTTTGGGGTATTGTGCGTTACGTTCTATTCAGTCTGTTTTGATATTTGTGATACGCGTTGTTAATGGCGCGAGCAAGCCTGAGAGTGCGGCGATCAGTTTTTGCCCATCGTATGCCTGATGGAAGGGTAGTGTTTTTGGTCTAAGCACCTGGTATTGTCCTAGTTGGACAGCCACACTTGTCATCCAGATGCTGAAGATCTGTTCAGTGGGATGAAAGTGCAGCGTGAATTCCCCCATTAACTGAGCTCTAGAAATCTTGTACTTACTTCCCTACTCGGTGTCATTGCACGGTTGTGGAGTAGATATCAGAACGCAAATTCGAACTGGCAGCAATATTTTCACATAACTGTAATGATATTTCTTATTACAGAATAAATCTTGAGATATTGACTGTATGAATCACAGCGCTGTGTGTGTACGGTGCTGACGAAGGGCAAGTTTTGATTTGTAGTGTAACCTGTGGTGTGTTTATAACTGGCGAGGTTTTGTCTGCATGCATGGCGGTTCGGTTGGAAATGACGGCTTTCAATGCTTCCTCTGTTGATGCATTTGAATGTGTACAGATGAGTGTTGAAAATCGACCGAACTTTCACGTCAGAACAAAAAAAAATGAGCGCAAATCTAAAACTGAGCTGTGCATTAAATATGGTGAAAATGAAATTCAGATAGCGTTTACTGTGTAGCACTAATTGTAACCTAAGTCGAAAATAAACTTGTGTGGTCCGAATAGCTGTTATTAGTAGTTAGTTTACTGTTGCCATTAACGGGCCATTAGCACAATGTTTTGCAACGACTTCAGCCATTCTTTGTATATTGTTACTGGCCACTGGCAGAACCACTCACTGGCACTCACCGAACCTTTTGGTACTGCGGAACGCCAGTTGAAAACCACCGATCTAAGCCTTTGGTATTGCTAATTTTTTGCTTGTTTTCTGTGGACACTGTCGAGTGCTGCTGGATGATTGTATGTCTATTTGTGTCAGTGGAGGGGCCAGTGACTCGCAAGATAGGCAGCATTTCTGACTACGACCCAGGCACGGCTCCGTCGCTGAACCAAGCCTACCAGCCGGTGGGCGTGGCCTCACGTCAGCGACAGGAGTGGGAGGAGACTGTGCCTATGTTGAACTCCACATCATGTATGTGCACTGCTGCCTACGATGTGTTTAATAGCTAGTGGTGGTTAATAAGTATGTCTGGATATTTATGCACTGAGACTAGTCAGCCAAATTTTTGGATGGCTGATAATTTTTTTGTCTGATATCAAGATTACCCACATTAACGCGTACAGTAGAGAATCTGTCTGATTTACGACTGACTTACAGAATTACGGTTGAAGTGTAACAAAAAAAATGACTAAAATATTTTACAGAAAAAATATATAATTTTAACTGCAACTGGAGTATTCAGGCCAGCATGCTGCAACTCTACACATAAGATGCAAATCCAGTTACACGTATATGTATTTTCCTTTCTATCTGCAAAATACCAGCTTGTAATTTATGTGTCATTTTGTAAATTTCAAAGCTGCAAATATCTAATCATATTCGAATATCTCAATATTTTTCGGCGAACAAAAATTTGGCACCAAATTCATCTGAGGGGTCTGTATACACTCCTCGCTAAAATCGGCAGTCACTATTGGCTTGGTTTTATCATGCTCATTGCAACAACACTGTCTTAACCAGGTGTAAAACCTCACATGTCCACAGTAGACATTCTCCGAACCCAGTTCTGTGTGACCGTGCACGTGGCAGGTTGTTTTAGCAGCGAATTGCATGACACTGAAACCTCCCATTCCCCACCAGCAATATCAAACGTACTGCTATGTAAACGTTGATAAGGTTTTTGTGGTTTTATCCAGCCAAGCTGCCCATACCGTCGGCTGCATTCCATTGGCCATTGCGCTTATGGCCACTCGGCCCATGCTGTTACATCAGTTAAAGAGTTATCGATCTGAAACTGGTTCTTTACAGTGGCATTATAATCTTGTCATTACAGATCAGCAGTATGCGGTTCAACAGCAGCAGAGGGAGCAGATCCAGAGGGAGCAACAGCAACAGAGGGAACAGCAGCTCCAGAGGGAACAACAGCAGAGGGAGCAACAGCAACAGAGGGAACAGCAGCTCCAGAGGGAACAACAGCAGAGGGAGCAACAACTGCAGCGGGAACAGCAGCTTCGTGACCAGCAGTTGCGCGACTGGCAGCTGTTGGAACAGCAGATCAGGGAGCAGCAGCGATTGAAGGAACAGCAGATGCTGATGGAGCAACAGAGGCGTCAACAGCAGCAACCGCCTCCGCAGCCTCAAGCGTTCAGGGTCCAACCCGGATATGCACGAGCTGTACGTATTCACCAGCACACACTTATTTTATCGTTGGTGGCGTGGCTCGGTGGTAGGACGTCGTGTTCTTTGGCTGGCGGACTTTACTGACCTGGACCCGATCGGTGGTTTACAAATGACCACTTTGTGGGTAAACTATCCGCTATGGATCAGTCAGCTATGCCAACTCAGCCTTCCGTCCCTCCGGAATTGGCAGAGCAGTAGTAATCCATGTTAGACCAATATACAGGAGACTTGGGCTACGTATGGCTGCAAGCCAAAGTCAGAGAACGCGGGACTAGGCTGTATGCTGGCTTTGTCTGTGACGCACAGCACAGCTGCAGCTTGTGGAACTATGTGTGTGTTTTGCCTCTGGCTCTCACTCCAGGTCTAGCAGTGCCTGAAATGAATTCAGGATTCGGTAGAGCAGCAAAACAGTTAGTAATGTTTCCAGTTGTTGCTTTTGTTGAAGTACCTTTTCTTGTGAACATGCTTGATGCTCTTTTTCCTAAAATCTTTCATTCTGCTGACAACGTAAAGAGGCTGTCTCCCTCAACACGTGTTCAAGCCGTTCTCTTTTCGATCGATTGGCGCATGTCTGTAGCGTAGAGTGTGTGTGCAGGGTCCGGTGTACCAGGCGATGTACGACTACGACGCGCAGGACGACGACGAAGTCGGATTCCACGAAAACGACATCATCGTGAACGTTGAGCCAATCGACGAAGGCTGGATGTTCGGGACGATCGAGAGAACGGGCATGAGAGGCATGCTGCCCGCCAACTATGTGGAACGCATTCAGTGAGGTGCTTCGATTCCATTGCCACTGGCTATATCTGCTGCTGCTGCTGCTGCTGTCAAGAAATGCGCAGATTTCATAGCTACCAAATCGACTCCATTGCCTGTTGTCATTGCAGAGACTGGCTGCCGACGAAAAAAAGCGGGAATTCATGGGGTGACAGTGACCTCATTCTGTCTATAATGGTATATGCCGCCGCCATGTTTGAGGTGCACTATTTTGCAGCAGTATAGCGTTGGCAACGTACGTAGCATGCATGCTTGCAAACTGTTGTGTGTTGAATTATACACCGGTTGAATTACATTGTCTGCAAATAAGAATTTTTTTCCTGATTTCTGAATTTCTTCTCACTGTTTTGTTCACACTGAATGTACCTACAACATGGCAGCATATTAAGACATTGACGTCTCTTCGCCTCATGTATAGCAGCCGAGTAGGTTCAGGTGCCGAATGGTGCTCGAACGGACAAATTTTCAGATTGCTGGCAACAGCAAAACCCAAGTATCGTCAGGGAGTACTGGTGGCTGGGAAACTGTGTAGCAGAGTGGACTGCCTCCTGGCTGGATAAACGAAAATTGGAAAAACATTGTCGCAGAAAACTTGCACCACTCAGCAGTGGATTGATGCGCGGGTTGGTGTAGCGACTGAGTCCGCAACTGATGTGGGAAGATTGTGCGTATTTGGCTCAGAAAAACGTGCAATTGTTTGTCGAAAACAGCGTTTTTTTTTTTTGCTCGTCTCCGCATATTTCAGTTTGCGTGTCACACTGAGATCATTGTCGTAGCAAACGATCATTCGCTGCTTTCTATGTTTCTGCTATGTTTTTTTTCTGTCTGACTCTATGCTGTACTCGTTCGTTGTTGTTGCTTAACTGTCTCTGTATGTGCAAAGTGTAATTTTGCGTTTTCGCCGTGGAGAATTCGGGTTTTTTTTCGCCAGACCACTTCGCTCTTTGCGATACGATTTAACAGTGTAACTCGCACGCTATTTTGCATTTTTTCTGGCGTCTCCTTTCTATCAGGTCGTCGTTTATGTGTACCTGTGTATAGCATATCCGTTGTATTACGATATCACACTATGCATACACTTTTTCACTAGTCTCTACTCGGTGGCTGTATGTTGCATAAACTGAGCTGTAAACATGGGATGTGAGAATACATCATTTGTTGAGTCATTTTTTGAGTTTTTGTAAACACGTTTTTTTTCATTGAGCGTAAAGCACAGCACAGTATTGCATAGTATAAAGTCATATTTAGCACCAGCAGTATGATGTACATAAAAGCACATTTTGTTGGTGTGTAGCATATTTAGCGATATAGTATTGTTATCATTATTATTGCTATTTTTGACCTGGTGGCTGATACATTAGAAAAGTATATACAGAATGTTGGTAGTGCACCCTATTCTGACCGTTCATCAGCATCACGCAGCAGAACAGAATTAAATTGTTGCACCACAACGGAAATCTGTTGCAACAAATACGAAGATGCTTAAACATCCCTGATAATCTGATTATGATTATAATTATTATTGTTATTGTTAGTATTATTGGATTATTTTAGTTGCATTATACTCATTTGGGCAGTCTGTTGCGTGTGTAATATTTATTGCTTCGTTTTGTCATGCTATGTATTGCTTCATGGTGCAAATGCGCAAGCCACATCATTACAGTAGTCAATGTTCATCATTATTGCACATACGTTGCATTTTGTGCTGGGTAATAAAATGTTATTGATGTGTTGTAGCGGCTTTGGTGTTTTGAGATTTGGGTTAAGCCATTATTAATTTTTTTAAACTTTTCTAGTATTCTGCCATTGTATGTTGCAAGACCACTGTATCATGTAATGGATATGTGCATTGTTTGGAGTGTGTTAGTCGATTGCTCTCGGCGTTGTGTCGATTTGTGTGTACATATCTGAAGATAAGTTTGTTGTAGCTTTATTTGGGAGTTGTTCACAGTTTGCACAAGTATTTTTTTCCCCGAAAAATATCACTACATGAATGTTTGCTCTGTCTTAAAAATGCGGAAACGATGTATTTTCCTCAGTCAGGGTTAGAAGGGCTAAAATTTTACGAAATTTGCTTGGAATTTTGCATACCGAGTGAAATTGTGCAGAGCTCAGATGATTGGATTTTGGGGTGGACGCGCCTCTGTAGTGTGCTGGAAGCATTTTTGTTCGGAAATGAATACAGGGACATGTATCTGCAAACACTTCTTTAATTTCTGATGAGTTAATGGTGCTTTGTCCGCATTTGTCTCTAAGCCACATGTCACACAGGAAAAAAACTGCCAATCTACAAAGGTGCTTTCCAGAGAAAATTTCCTGTTTAAAGTTTCAAGTTGTTGTCTGAGTGCCATAACTGTGTACATGCCACGAGAGAAAACTGGAGCAAATGAATGTGTTGCAAACGACATTTTAGTCATGCAAGACTGCCTCCGAAATGATCCAAACCGTGTCACGTGGGCACACTTAATCATTACTCACCGACTCACTCAATGTAAATGTGATGGCACAACTGTAAAGGAGTGAGTAGAGTTTAACACCCCACCCGACACAATGTAGGTCACTTTGGAGAAAGTGACAGTGCTGTTAAACCCAAATCAGTCAATCATTGTAAATGTGGCTTCTTTTGTTAATATTTGCAACAAAAACTCGTGTAAAACCTAAGCCATGTTCTGCTTTTGCCTTCAAAAGATAACTTTCCTGTGTGGTGCTGGCTTCTCTAATGCAAAGCCTTATTTCCGTTTTTTTTGTCGGTCACATGCATGTAGTTCAATGTAGTCGATGTATTCTCATTTCTCTGCTTGTGGAAGCGTACTTCCGTGCATAACCATTTTGTACGAGTAGCTATATAGGTTGAGGTTGCTTAACCGGAGTCCGCCCACTTTGCCATATTTGGGTGCTAACATGCGAAGGGCATATCACCAATGTGGTTGAGTTTTGGCCGAGTGACTTGTGTGGCGAATGTTTTGTTTCATTGTGAACTGCTGACGAAAAGTTGTGCTGTATCACTGCACGACATTTCTTTGCGACGATTAGTTACTAACTTGCCGTTTAAATGTCTGAGTGCACATCGGCAGCAGTGGTCGAATTATGTAAAAATAGCAAAAGGAACGCCAACGGATTGAGGCACCGAAGGGACTAAAGAATATGCATCTTTAGCGGGTGTACCTTGTTTCCCCGGCAATTCAGACACAGTAAATCTGATGATGCTCAAGATTATTACATATAGGACAAAAAAAGATAACCACGGCCCCCATTGTCCCATTTTTATCAGAATCTGAGGGGCCCTGCTGTAGAACTAAGGGGTCTGGGCCCCCTGTAACTCGAGCACTGATTGGTAGGATGAATGGGAAGATGATGCAGAGGACAACATTCCTCGAGTCACAGCTGTGTTATGTATAGGGCTGATAGTGATTGTGCAGATTTAATCGATTAATCTCACAAAAAAAATTAACTGATTAATCAATTAATTTAGAACGATTTTTGTTGTCAGTCGCAACTAAGAAAACTGTGGGATTAAAATTCCGAAACTAAAGCAAAAATCGGAATTAAGTGGATGTTTTGCATCGTTGAAGTGAGCTGGGTCATCAGTTCCAGATTGCTACCTTTTTTGACCGGAAGTGGTTCAAAATTGTAGTCGAATTTTAATTGATCATAAAGTCGGAACAGTTTTTCGACGATTAGTCATTTAATTAGTCGTTAATTTCCGCAGCACTGGTTGTGCGAGATGTGTTCCAATTCTCTGTGGCAGCCGCCTCCACAGTAACTGTGCTAACTTTGCTCACTCGTTTGCAACGGCGTCACAGTGTTTTAAACAGTGGTACAGCTCAAGAGCCGGAGCGCGTCTGTGACAGAGCCCCCAGCGGTTGGTGCACTGTTAACGTAAAATGTGGCTGTTGGTGAGAATTGGGCGCTGAAAAGTGGTACGCTGAGAGCTGTAACACGTCAAAAAGGCGCACCACTAGTGACTCAGTGGTTGCACACGCATTCATACCTGCATCAGTGTGTTAAACCATGCCAGCGGATAGAACCGTGCCAGGGTCATCGAATAAATTGTCTTCACCCTGTGTAACAGCATCTTCATCGCTGACTGAAAATGTCTCGTCAATATTGTTAGGGAAAGTAGCTTTCGTTTGGTTTCGACTTGACTTGTTTTCTGTTAGTGTGTATAGACTGTACATTAGACAACATTTGCTGTTGTTCAAATTCTTCCATTGTCAGTTATAAACAACTGACTGACTTTTATCTTTAGTACGCACATTATGATTAATGCACATCAACAATACCTCACTACGGTGTCTTGGAATGCTATCTGCTTCTGCTAATGAATGTATGATTAAAATGCACCCAGTTATCATACTGTCGAAGATTTTGTGTGTCTGTGTTGTGTGATGTATGAAAATGAATCAAATACAGTCAAATGTTCAGACGTTCTTTCAGCAAAAATTTTTTTCACAGTAGCAGATATAACACAGAAAACTCCATTGCATCATTTCATCACGACAAGTATACGTATGGTGATGGCATTTTACGAATGAAATACAGAAACACATCAACTTACCACCAGTCAATTTGTAAGGCGCATACAAAATGACGTTCAAGATGACGTAATTCGTGACTCGAAATGACCTTAAGTATCACTAAAATGTGTAAAGTAATGTTCATACAATGTTGATCATTCAGATTACGTATGATAACAAATTTTAATTTCAACTACTACTGTTATCACTGCTGTCCTTTTCTCTATTAGTAACACACTGCACGGTAGCTGTTTGGGCCCCTTGAGTATAACTAGAGCATCTGGAGGAGCGTTGTAAGCTCCCCCAGCCAGGTCTGGGGCACAGTCCCAGCCGAAATCGAATTTGGTGCATTTTTGTCTTCAAACATTGCACCTGGCACCAACAATTTTCGCGTTACTCCAAAGGGGAGGGAGGCATCGTCCAGAACCCCCCCCCCTTAAATACGCCACATATTGCAGCACATGAAACATCATTTCAAAAATTCTAACCAATGTACTAACTTATCAAATATTAACCAATTTTCAAACTTTTTTCACTGTCAGCATCACGAGAAAATTCACCACACCGCAAGCGTGTCGCTACATATAATTATGTCATTTTTCGTCAGAGGTTAAGACAATTACAAGCAGCACAATAACTGGCAGCTGACAAAATCTAAAATCGCAGAAAAGTCGGGAATGCAACACTGGAAAATACAGTTTGGAAATTACAGTTCGGAAAATACATCGCCATGAACACAAACCGACGATGGAGGCAGATTACAGTTATTTCGGCACTTGTGTTACACTGGAGCCTCACTACAGCTGGGGAACGAAATTCTTCACAGAACACCAACTACATATTGGGAAGGATGGCAAGCTGTTTGATGAAAATTCTACAGCTTGTTACCACTAGGCCAGATAGTTTTCGTACACAACGTACGAACATGTCAAAACCCGTAAGAATATGTCAAATAATTCACAACTTTTGTCACTTGGACACGATAGAAAGTTTGGTAACGAACGTTGCAGAAATGCGTGGTGTACTTCAGCTTATCTGGCAACTGACCAATCACATCACTACACTAGTCCACAAGCACTAAATTATAGTAAAGTAAGACTCAGCCGGTTAACACTATTCGTTAAATATTCACAGCAAATATTCTGCCAAAACTGACTTTTCAACTGCTTTCGGCTTCCGTGACTCAAACTCCACTCATTATCACAGTTTTAAGTAGCGTAAAAAATGTAAAATTACTTTCGACAAAAATGCAAATGAACAAAATGATCCAGCATATCAACGAAACCTGCGCTTGTCAATCAACATGACTCATGGTAGTCACTAAAATCACTCTTATGAACAGAACATTATTTAAAAACGTTAAAATCAAATACGCACATTTTACATGCATTTACAGTATAACTGCATTCCACTTGTTTTACAGCCAACATATACAGAGTTGCCCAAAAAGTAAGCCGAGTTACAAATACAGTATTACGGGTAATAGTCGGTAGGGCCTAACTTTTTGGGGCAGCACGATGCATGGATGCAGTTATCGTAAGCTACATAATCACAACAGCACCAGCAGATTAAACAAGCAAACACACATACACACGTAAAAATGGAAGCTATATAAATCCTCCCTCAAATGTAACAACATATCAATACCAGCATCCTCACAGTGGCCACCATAGGCGAAGCCAGGGTGGCCACCATAGGCGAAGCCAGGGTGGCCACCATAGGCGAAGCCAGGG
>Ga0056116_1000667_pt1 | contig 12093 bp, 12 predicted proteins | sample WorMetOlspDAHAB2_FD_67352 | JGI IMG/M metagenome (GOLD analysis project Ga0056116, IMG submission 67352) | Marine gutless worms symbiont microbial communities from Max Planck institute for Marine Microbiology, Germany - Olavius sp. DAHAB.2 ...
CTACATTTGCCGACTGGTGTGCCAAGAATCGATTGAACTTCCACACCGGGTTGGAATCGATTCCACCAGTCGTTACCACCCCCCGCCTCGTGGAGGCTGTAGGTTAGGTTTTGGGGGGCTTCACTGCCAGCAATCTTACTCTTCTTGTAATTCACAAATTCATGTGACATATGTAAATTACGGTGTACAGTCTCATAATATGTTATATGTTCGTATGTTCAAGTGTCTCAACTAATGAAGACTGAGAGATCCGAAAGCAACTTCACTGAAATGCAGACACGCGCTAGAAAACTTCTGCGACTTTGACAGACAGATTTATTGAGATCAAACAGAAAGTTCAGCAGATGACACACTGAAGAACTAAAAACATCATAATGAAGTTTAGTAAGAGCAACATTGACATGCGTACAAGAATGCTCCATTCTATGATCTTGTTGAAGATGGCACACCATCCTTGAGGGATCCATGTGTAGAGGATCATGGCAGTGCGCAGGACCACCCAGCATGCATACAGACCACACGCAACAGTGTACAGCTCATGCACCTTCGACTCGCCAGTCCACACGCCCATCAGCCGACGCCCAATGTACACTATGCACACACATACACACTAATCAGTACGAGAGTAATAACAGAAAAAAACACGCGACGAGGCGAGTTACTGAGGGAAATTGAATGACACTGTCTCAAACTTGCTATGGTACTAATGATATAACAAGATTTAAACATTCAGCGATTTCACATCTATAGAAGACTCAAGGTGAGGTGTGGTCACATCACAATTGTTGCACAGTTGATCACAACCAATCACAACCAACAGCGTCAGCACATTTATGTTCATAATAAAAGCATTTAGAGCTACTTTTAGTGCAACACAATAATATAACAATAAACGAACTAAAAAATTAATAATTATATTTGATAAACTGTTTCCACTATATGTATGTTTATCACTGTACTGTATGACAGTTACTGCAAAATACACAATATATACTTATCGCATCCACATTTGCCACACAATGTCTGAACTGATAAAAATCACATATTTAAGACAATGGTTGTAATAAAATGTCCATTCACCCATTCAAATGTCCGTACAGCCATTCACCATTAGTTGTTCCTAAAAGCACACTGCAGACATATGCCAACTACAGTATAACAGCTATTCATATTCTGTGAATATGAATGTGAAATACAAAATCTTCAAAGCAGATCAGAGTGACAAGCACAGAGATTTTTCTTTGAAAAACAAACTCCACTTTTAACATGCGTCAACATACCAGGAATGAGGAGTGAAGCAAGACTGGCCAGAAACAGCGTCGAACAGAGAAGAACCAACAAGCACAACAGCTGTAACACACACACATCGACACACACACACACACACACACACACACGTCCACACACACACGTCCACAGTTGACAATGTACTCGATACAGAATATACAATACACGTCACCATTTAAACATTTTTCAGTGCTGCAGCTATAAGCCCAATTCCACTTGGCTCGACACAGCACAACATGACATGCTATCTAACTAATGCATTTTGACCCAGGAAGATTTGTTGCGCACTACAAGTCTTGTGTCTAATATATCAAGACACGTTTTGAAAGATTTGTCTTTGTCAAATAGTCTCGTACTCACACAGCATACTGGATGTGTATGCCCGGAGCACAAAATACTAAATCTAGTACAAGCAATCATCATCACTTCTTCGTCCACACGTTGGAACTTCAAGCTCGACATGTTATGCCGACACGACACGTCGTGTCTAGCCAAGTGGACTTTGGGCCATAATTACAATGATTGTCGACACAAAACGCCTGCAGCATTCACCACGTAACAACTTAACATACAAATCCAGTCATGACAAGTAGTACACTGGCAGAATATGATTAACAGGTAATAATAATAATAATGATAACAAAAATTCGGCAATTATTGGGCACCATAACATGGTTAAGTCACTACAACAGCACTTAACAACGTTCAGACATGATTCAGCCATATGTGTCAGTTGTTAATCAGTAACTGCAGGAAATCGGCTGAGAAACACATTTCAGGCAGCTCTTGAACGGAAGTAGTTTGTCAGACGTTTATTCATAAGACTGAGTGTGCAGTAAGAGACCGAGCCAATACAACCAATTTGCACTGCATGCAGTCTACGCACCTGACATTAACAATGTCCATTATAACACAACAGACTGCAGCAACTTATCAAGACACACATTCTCAACCTGGCTTTTGACGTGCACTGATACTGATGTGACTTTTATTCCTACTTTTATCCAACCATTTTCAAGTAATTTTAATTTTATGTTCTCATTCCGTATAGCAGCCACTTTACAGATTATTTTACGATGATGATGATGATGACGATAAAACCCAGCACAGCACACAGGGAATACCCGTAATGCCAGCAGGTTTGGATGCTTGTATGGCTGGAATCCAACTGGTCCACCTCCCTGCATCATCGCTTGGTGGACATCGCCAAGTCCCTGAGGTGCTAATACTGCTATCGGCGCCGGTATTATGTTGCCAACAGGTTCTACAACTTCTGCCGCATCAGCCACAGCTGCGTTAGCTTCTGCGGGTGGATCGTGCGGCTCATCGGGTGCAGCTTCTGCCACGGCTTCAATGTCTACATCAGCACTATGAACATCCACATCACTCGCTGCATCATCAACCACGACTTGTATCCGGTCACTGTCGACAGCACAGGCCACGTCTCGCAACTCACTGGAACAAGTTACAGCAGTCTCTGATGCTTCGGATAAACTGTGAACCGTTTCAGTGTCATCGCTACTAAAAGACAGTCGAATGCAGGGTCCGCCATTCTGTTCACCGTACATGACGTCTTCGATGCCCGACTGCACATCAACAGAATGACCAGAAGTGGGAGTCAGGACGGGTGACAGTAATTCGTATTCGAATTTGTTGTGGCTGTCCAACACTGCTCCACCCATGGCCCCAGCATCTTCATCGACTTCATCGCCGTTTGCTTCAGCAGCTGCACCAGCCGTATCATCGCCAGCCGCATCTTCGCCAGCTGCAGTTTCAGCAGCTGTCTCGTTCACACCCGGCTGCAACACGGAATGCAGGCAGACAGAGTGAGTAAGATAAGTTTAATGCCACACACAACACAATGAAGGTCATTTCGGGAGGCAGTCTTTGCAGCCAATCGCTCGACTGATAAAACTGGAAAACTAAATAAAACAGGAAAATGCACAACTCACACATATCAACAAATCCAAACATGCAGGAAACAACAAGCTACCCTGATTCAGTCACCTTTGACACTTTATCTGGAAATGAGGAGGCCTTACTCCACGGCTCCAGAGCACACACTGCGATAGAGGCAGATATACTAAACAGAAGGCTTTAAGTGAACTTTTTATGACAAATACACACACAAGAAACAACTGCACACCTGACGTCCGATCACTAACAAAGTTGTTGGAAGAGTTCTGAAGAACCTTATAAAGGCTGTCACTTTGCCATCTGTACGGACTTATGAAAGCAGACTGAAGCTATTGTAGTTCATCCACACGTTCCCATCCTCGCTTTTGTTCTCAATGCTGGTATTCTGCTTCTGGACCAGCAGCTCAATGCCTTCATTGTCAGCTGAAGTGCCAGCATAACAATCAGTCCTCACATCACCGCACAGGTTGCTCGTGGCAAGAACTACAAGCTGCGCTGCTACCACTGACTTGCACATTAACAACCTGCTCCACCACCCAAACTCAATGTCACATTCCATGTCTACGAAACAGTGCCGACAATGCTCGACTGCTTGGACTTCTACGAATGAAAACAAATTAGCGAGGCGCAGTTGCTATGTCACTGCACCATCAACCAGTGCTCAGCGTTGCCAGGCTGTTGAGCCATGAAGACAGCAGGTGTGTTCAATATATCATGCAGAAATTAATTTCTTTGCATATTGTAGCAGCCTAATGTCTCTGGTTTTCTAAATCCAGATTATGGACTGACCTAACTTAAATTATCAACATATTTTATTAAGAAATTGAATTTAAAGAGTAGAAACACGGGTCTATGGAATTCTGTCAAATTGGTGTGTAAGCTCTAGCAGACATGCGCCCAGGTGCCTATAGCCGAGATGTAAACGCCAACAATGCTCTACTGCTTGGACTTCAAATTCTCTGCTTGCTAATGTTAAACGTTCTCACTCAGCAAAGAGACTCTGAAGACTACCACATGTTAACTTTCTAGGCGGCGGCTGTGTACCATTAACTCCACTGAACTGGACTACCACTCGGCCAACTGTACAGAACGGCTTTAAGTCTGTCTCACCAAATAGTGAAATGAATGACAAGAGCAATAATCATGACAGCTTTTACGAGATTGTGCGATGCAATTTAGACGATATGCATATGCAATTCTTGACACAATAATATCAGTAGCTCCTTGTAAAGAATATTCACAACAAGAGCCACAAGTTTCAGTCGAAAACAATAACAAAAAAGCATCGGCTACTCAACGGCAACGCGACGCCGTGATACCTCGTCAAGAAGCACATCTCCGAGTAAGTACGAGCGAAGGTTGAGCAGCCAGGAAGCAACAATACACCATGCTCGGACAAGAGCCTTCAGCCACTGCCGGGTGTGTCCTTGCTCAAGCAATGCAGGCAGAACGATTTGCAATAATAGCAGCTCGAGAGATAGTTCACTCACTGGAGTGTCACTACAAACAAACACAGCCATGTCAGCAGAGCATCAGCACTTCAGCATATTCACTGCAATCAATGTAAAGCAATAAGTTATCACAGAGGAGCACTATGCTTACCACACAGTCATAAGTTCATTCTTTATACTGCGGTAAAAGTAACATTAGACACTTGCACAGATTCTGGCAGGCCATTTTTTGATTATCAGGTTCTGGGGACGAAGCCACCTTTCAGAACATTTGTCGTATTCCAAATAATGGCAGCCATCATAAGTAAGTGGCGCCAAAAAGACCATTTTTGTTCGAAATCAAAATGTTTGCTGATCTTATAACACCTTCAGCAATGTCCTATATATGCCAAGTTTTTTATACACGTGTCGCAAGATTTTTTCTAAACGGGACCCTGCAACTGACAAGAAATTTTACTAAAATATCTGCATCACAATAACAGCAAGGCAAAAATGTTGTCGAGTAAAACATAACCAAGTGTAAGAGACACAGTACTGACCTTGAGAGCATAACATGAAATGGCAGGAAATCGGGAAACAGGTAGCGCACGACTTGAACTGGAAGCCAAAGCATCACAAGAACAATGCTACCAAACACAACCATCGACGCCAGGAAACGACGAGCGTGACGATAGATCGGCAAATGGATCATCTACAGCACAATACATGTGTCTTGTAAAGAGCAGAATTAATGCTCAGACAGTAAGCATCACGAGACAACTTTGTGGGGCTCGTTCCCTTGCCTACAGGTTTAGACCCAATTCTCGTAACATACGTGTTGGCCAGATGGCTGATTCAATTAACGGCCTACACTTTAAACTGGCTGAAGTATGTCAGCAAGTCCAACAGGGCCTATGGCTAAGCAGAACTCGACGTATCTTTCCCAGCAGTGGCTCAACCCATCACCAGCCATCACTTCCTGTGCCTACTCAGAGAGGGGTGGCCAGGCTGAGTGGGCCTGGGTGAATATTGGATGATACACATACCAAAGGTGACCATTCCTGACATTAACCAGGATCAATGTAAGTCAACTTTGTTAATGTGACCAATGCTGTCACCACTAAGCCAAACCAACCACTGCGACAAGATGTGACGAACTGCAATATCATGTTATTACAACCTAAATATTGGAAGCAACATATTACTGCAGATGCAATGTAACCAACACACAACATAGGCATCACAGCTCAACAACATCCAACCACCTCCTGGATAGGATTGAAGTCTGGGTCGTTCAGATTCCGCAAAAACCAGAGAACGCCAGGACGAAGGACTTCACGGAGAAGAAGGATAAACGACGCAAAGTAGAATATGTAGACCATGCCGACCAGCCAGTGGATGAACATTGAAGTGCCGGGTGCCACGCGAAAACTGTGCTCACGATCCTTCAACGTTGCTTCAAACATGTTCTGTTGACATACACACACACGTGCTTGAGAAGAAAACAAACTCGGTTCTGTGCACACGTTGCATGTGGTCTTCCATGACATTCCACGAATAATGTTGCGCATCTTCCAGGACATTCAAGAACCATTTATTACCAGATTCCATGTGTCCACGACTGTATTTTTTTACGAACAAGTTGGATTTTTGTATAATTTACTACTAATTACTCTGTTGTGTAAAAAACTTGTTTCGACTACAAATTGCAAATCAAGAGGACAGTCAATCTTGCAGAAGTGCATCTGCTAACTTACACTAAACAACAGATCGAACCAAATCTGACAGCAAACTATGATAGTGCATAAAGGCCAAAACACATGTACAAATAAAAAATGTGGCAACCGTCTGCTGTATTTTCCATGACTTTCCAAGGCCTGATTCCATGACTTTCCAGTATGTGTACTAGGGGTATACCTAATAGTGGTTTTAGGATATTCGGCCGAATACGAATAGTTCTGTGAACTATTCGGCCGAATAAGAATATGAATACGAATAGCGTTGCCGGCTGAGCATTTTGACGCTGCATCCGCTGTTCTGATATTTACCACCTCCTTATGTCCCTCGCTAATTATGGACGTGTCTGCATGCTGTCTAGCAATGACCCTCTCCCCTTCATTCGTCTCCCATAATCAGGCGGTCTGAGTGAAAGCAGTTGACACTGGCTGAGTGAAGTCGGCCGTAGACGTCACTAGCTGCACTATACAGACTTACTATTCGTATTCGTTCTGCTGACACTATTCGTCCGAATATGAATACACTATTCGGACCACTATTCGGCACCGAAGCGAATCGAATATTAGGTACATCCCTAATGTGTACGCACACTGTGTTTGTGACAACGGCATTTGTACAGCACTGGTGAATGATGAATCAACAAGACTCTACGTTAACTTGAGGCAGCGAGGTTAGTCCCAAATACGACAGCATATGACTTGAGATCACTTACACAGCTGATACAGTTACATGTCACCACCCACGTCAATATGTCAGCAGTCCTATTTACCGACATTCATACCAGTACAAGCTTGCCGTGTCTGCGCATCGGTACCTCACCGACTGCTACGTGCCAGTCTCAGAAGTTTCCGGCCGCCAACATCTCCGTTTGGCCAGCCGTCGCAAATTGAATATTCCGTGTTGGTTTCATTGCAGCACATTTGGCTTTCTCAGTTGCCAGTCCGATGGTTTAAAACTCACTGATTCGTTCCATGATCCGGCCGTCGAGTCTTAACGTTTTAGGCGAGACTTGAAAATGCATCTCTTTGCCGGACACTAGAGCAACGAGCGCAATAGAGGTGTCACCGTTTCATGGAATCGCGCTATATAAATCAACACTTACTTACTTACTTAAGTACTGCCAAAGGTTAAGCTGAATAACATTACGTAAGCAACAAACAGTGGATGGAGTGAAGCAACACTGACCAGCGAGCAGATATCCAACCACCAACCACATATCAGAGGAAAAAACCCAATTTCCATGACGACGAGCAGAGACACTTTGACTGCGACGTAACATAGGCCAATAGCTCGGCGAAACCTACAGCAACAGTATTAACATGTCACCACGTCCTGCTTTTTGCCAGCGTGGGGCAGGGACCACCCACAGATACACAGCACCGACTCGCTTGTGTTGCATAGCGACTAAAACCATGTACTAAATACACTTCAGCTGTCAGCTACTACTTAAATCATCGTTCACTGATTGGTTGACCGATTGGGGTTTAACAACAATTTCAGCACAATAAGGCTATATCATGCCGAAACAAATTATAGCTCAGTTAAAAGGTTGATATCAGTGAGATAGTTTTAAAAATATTACGTTTTGGAGAATGTTAAATCATTGTTCAGAAATAACTTCGGCAATCACTTCAGCACTGTCAGTCTCACAAACAACAGTTCTCAACCATCAAACACTAAAAAACCCCAAAAAAAGATTCTGAACATATTGGGAAAATGACCAATAAAATATAAAAGACCATTACTGTCACACAACAAGGCACATACTGCCCAAATGACATGCAAGTCGCACATTTGTTTAAAAAAATCCTGCTAAAGCTGACAGTTTACAGAAACAAAATGAAGTCGAAGTGAATGAAATACTTCTTGAATCGTAGTAAGGACATAGCACAGTGCAGAGAAGCAAGTGCTACAGCAATGATGATGTAGCCAAGCAGAGTCGTCAAAAGACCCTCGAAATGTGTTGATGCCATCTGTCAATACATTCAATCAGTAACTGCACTACGTAACCATTTCTAAATTGCAATAACAATCAACTGACATGCATACAATCGCACAATATGAAGAAGATATGTCACAAAAATGTCCGCAAATATTAACCTCCTTGGCAGTATTCACAAGATTTTCCGTGGTTGACGTTACTTGCAGAGCAGTAATCACAAGAAAAGTCGCACAACCACCCCACACAGGACAGCGCTGCAGTAATCACTGCAGTGATATACCGTCCCAGTACTTTCCAGGCCAATCAGGCCCACTCAGCCTGGCCATCCCTCGGCGGGTAGGTACAATGAGTACTGGCAATTGTTGTGGCCACCGTTGTGGAAGAAATGGCAAGTTTTGCATAGCAGTTGGCCCTGTTACCAGGATTGCTTGAATACTGGCTTTATTGTATGCTAGGCTTAATTGGGTTTAACCCTCGCCGGGTCAAAGGTCAAAGGGGATAAGCTCCCTCAAGCCTCGTGACGTACTTCACTGTCTACGTGTAACATCTTCTTCTATGAAGAAAGAGAAATGCTGTTTGGATGCATAAAAAAAGATGTAGAAGCCATACGAAGACATGTCGTACAAGAGTGAGAATAGACGAATGAACGGAAAACTAGAACGGGACAGAGAAGTGGATGTACCAACAGATGAGAATAAGTGTGACACTACAGACGAAGCCAAAAGTGAAAAATGGTCCGACATTAAACCGAAGCCTGCCATGAACCTACTGGTACTAAAAGAGAATAGAAAATGTTCAATACTTTACAAACCAAATCTTGGAACTGCAATCCTGTCAGTGCAAAGTTGCCGATGTGAAATGGACAGAATGCTGCAACAGACAACCACAAATCATGAATGTCAATGTCAACGAGTCGACTTATATAGTGCATCAACAAGCAGACCCACTAATGCTATCAGTAACAGTATCACGTCTACTACACTACACTACTCAAAATTTGCATCCTTTTAACAATAACTAATGCATGTTCTTTGACCAAAGAAAACATTTATTTGCATACAAAACAATAAGCATGGAAGTGAACACATCTAGCAACAAGTGATACAACATTCGATTTATGAATACAGACTATCAGCAATGCTCTAGGCCATTCAGCTCACAGGTCGTATAAACCAGTCTGTGGTGCATGGCTGGTGCAAATCCAAACTTGCGTCTGTGTCAACAAATGGTATGCAGGTTAATTACGCTAGCACCTAACAGACACTACCTCTAGTTGCTTGTTCAGGCATGCATTCGTGTGCAACTTGCTCAACTCCTGACCCAGGCTTTGTCACAATGAGCGGCACAGCCTACAGTGCACCTTCTGACAATAGAGCGGATGCAATCAAAACTGAAGCCAAAAGTCTGTAAAACATCGATATTTCAATTTTTTTCTTTTCAAGAAAAAATCTCATCTTTTGATTTCAAATACGGGAACTGTCCATCACTAATCACAACCCTTCTACCAGAACCAAATTGTACTGATCTGTGACAGAGGCATGTGTGTGGTGGCTTGTCCAGGGATGTACATTTGACAGCACAATTGGTAATCAGCAGTGAGTGAGTGAGTAGAGTTTAACGCTCCACCCGACACGATATAGATCATTTCGGAGGCGGATTGGTAATCAGCATACATACTGATATACTGTTATCCACTCTCATGGCAAGGCAATAGCAGAAAATAACGAAGAAACAGTGAATTCTTACCAAAGACCATGATGAAAAGTGTATTGAGAGAGACAACCCAGAACACGTGTTCCTAATCAAGGCAGACAGACACACAACACAATGTGAGTTAAGACCATTTTTATTTCAATAATAACAATGTGACAAAACGGACAACATTTTAACATTTGGCAGAATGTTAACTTGAACAAGTTCCAACACACGCATACAAATGCTGCCCACCACTCAACGTGATGGTACATTTACACCTCCAGCAAATTACGGGTTGAGCACTGGGCCTACTGAAGGCCTCAGCCTGTGGTAGCCCAGTGATCAGTCATCCCTCAACAGCCAACCACGACCTCTAGTGAGCTAATGCCACCAAAAAAATTCAAACAAAACAGCACAAAGTGCAAGGAGGCATCGGCGGAGTCATTACAGACAGCATCAGTTTGACTGACAAATGGGATATACACACTGATACAGCTACTTACCCCATACTTATTTCTACAGGCTATATGCCGATCTCGTCACCCATCAACAGGATAAATGGAAAAGAAAACTACGACATAATGAATCAATACACATAACTGGTGCATACCATAAACAAGAGAGATCCGTCAAGGCCCAACAACTACAACAAAATTTCATTCGCAAATGACAAAAAAACACAGCAAGAATACAACAGTTAACTGCTAATACAATCAGCCACGTTCTGGTCAGATACTTCATCACACACAGTTACCTCATACACTTAGAAGCATCTGAATGTGACAAAAAATTACAAACAACATTACAAGTAACACTTTTAATCATTCAAACAGCTAATCAGTCTAGCTCTGTAGTTTCTCGTAGTGATTTCATCTCAATTCCTAATCTAAGCCAATCTCTCATCACTGACTTATTTACTCACTTAAACAACAGCAATGACTATACAACAGCATACTCGTTCCCAGGTGAGTTCTTCTGCAGCACGATCCCAATCCATTGGATTCCAGTTCACATCATCTACGAACCAGCCAGTCAGCAATTTAACGAATTTAATAAGCGTTCGTCGTATTGAAAAAAAACATTTCTAATCACTAACAAAGCTTTCTCCTGTCTAGCAGTTACTCGGGAAGAACTGCTACAGAACTACAACTGCTATATAGCAAATGTACAAGCAGCATACCAATAACAGGTAAGTAGAATGTCCCGACAACAAATAGTTTTGATAAGAAGGCAGTTTTTATATTACAAATAATACAGTGAACTGTTGCAACATACATTTAGTGAATAAACAAGCATGTAATGGAAACTTATTTGATTTTTTAAAAATAAGATCACAATATCAACCACTAAACAATGTACAAATGATACTGACAGCTTAAAACAAACAAAATGTAAAATAATGGTGCCCAAAAAACGGAAAATGTAAGAAATAACAACCGACCAGAAATAAGATCAAAACTCCAAATCAAAATATCAAATTTTACAAAAACATAACAAGAGCATCCATCGCTGACCGTGGCCAGCATCATTATCATTGTCGTTCTCATCATCATGCTCATCGCCAGCATCATCATCATCAGCTGCTACATCTTCAATGCCACCAGCATCAGCAACACCTACTCCACCTGGCTCCTGTTCGCCAGCTACTCCATCATTGGCCACTGCATCATTCTACACACAGGCATACAGCGTCAAAACTCGCGTCTCAACTTAGGCAACTTGATTCGAAATATTCTCGTCATAAAGCTATCGTCATCAATCATCAATTCAAATGACAGTGGAATGATTAGAAACACTACAATGATTGTGCTGTATAATAGCCAACACAACATAATGGGAGTATGGCAAAACTAAGCCTTAAGGTTAAAAGCAAGAGTACCAGCTAAAATCACAATATAAAATCACAATATAAAATCACAATATAAAATCACAATACCAAATCACAATACCAAATCACAATACCAAATCACAATACCAAATCACTATACAAAATCACAATACCAAATCACAATACCAAATCACAATACCAAATCACAATACCAAATCACAATACCAAATCACAATACCAAATCACAATACCAAATC
>Ga0056116_1000672_pt1 | contig 12070 bp, 11 predicted proteins | sample WorMetOlspDAHAB2_FD_67352 | JGI IMG/M metagenome (GOLD analysis project Ga0056116, IMG submission 67352) | Marine gutless worms symbiont microbial communities from Max Planck institute for Marine Microbiology, Germany - Olavius sp. DAHAB.2 ...
TTTCAGCCAGTCGCGCAGACAAACCAATGTGGTGACATTTTCCGGCAAAAGAGCCGCACGTGTTTTACTCACGATGTACCCGGACGAACTAAACAGCCGTTCGCATGGCACAAGTGTGCGCATTAGTGATGTTAAGTTGTCCGAAATTTAATCGAATTTAAATCGATTACAAAAAATCAATCGAACAATTTCTTTAATGATTAATCGATTAATTAATCGTTAATTTGCGCAGCCCTAAAAGAAGCATATTTAGAATATTTTACGTGCGATAAATTTATGGATATATTTAATGTCTATATCTATGGTTTTGCGTACGTATATGACTGAATTGGGAAATTGGTTTATTGTGCTGTTTGCAGATGCGTAAGAAGCAGAAGGATGGCGAAGCATCTGGTGACGAGAAGAAAGATGGAGATGACAACGAGACTGACGAGAAAAAGCCGCCGTCACCTTCACGCGAAGAAACATCCCAGTCCTACTTCGATCCAGCTTCCAGACCACCTGGGTACTGTAGTCTGTCTGTGTTATAATGTGTAGATGTACCTCATTGGGCCCAGGTCTTTGTCTAGGGCAGCACCTTCGACACACCCCTTGATGAAGCTTGCGGAAGCTGTGCACCCCCAGTCCTCAGACCTATACTGAGAAACACAACTCGACGTCAACATGTAGAAAAAACACTACTGTACGGCACAAACTGAGGTTAATAGTTAATACTAACTTAATAGGCTAGTGGTGGCTGCCAAGTAGTCATTTGGGAATATCAACACAGGTTTGCGATTACTAGTCTAATTCACAGCTCAAGTGACAGGTGTGTGAGCACCGAAAATCTCACGCACCCTTGTAAGGGTTACTCTGACTGGACCAGTACCTTGCCATATATTACCTAGGTACCTTTTTTGTAATGGATGGTGTAAACATTGTCAGCTGACTCCCACACAAGTACAGAGACCACATTTGATAGCCCATAGGTGGAGCAATCCGAACTGTATAGTGGCTTTATCTACGTTGTGGGACAGTAACAACTGTGCTTGTTATTTAACCTGTTTTGTTTGCCGCATGTAAAATGGACTTCTTAACAATAATACCTCAACATGTCGGTTGCTGTAACGCGGCTACGAGGACGATGGCCAGTGTTGTGGATGAGAGGCTTGATGTGGCAAAAATAAACAGGACAAAGTCTGCTAACCACACACGTGCACGCTTCATCTTTGTGTTGATGCTCATGTGCATCATTGTGTGGCTACAGTTTGAGCACTGAACCTATGGTATTGTTTTATTCCTCGATTTGACTTGTGCTACGAGCAAATGTGTTTAATAAATTTACGTAGATTATGTTGGCCGAGTAATAGGTCATCCCTGTTGGCAACAAAGCGGACTTCAAATTTATCAATGTGTTACTGTTTCAGAGTTGCAAATATATTTTTTCTGAGTTGGCTGTGCATGTGATTAACATTCGGGTATGTTACGTGTTATATTTTAGATACGATGAGGGCGATGTTTACGTGCGGCCACCTATGCCCCCTCCTGCAGAGGCATGGGGCTACCGTCCCCCGTTTGACGTGCCGTTTGACCCTCGCTGGGGGCGTGGCATGCCCCCTCCGTTCATGCCACCACCACCGGATTTCAGGATACCGGTAAACTGTGGCAACGGATCACTTGTTAAGATCATTGTTTCGCCGTGAATTTTATTTACAGTATTAAAATTTGTGGAGCGATTCTAAAAGACAGCTGAAAAGTCGATGGAAGCCATAAGTTGTTTGCTTTTTGGTGCCTAGTCATCATTGCCATAACATACGTCCTGTGCAGGTAACTAACTAAGTGAAATCATAATAGTAATAATAATACCGAATTTATAAAGTGCCGTAGGTGGCTACAGAGGCACTGGTAGAACAGTTAAGTTGAGATATATTACGAAATAAGCTGATTAGCAAGTCACCTAAAGTGTGCACAATTCTACATTGTGAAAATTGTGTGATTGACGTAATTCGAACATTAATTTTCGTACAACTTGTGAAGGCCATCCACATAGCTGTCCATTTTACAGTGTGTCATTGTGGAATAGAACTTTGTACCATTTTGATATTTGTGTGCCAAGTTGCTGCTTAGAAAGTCGTGAAAAATAAACTATGCATCCGGTGTCTGTATAGCACAGTGCTTACATAGTGGTAGTTGCACCTATGGTTTATTTGCTAACATTATCTTTTGTTGCTTAAAGAAAAAGGTGTCTGGAGGGTGTATGCTGAACCACAGACTAAGCACTTTTGCCAAGACTTTGATATGGAGTGATTCAAAAAGTAGGTAGATGGGTGGTTGTGTTGTATAAGCAGCAGTAGTTGCTGGTGTTGTAAACTGTTACAGGAACACGAACGTGCTCGGCGTTATTCTGGATCAAGGTTATTGCCGTTGCTATTTTTCGGATTTTTTGCACATCTGTGTGTGGCATGCGTGCCAGTTTTTCTGGAAAACCTGAATAAGTTGAAGACTTTAAAGATGGTTGGAAAACTCACGGAAAACGTTGGGGGAGGGGGGAAGTCGCGGGATTTGTCTTGTCGCGGAAAGTTTGTGTTTTCTAGGCGGCTATTGATTTTTCCTACTTTGGGAAGAAGTTAAGTTGCAAGTACAGTTCACGTGGAGACATTTTGCGCGTGGAACTTTATGTCAGTGACAGAAATTTGCCGGGAAATGTCCGGAATTTGTTTCGTCTCGGCGTCTGCCAAATGTCTAATATTTTGTTGTTATGCTTCGTTAAAGTCGACGACTGGAGGGTGTTTGAGTGCATTTATAACGAAATTTGATGTCGTGTCGTGCAGATTTGATGCACGTCGCAATACGTGGTACGGACCGGGAAAAGATTCGGCAGGACCACACGACGCTGCATCTCGAGGTCGTGGCGACGAATGGAAAGACCCGTGGCTGCGGTAAGTGATTGTCTGCCATATTCTCATAATCGGCGAATATTCTCATAATAATAACAACCACCAACCCACTTCTCCGCTGCTTTGGCGCTTGTGTCTGGGAAGACTAGTCTCCTGCTATCTTTAGTTTAGAAGGGTTCCACACATTAGAACCAGATTGAAGAGTTGTTTAGTGTAATGGTTTTATTTTGTGTATTCCAAATACAAAATTGTTATCATTTTAAGTTTCAATTTCGAAATGCAACATACTTAAAAGCACAATATTGTTTAATTATGCTGAAAGAGTCGTTAAACTCCAGTCAGTCAGTTAATCATAATAATTGTTACGTTACACAGTTTGGTTGAGTTTGGAGATCTATAATGCAAGTTTCTTGCGAGTGTCGTCCCTCTGCTGGATTCCCACACTGGACCGTTGAAATTGCCTTGAGTTTGAAACGGCCAAAAAGTCCTCAAATTGTTTTTGAAAATTAAAAGAAGGCCTCGAAAAGTGTGAAAAATTTCGCTAGAGCCAATCGAACGTCCGACGGAATCTAATTAAAAGTTGACAGCAACCTTGTTTGGTTTTTGAAATGTTTCTGTTGATAAAAGAGGGGGTGAGTTTAATGCCCCACCGAACACAATATAGGTATTTTTGGAGGTGGAATTAACCGACTACTTTTGACGTATGATATATTGATAGATTGTTGACCGAGGACCTCGGCTTGAATTCACGAAGGGAAAGGACTCGGTAGGCCTTGAATTGTGCAGATGCAGGAACCCGGAGTCTGTAAGCACGGCGATAACCATTGTCCGTCGTATGTGGTGTTGTGCAGATCACGGTCTCCGAAACGGCATCGATCGTCATCTCGCAGTGGGTCTCGTGGTCGACGGAGATACAGAAGAGGCAGTTATTCGTCAGTATCATCCAGGTTCGTGTCACTCGTCATCATCGTTATCAGTAACAGTTTCGTGAAGCGACTATTACAGTAAGAACGTAAGCAACTGCACGAGTCATAGACCTTACCGATCTCCATTCCGCTGCTCGTGGTGATTTGGTCGTACCCAGAACAGGGCTACAACTCGGCAACCGGGCATTTTGTGTGGCTGGTCCTGTCGCCTGGATCAGTCTACCACTGGACATTCGTTCAGCACCTACATTATCAGTGTTCATAAATATGCTCAAGACATCATTTATTCATGTTCCTACATTACTGACCTATCTGTTTCCAGAGTACGAGCAGCAAACATTGTACGGCGCCCTTGTAGTGACTCCAGCAATGTTACTGCCCCTTATAAATTGTCGTTTTATTATTAACATTATTTATTATAGTGAACCGTGTAACACTTGAAACAGAAATAAAAGTAAAAAAAGGTGAATAGAAAATATAGAAACAAATTGGACTGGTTATGTTTAGTCTGTAATACCTTAATCTTGTAGTTATCTTCTTCACAAAACGTAACTTCTGCTTGCGAACATTGTAAATATGTTTTAACAGTCGAGGACGTCTTGTGTATTTGCACCAAATATGTAAATAATAATAATAATAATAATATAATGATGAATTAGGTTAGGATGGCATAAGCCATAGTGGCGAGGCCACCTTACAAATGTCACAGCAAAAGTTAACGAAAGTTCACGTAAACGGAACCGGTAGGAAACGATACTTCTAATTTTCGCGCACACATTTTTAGTAAGTAATTATGTAAATGTTGATTTGTATAGCGCGATTCCATGAAATGGTGATGCCACTTATGCGCTCTGTCATCTCGGGCTACATGTAAGATGATGATTACTATGATGATGTTTTAGCATTTGCCTCTGTGTGTGTGATACATTTGTAGCTCTTACTCATCAAAGTCGCGATCACGTTCATCATCATCTTCATATTCCTCCTACAGTCGTTCTTCGCGCAGTCGCTCCTCTTATTCCTCGCGGTACATCGGAATATTATGTGTCATGAAATGCGTGCTGCAAAGTAGTGAATACCAGGACCGTAACTAATAAACTGACGATTTAGCAGTTGTAACATGAAACCATACTCGTAACCACATAACCACTCGTAATTTTTGGCTAATTGTCATGAATTTTAGTTACAGTTAATTACTGCGCATTGTTCATGCTCGTTATCAACTCGTCAGTTAACTGTGATCAGTAAATTTGTTGGCATTAATGCCATTATTATAAAATTGATAGTATATGCATGCTTTGATATACCGATACTGTTATTGTTCTCATTGCATGATAAAAGTCGTGAAGTTTGCATACTGAGGCAACTGCACAAATAAGAAACTAATCAATAAAGTGACCACGTGTAACACAAACAAGTTAAAACTTTTAAGAAATTCATCACATCCTGATTAGCGGATTGTCACAGATCATAGTAACTGAAGTATTAGATCGTGGAAGACAATACTGATGAAAAAACTGTTTTAGTGGTGTTTTGCATCCCGTAGCAAGTGCATTGAATAAAGCAATTAATCGTGAATCACTCAGTTAATCCCAAGCTGATGAGCAGTAGCTGTAATGGTAATTCTAATAGCAAAAACTCTGAATGGGGCCAACTTGTTTCCTGACTGAGGGTCGTATGAGTGATCAAATCAGGATTAGCTTGTGTTTATTGTGTTTAGTTGTTTAGGTTGATTGAGTTCTATTAAGTATTTTCATCTGTCTTGTGACAATAGCATATTCTGGATGATTTTATCACTTCATGACAATATGCTATGCAAATTCACTTTCAATTTCGAAGGCATAATATAGCCTATTTGTGCTGCAAGTGCCGTTAAACCCCAATCAATTCATCAATCAGTAGCAAGAACTGCAACAGAGGTCGGAATGTTGCACATGCTTTACTGAAGAAAAAACTGCTTTGGTGGCGTTTTGCATCCCATAGCAAGTTCGTTGAATAGTCCGTATGACCGAACTTGATATATGTACAATATATTTACAAAATATACGACGCAAATTCATGTTCGCGTGTACACATAACGAGCGCCACGCCCCATCACCACGCTGCAGCCCCGAAAAACTGTTCCATTCAATGTCCGGCAGGTGTCGCGACTGTTGGTCGATCGTCACAGTCCGATTAGTCGTAAATCGCTCAGTTAATCCCGATTACAATTTTTCAGCTGATGTGCAATGGCTCTAATGGTAATTCCCGTAGCAAGAACTGCAGCGCAGGTCCGAACGTTGCACTTGTCGTGCTGATAGGTCTTCGTCGTCTTCGAGATCGCGAAGCCGAGTTCGCCGAAAGCCGCGCAAGCCTGTGATTTCGACGTTTCGTCAGTCTGTCTCTGATAAGAAGACTGTTAGGTACGAAATCTTTCACCGCGATTGTGCTCCGTTATTCATGTCTGCAGAGAGTTATGACGTTTTGAGCAAATATTTTTTGTTGCTCTGAAATTCATGCTGTTTAATTTTTAAGACTTGTGGAAATGTTGCACATTTTGTTCAGCTGCACACCATTTCTGTATAAATTTATATCAGCTTTTGTATTGTAGTTGTGGTTATCTTTCTATTCATGTGATTCTAGCTTACAAATCGTTGCAGAACTCTATGCCCCACCTGACACAACATAGGTTATCTCGGAGGCAGATACACCCGGGGAGTCTTGTACATCTCCTATTCATCTACTACTGAATAGGAGAGACTCCCAGGGTATATCCGCCCCCAAGGTGACCTATATTGTGTCGGGTGGGGCGTTAATCTCTACTCGCTCACTTCATTAGTATCACTTTGAGCTGCTTTTCATATTAGTTGCTTAGCTGTAGGGTGTATGCTGATCTGTTGTATTGTGTGATGCTGTTTCTCTGTTTCAGCATTTCTAGATGGCGTCCGTTTAGCTTGAGTGTAAAAGTGAACTGTAGATGTGAAACAAGTGTTGCAATTAGACTGTCCCCAAGTGTAAAGTGAGCTGAGAAATTTTGTGAAAGTTAATCACTGTAATGCTCTCTTGCTGAGCTTAAGTATTGTCCCCCAGTTAGTGAAGAGTTTGTCTGATTTGATGAAGGTAAAGTATGCATTTCTTTGCCTTTCAGTTATCTGTTTGCATTCTGCTGGCTGTTTTAGGCTAGTTTACCACAATGTTTTTAACTGAAATCCAGCCATTGTTGTAACGCTTTATTATTTGTAAAATTTTTCTGCTCAAACAATTGTTACGTTATGTTTAAAATCATAATATGGGGCAGTACGGCAACATGTATTTTGTCAATTGTCTTATTAAAATGGCTGTCAAATTATGACAGTTGGTTCTCTTATCATGTCCCACAGAATAGGCTAAATGGTCGTGTATGTTGCTGAATCGCCAAATTCTGCTGAAGGTGCCGTTAAATCCCATATCAATAAATGAATCTTTCAGCATCCCGAACCTTGTCCTCATCACAACAGCCTCCGGGCTTCATTTACAATGATAATAATAGTAGCCATCATTTTGTATTTCCCTATTTCTTTGCGTGGTCTTTATCAAGTGACTGTCCACGTTCTCTTTAGAGTATTCCCACCAAAACTTGTTGTTGGACCACTTCTCTTACAGCAGTTCAGAGTTGTAATTGTAGTTGTTATGTGACTTTGTGCCAGTTTAAGATTAATGCTTCCTTTCTTTGACATTCGGGTTGTTTTTGTATCGGACTAACTTTTCCCATTTTGTTATGTTGATTTTTGCTCATTGTGTTATAAATGTTGTAAAACATTTTTGAACCTTTCTTGGCAACATTATTTTACAGAAACAATTTAATCCTGCCAGAGAAATGCATTTTGCTGAAGAACTTGCAGGTGCAGAATGTGATGTATATCCTGTAGTAAGTAAAAAGTAAGAAAAAACTATGGGAGAATGTTATTATTATTTATTATTGTTATTATACTATTTCATGCCCAGCATTTTGGGGTTCTCAATCTATACACCCTCTGTTTTGTCTATGAAACCATGCCAGCGTACGACTACCGTGTTCGCTTTTAGTCTGATCCTATGTTTTTCTTTGGTTAATTTTTGCTAACAGCGTTGGAAATGCGTCTGGTGATACTACAAAGACAGTAGCGAAGACTGAATCACTGGTTATTGGTTCCGGTCCGCTTCCGGCACGAGCGCCGCCAGAAAAGAAGCCGGCGACGACGGTGACAACAGCGGCACAGGAGGTGGTTCCAAAGGTGTTCCAGCCACCACCTGCGTCATCAGCTCCAGTGGTAGTTGCCGCCGCTCCGAAGCCGGTGGTGGCTCCAGCACCAATTCCAGCACCGGTACCACCCCCAGCTGTCAAGCCGGTTGCAACTTCAGCATCGCTGCCGAAGCTGACCCAGCCTATGCCACTTGCGAGCCGTCCTCCATTGCCGAACGTTGCTCGCGGCGTTGCGGCGGCATTTTTGGAGCACGAGGACGACGAAGCCGAAATGACGGCTTCAAAAATTTCGCTCGGCGGAGCAACTTCAATGGCCGCAGTCGCCGCTAGCACAGCAAAGAAAGCGGACGCCGCTCGATCGACTGTTCCTACGAAACCCCCACAGCCTGTTCCACCCCCAGCGAGCAGCGCCCTAGCGACAGCTAGTAAGTCATTGGCGACGAAGACCGATTTTATGATTGGACTTTCGGGAATGACTTATTCGGACATGGTACTTGCCGCACAGATGCAGAACACTGCCACTGGCGATGGCAAGGCGGCCGTTCCAGATCCGTTGAAAACCCGCACAGCCAGAGTGGCAAAGGCAGCTCGGTCTCGAAGAACTCCGACCGATTCCCATGGTCGAAAGAAGCTGGAAATAGGACGTAACGTGATGTAAGTGATACCTTTTGATGCTGAAGGATTGTTTTTATTCTCTTTACGTGATGTGATGTAGTTGGCGGCATAGCACCATGGTTGTATTGCTTGTGTCGGCCGGCAAACTTTCGCTGTCCTGTGCCACACCGGTAGTTGGTTGTGTGACCACTTTGTGGGTAAAGCATCAGCTTAGAGTCAGCTAACTTGGCTAACTCAGCCTTTCTTCTGCCCAGGGTTAGTGGATGAGTAGCAACGCGTGCAATTAGGGGCTTTGGTTGCACGTGCAAACAGCGAACACATGGTGAGAGGCGTAGTGATTGAGGGCTACAGCCTATATGGTGGAGCATGCTCGCTGTTGGTTTGGTGGCCAAGAAACGGGAGATGAGTTCCTGCCCTCAACACTGTGATGTGAGACAGCCAACCAGTGATGATAACCTTTCAGTCCCTATTACTCCCTTATACTCCACAACTATTACCTTTACTCCAGCAGCAGTGACAACGCAAATGTGACCCTGGTAGCAAGAATTCGAGTCCATACAAATAACACTGCATTTTATGTACTGTGTATCATCAAGTGATTTTATTCCAGTCTTTCACTACATCTGATTTCCATTACTTTGCTTTGCGATCTAGCAGTGCCTGTCTGTCCTCAGGTCTTTGTTTTTTTAATCCACACATGCTTGTAACCAGGTGGTTGGCTGATATTGTAAGCTTAAAAATCCCCCTTTCTTCAGTAAGCAGGCACTTAACAACTGCGTCGTATTATCGGCGGGAAAAACGAAGTTTAATGTTCGATATCTGCCCAGTGGACGTCCATTGTCAAGTTCTCGGAGTCGATCATCGTCGGTGAACAGTCAGGCGTCTCTGAGTTCGCTGGCATCGAGCGGTGAGTCCGAGCATTTGTACCGTGACATTGCCAGCGACATCAGCTCGGCCAGCTCACCCTCATCGCCGCCGCCGGTTCAAATGGTGTCGGCAAAACAGAAGACCAATGGTGAGTCTCGTGTGTAGTGGTTCAGTGTGTGGGTGGCATAGTAATTCTTACTTGAAAATTCGCCGACAAACCAACTTGCAGTAAGTCGGGTCTTGGACTGGACCACTCGTGGAAGGGACAGTTCGCAGCCTGGTCAACTCACCGGCATCAAATTTTTAGAAATTGCGCTTAGAGCGATTATTTACTGTAATCTTTTCGTCAAACATTTCCACAAGTTGACTAGTCCGCATGTCGTCCAGTCTGCCAGTTGACCTCCCTGAGCCTGTGACTTGTTCGGCCGCAAATTGGTTCGTTGGCGAATTGTCTGGTTACCATATTATCGTTTTGTGCATTCTTACTGCCCACATGCTGTATTCTGCATACTACAGTAGCTAATTTCAATACAGTACATTTCAAATGGGATTTTAATGTTGGCTTACGATTACACTGTAATGTGCGTAAAACGTGCTGTGGTAGATTTTGTGGTGTGCAATGTGCATTACCCATACCCACTGTTGATGACAGCTTAGTATTGTGCTGTATTCGGTCTATACAATAGAACTGTATATGCATTTGTCTTCCCTGCTTTGTATAGCATGCATTTTGAGACCCGCAAGTAACACTAACATAACGGAATTTAGATGCGAAAATAGGCCACATTATGATTCTGTCAGACTGCATTGTTGACTTGTGCTTGATAATGTTTGACACGTTCAACTTTGTATCAGTTCTGTCAGTTTTCTGATTTAGTTTTCGTGTGATATTGCGAGTTTTGGTGCCTCCGTTAATAATATAGTCGTACGATCGTATCTGATCCTTTCGGTTGCAGTGGGCTCCGTTCCCGCGAAAACAAAAGGACCGTCCACACCCGAGAGTCCACGTGCGACGTCGGAAAAGTTGCGGCATGCACAGAAGTCGAAAACAAAGTCGCATTCTGTGGGTCACCAGCAAAAGTCACATGGAGCACCTCGGGAAGCACATAGGGAAAAACCAGACCGAGCGTCGCACCGTGCAAATGTGTCCAAATCGGGAGCATCGGGCGACAGGCTGCGAACTCGCCCGAAGGAGATACCACACGAGTCGCTGAGGATCCGTGATCGGGATGGTCTGCCACAGGTCGGACATACTTCTCGGGACGGACCGGGCCGGCACTCCGGTGGTTCAGGGACACATCGGTCGGGCACAAAGCATGCAGAGGAATTGCGGTCTAAGCCGGTATCCAGCCAAACTGCAGTGGTAGCTCAACATCGTCTCTCGGCAGATTCACGACCGCCTGCTGGTCATGTTGGTGACACAGCCTCCGGAAGTGCTGCGAAGAATGATGCAAAGTTGTCAAGCAAGGTGATAACATTCATTCAGTGACACTATCAGCCAACTCTCTTAATAGAATGCTACATATAACACCAGCTTGTGTGTAAAAATACTCTGCTATATACACTTCTACAAAACAACAGATAAACATTAAGCAGGCTTCTGTCGCTAACACTTAACCTGCAATCCTGTCCATATCCCTTTTCCATATGCTAATTCTTACTGAGAGGGTTGTAGTTGTCCTTCAGATGATATATTTGTTGGTTTACTGCTCTTGGACTTTCATATTTATAAGTTTAGTGTTTGTATCTTGTTGATATTAGTTATTGACATTTGTGGCATAGAACAGACATATTGTTTGTATGCAGTAGCCTTATTTGCCATCTCTCCAGTTAACTGTTTGGCATAGGCTAAGCATTCTTTCGAGTTGTTACCTTGGTGGATAAAGCTGTGTGGTATTTGCACAGAAGTTTGCACCCGTAAAAGTGTTGTTGACATTAACAGTTGGAAGATAATTCCTGTATTTTGGAGGCTTATAGCAGCATTAATTGTCACTGCCTGTTGTATGTTGCTGGGATGCTGGCTGTTATGTTATTGTTTATTGGTATAAGTTTTATTGTTCCTGTTATATGTGTAGTTGCTATTCAGGTTTTGTGCGAGCTGTTGAAGTCATTAAATGATTCTTAATTTTCACACAACATTCCAGCACGACGTAATTGAGTTTTGACTGAAGATTTTTCAGATGTTCTCTCATGTACCGTAGGTATGCAAGTCGGTGGGTAATAAACCTGGCAGCTCATGTGCACTGGCTCAAGAGGCCTTAAACCTTTCATAGAGGAGGCAGGACCGTCATTGATCTGATAAACGTGTCGCAAATCAGTGCACTGCATTATTTGAATAAATCAGTTGCCATTTTTTTGATTGTTGTGTAACAAGCGATTGGATTTTTGTGTCAGGCGGATAAAACTGCACTGCAGTCGCAGTCTTTGGTGTCTTCTGTGGCGCAGAAACGAGCGGCGACGTTTGATGACATGCCCGTCAGTAAGGTGTTGCGCCACACTGCATCAGGTGATTACATTGATTGATTGATCTTTATTAGGTACGCACAACAAAACGTATATGTACTTACATGAGAATACGTTGTAGG
>Ga0056116_1000676_pt1 | contig 12055 bp, 8 predicted proteins | sample WorMetOlspDAHAB2_FD_67352 | JGI IMG/M metagenome (GOLD analysis project Ga0056116, IMG submission 67352) | Marine gutless worms symbiont microbial communities from Max Planck institute for Marine Microbiology, Germany - Olavius sp. DAHAB.2 ...
TGTTTGAAGTACGTGATATCACCACAAAGAATTTCTCTCTCGAAATTCCAACATACTTTTAAAACTGTGAGTGTGACATTTTTACATACTGATGGAAGATACTGCTACTGACTTCACAATTACGCTTGACAGGCAGTCAATCTTAACGTCTGCAGGGCATCATTATAATAATAAGTAAGTAGACAAAGAGGTGCAAGATTCAAAGCACAGGACAATTTTGGTTACATAGAAAACGTCGACTTTTTTAAACGAACCCTGAAAAGACCTGTGCACCACGGCTCAACTCTTTTACCTCGTCATTCGGTATTACGCAACTGTGTACAGAAATACTGAAAACAGTATGTGCATTGCTGATTGTGACTAACATTAAGCAAACAGCTGAAAAATGGAATATGGTATCAAGAGTAAAAAAGCCACAGAAAAGTCACAAGCTGCTGAAATAATAATAATCTGCAAATGTGAAAAAGACTAGAATATGACACACTAGAAATCCGGTTTAAAAATTGACGGCTCTTATAAATCAATCCGGTGATCTCTGCCATTAATAGCAGTTAATATCTGACTCTCTGACAGAACCTTTCTGCTCATAAATACGTTCTTGAAAAGTCATCCGCAAATATGTTTCAGTTGCAGTTTTGACCAACCAATACAAGTTGAAGGATTAGAGATGCTAACAGAAAATGTTTATAGCAGCCTGAACATGTGAAAGTGCAGCCAAACTGACTGCATTAGAGTAGCTCATCGGCCATGATAAAACTGTTCATATATGACACACGGCATTACTTCTTGTGTCCCACGAACCTTCGCGCCACGGCCTATGCACGCCCACCCAAGAAGTGGGAGTTTTCTAATGAACTGGAGTAACTCTGGCCAAATAATAAAAAACAATTATCACTCTACACATTTCAGTGGCATGGGCGCAAAAGTAATACAAGTGGACTTGACATTTATTTATGTTGAAGCGCCTGATGCCACCAATGACCGTTAGCAGGATTCAGAACCAGGTATGCAGGGTGTCTATCCATCGACTGCTTTAATCACAAACCCATACCAGCTCCACATTAATAACAATGACAGCGGAATATCACCTAGCACAGACTGAAGGATTAAAGCTCCTTACAAAATTAAAAAATACACAAAAACGAATATCGTAAGCCTCACTAAAGACATTGCAAGCAGAGCAAATGCACTCCGAAGTTATGAAACGGGCAATCGTGGTACAGTCATCTGCCCTTAAGTTGTTGTCACTCGGTATGCCGTAAGTCAGATTAGCAGTCGAGGTTCTGGTCCACAGAGTCGATCACAGTGCCTTTGCCTTGCTGTTTCTGCTGTTTTGGGTCGTCGGGAAACTGAACGGAGAGTGGAACGAAGCCGAGGAGAAGGACGTGTCTCTGGTAGGCATGCGAAGCACGGAACAGCGAGTCGGTGCCATGAAGCCGGTCCAACACTCCGAGCATTCCAAAGTTGTTGACAAACCTGCATACAGAACACGAAAATGCTTATAGTGTATTGCCATGAAGTCATAAAATCACCTCTAATACGCTACTGTCATACATAGAGTGGGCGTACAGCCTAGAGGCCTAGACCTGTAGCTAACAGCCATATGCAGCACTGGTCTGCCGTTTAATGGTCGCCACCGTTGTGATCCATGTAATTACATGGATTACTACTCATTTACCGACTCCGGAGGGATGGCCTATCAGTTACACCAGGACAGTCAGATCCATACTGAAAAAAAATTGAGAGAGGGAAAAATTAAATACACAAACCTAGAAAAATGTATTTAAAAAATTTTTAAACAAAGCACCGACAATCAGTGAGAATTTCAACTTCACCGTACTTTTTTAGGTCAATGTGTGTAGTGCGTTTTGAAGTGATGAGGCAACTCCCAATTCACAACTCTCTTGAGGTTTGCAAAAACTCACAGAGTACACGTAACCTTAGCCCATTAGATTGGGCTTACACACTGGACCCAAACTGCGGTTTCTCTGTGCCAGGCAGCGTCTGATGTCAATGCCATCCACTCCACAAAAAGGTAATACACGATTAACAATAACATTCACCGCGTGAAGTTCTGTTTTCAATTTTTTTGCATATATAGATAACACAATAACTTACATCACCAGTGGAACTAGTTACTTTCTGATCACACAACTTAATATTTTTGTATATCATACATCTTTCACAGCATGGTTCAGTGTTATATATTATAATGGTCTCTGTCAGGCCCACAGCCCATTAGTACAGTGTTGTCCCGCCCCATGACTCTATCAACCGTTCGACTTCCGCTCAAAATTGTGGAAAACTTCCAGTCCGTCTTTTAATTCGTGACATGTGACAACAAACGACTAAAAACAGGCTGTGTGCAACTGAACTCACTTCTGGTGATGGAAATCATGAGCCTCCGGTGATGGCAGGAACGGAAAGTGGTATCCGCAGTGGGAGATGGTCGTTGACACGAGAGCCAGCACAAAGAAGAGCAGAGCTGTGGCAAAGTGCGAGCCCATCACCAGCGGTCCCAGCACGGGTGGCAGCATGTTGCTGAAGACGTGCTCAATCGGGTGTGCATAGATCGAAGTGACGCCAACGGGCGCCGTCCACTCGTGGTGCATCTTGTGGACGTGACGGTACAGATACGGATTATGAAGCAAACTGACAACGCACATTGCAACGCCTGTTGTTCACCGACAATACGGACATTATTTCTAAAATTCTAAATATTTCTTAAACATAACCACTAACTAACCAAAACACTAAACCTAACCTCAACCGCAAGGAAGTAAGAAAGCACAGATAAATGGGTGATTCGCATTCCACTTTGGACCCATTGTCAAAACAAAAATGTCTTCAGCAGCTGTCTAAAATGGCTGTACGACAAGCCTGGCTGTCTGAGATCTGTTGGCAGATTTCTCCAGACTCGTACTACTACTAAACAGCATGCAATAGTATGCATCCGACTAAATACATGCGAGTGTCCTATGCATTGAGAGATATTCACACGTGGTAATGTTATCGCAACCTTTGCACTAGTTTCAAATGCCATTGTCCTGTTGCCAATCACAACAACTTAGTAGGGCAGTTGACACCTTGCGGCCAATCTCGTCTCAAGTACAACATCACATACATCCAGAGATGAGTGACACTTTGGTACTCTTTCATTGATCAGACATTAATAAACTGGAATGATTCCTGTGATTATCCAATTTCCTGGAGAAAACTGATCATTGTGTGAGTACAGTAACATCAGAAGAAGATCTCGCATAGACTACCGTCCGTCACAAGGAGCTCATCCTCTTTAGGCGTTTTGAGACAATGAGTGTTAGACCCAATTAAGGTAGCATACAACCATACTGGCCAGATGGCTGGCTCAAATTAACAGCCAGCGGCTTTAACCGACTTCAGCCACTATGCCAGCAGTCCTGGTCGCACGGCCTACCGCTATGCAGAACTCGTCATTTCCTCCCACCACCAGTATTCATTTTTATCCACCCACGGAGGGATGGCCAGGCTGAGTGGGCCTGAGTGGCCTGGAAAATATTGGGATAGTAGAGCCACCAAAGGTCAAGACCAATCCCAGTAGTAACCAGGCTCAAAGTAGCATAGCTTTGTTGATGTGACCAAGGGTGTTACCACTATGCCAAACCAACACCAATAACATCAGGCCATCCAGTTGTTGGTCTCCTAATCCTCATACAGTACATTGTCTATGATGCACAGCCATCACTACATCAAACATATCGTTACCTGTGCCTTAGCATGACTTTTTATGCTTAACTGCAACATAAAAAGGTGCGCAAACAGATTCCTTCAAGTTAATCAAATAGAAATAACCCTTCAACAATCAAACAAAAAGAAGCTTGTGCCCACGTTTTCATACACACCTATGCAACATTGAAATTGTATAGCATATTGTCATGAAGTCATGACAATATGCTACTGGCACAGACAGAGCAGGCGAAAGCCTACAGGCTGTAGGCTAGGCCCGCGCCCACGGGCCCAGACCTGCTGGCTAACAGCCATATGCAGCCGTGGTCTGCTGTTTAATGGTTGCCACCATCGTGATCCATATAATTACATGGATAACTACTCATTTACCGACCCCAAAGGGATGGAAGGCTGAGTTGGCCGAAACACATTGTGCATACCGGTGACTGTAGTAAAACACAAGCTCTTCGACAAGAGTGAAGACAACAAGTTCGAAGACGACCCAATGAAACGTTGGCAGTTCGCGGCCAAAGCTGCAGCCGCGCCACTCCATCATAATGAAAGACAGGTACATGAACGGAACGCCGACGATCGTCTGATTAATCACGACCATCACGATAGCCTGCCGCAGCTTTCTACCATCAACCTATATCAACATCAAAGAAAGCAGATAATAATAATAATAATGATACGAAATTTATAAAGTGCTGTAATGCCAATAGGCAGCTAAAGAGGCACAAAAGTAACGATAAAGAATATCGTAAAATCTCGACCATTAGCCGCACTCTCGTAGATAAGCCGCAGGCCCAAATTATGTGTCAAAAGCCCGGTAAAACGTTAATTCCTATAGATAAGCCGCAGGTGTATTTCGTGGATGTTGTCAAGTGCGTCAACGAGGTATGCTTACAGACGCATTTAGCGCTGCCCACTGCTTGGAATGCGCGTCCCCCAAGTGAATGAATTTGCGCACCTATAGTGTGAGAAATTTGATACCGCTGACTGACCAACGGACCAACCGCCCATGTACCCTGGGCCGATCATCGCGGGCGGCCGGGCGTGCAGGTGGGTTGAGTGATCCAACCCACCCGCACGCACGGCCGCCCGCGATGGTCGGCCCAGGGTACGCGGGTGTTGGATCGAGAAGCGGACTGAAGTACAGCGCCGGTGATAGGTAATTTCAACGAATTTCATAATCAGTTATTAACGCATTGACACAGCTACCAAATAGCTGATTTATTTAACCGTCGAAACATCACTGGCCTAAACCACTAACTGCCAGAAATTGCATTTTGCTAGTTCAGTGTTGCGGTTTTACTAACTGGAAATATTTGTAGTAAAGTTTGTCTTATAGATAAGCCACGTCCCAACTTCAGGTCACCAAATTCAGGTAAAAATTGTGCGGCTTATCGTCGAGATTTTACGATAAGTAGCAAAAGTGATTAATTGCCCAAGTCACTTCAATGGCATTACAAAACATCACAGAATGAATGTTTGAAAAGATAAGTCTTCAGAAAACTCCGTGCAGGCGTAAAGTAAAGTCAAACTATATTCTTAGTGCACCCGAAAGTTGATCAGAGAGCTGGCCAACTTGGTCTGCCGCACTTAGGAATTTTTAAAAAATTTAAACTGATTTATATAGTGCCATAAGGTCGTAACTTCAGAGGCGCTGGACAATGTGTGTGAACAACTTGTTCAAGGTCGCACTCGACAGTGCAGCGGCTGGGATTGAATCCACGACGTCCAGTCGCATGTTCAACGCCCTAACCACTACGCCACCGAGCCACACCAGGCATGACGTGGGTATAGGACAATGACTCGTTCCGGACTCGGCAGCAGCAACTGGGAAAGTTCGGTCTTTGTCATTCGGCCAACCACGTATGACACGTGATCAACACGATAATGATTACTGTGTCAAACCAACTTCTCCTCAACAACTCCTGGAAGAGACAGACGTCTGACCAACAATGCAGATGCAATGAAGGACACAACGTTAACCGAACACAGACACAAATGGAAGCCTTGCCGGTTGATTCTTGCTCTGCTGAATCTTGAATCGCAGCAGATACTGCGGTCGACCAGTAAGATCAAGAATCATCAACAGTGCATTGAAAAACCAGAACACTGAACAGCTCACGATAACTGTAGCTGTACAATCGCAACAACCAGTGCAATTATGCACTATAAAATCATTTGTTAATTACATTACTGGTAATCAATTCCCTGAACTTTCCTTTTTGAGAGGTCTGAAATGTGAACCCTTAACCAGCAACTACCAATTTTTCAGAACAAAATGACATGTTATGGAACCAACTTCCTTCTAGCTTGAAATCCCAAATTAACACTGCTTCATACAAACACAAACTAAAATTACACCTGTTTCAATACTAACTGACTGTTATTCGTGCCAGTTTTCTGTATGTTACTTTTATACTTTTGTCGACATATTGTACTCGTATCATGTCTATGTTAATTGCAATTTATTTTTTGGACACTAATCGTGTTTTCTAAGCACACTGTCGTTTGTTTTGCACGTTGTTGAAACTGTTTCTATATTTGGCCGAACAGCATAGATGACCTGCGAGTCTTGTGGTCGCCCGTCTGGCTGTGTTTTCACAGTTTGCCAAATAAACTTCTCTAATCAAGTGACCATAAAGATATCACTCACAAGAGTACACTGTTTTAACCACAGAGCAGCTGCTGGTCCTAGAAACACATCTGCACATGCTTCCATGTGTTTCAATGCTGCTGTGTGGGCATATTCCGACCTATGAGGCTGGCAAATGCTGCCCTGCAAATGATACCCACTGCAACTGGCTGACACCCACAAGCCTCTCATCAGTGTAGTCAAAGAACTTTTAGCAAGACTGTAATGCAAAATGCTATCATCAGATTTCAGAGCCTCGAATGCATTGCCGGCCCGCGTCAGATCTGCACCTTCGCTGTGCATTTTCCGCCATCAACTAAAGACTCACTAATTCTGTGTATCATTTCCACAATCTAACTAAATTGATTACTGTTATTCTTATCTGACGTTTCACACACAATTTTTATCGCATTTTATACTGTTTTTATATTTTTGTACAGTGGTCCTGCAGCAATTTCATGCGACAGTGCCACTCTAAACATATACTTTTGTAATAATAATATCTCTGCGTAACCAAATACTGTAACTTATAACGGCTCCACAAAAATATGTGCATATGTATGTTTAAAAATCGTTAACAGCCCTGCATTTAAACAGTATGAATTTTTCAGTTTAATAAACTGTCACTTGTACAATGCGTACCCCATAAAGCCAAAGACATCTCGTTGCCACCAAAAAGATCATAAATGTATTCCCAGTTGCTCTGCCAGTAGTCGCCAGAAGCACCCCAGAAGCGCTGTAGATGCCTACAGAAATAAATTTGTCAATCGAATGAAAGTAATACAAAATTAGTAATAATCCAAAAGCACACAAGCTAATGTCAGCTGACAGAGGTGCATACAAACTGGAATTAGCATGGTGTTCAGTTGCAGCACAAAGCTAGATGTTTCAGCCACATTAAACATTTACACTTATTCGTATTGAAAACACTGATGTCAACGGACACTGCACTGGTGATATACGGTAACAACAGCATTTTTTATTCGCATAAATCAATCAGGTTAGACCATCAAATCATGATATGACTAATGGTTTACAGCACAAGACTAACAAAAAACAAGGCAAAAAGCAACATTATTGTTTCACAGATTTCTAACATGACCAATAACTGGACACGAGTTTAAGAACACTGCACATTTAGAGTCTATGTCACACTAGCTAAGGTAATGTTTATAACATTTGCGGTAAAATGAAACAACAAACAGGATAAGAATGCTAGAATTGTAGCTTTTCCACAAATGTTTGATTTGGTGTTACTACAGTATGCATGTGATCATAAATAAAGGACATGTTTCCAGAAATGAAAGCTCATATAGTCAAACAGGGAAAGACTACCGTATCCATACTGCACAATGCGATACTTCTGCTAAATAAGCAACAACAGATCTGGGGTGGCGTCTATATCCACTGACATTTTTCGAGCAGTACCGATACAGTAATCTTGCCTCAAATGGTAAAAGAAAAGCAAAGCTAAAGGCAACAGATTTACTGAAAACATACGCACATCTTTTACAATCAATAATAAATCATTTACTCACATTTATTGCATTGCATTCACTCGCATTTACGGTATCAAATTTTCTCGCATTTACTCATTACTCGCCTTTACTCGGATTTACTCGCTCGTTCACTTGTTCGCTCGTTCACTCGCTCGTTAACTTGCTCGCTCGCTCATTCGGTGGTTTACTCGCTCGTTCACTCGTTCATTCATTCATTCCTGCATTCGTTCACTCGCTCGTTCATCGTTCACTCGCTCGCTCATTCATTCATTCATTCGTTCACTCGCTCGTTCACTCTTTTGTTCGCTCGTTCACTCGCTCGTTCACTCTTTTGTTCGCTTGTTCGTTCGTTAACTCGTTTGCTCGTTCGCTTGTTTGCTCGTTCACTCGCTCGCTCGTTCATTCATTCATTCGTTCAATCGTTCACTCGCTCGTTCACTCTTTCGCTCGTTCACTCTTTTGTTCGCTTGATCGCTTGTTCATTCGCTCGCTCACTTGCTTGTTCACTCGTTCATTCGTTCACTCGCTCGTTCACTCGCTCGTTCAATCTTTTGTTCGCTTGTTCACTCGTTCATTCATTCATTCGTTCACTCGCTCGTTCATCGTTCACTCGCTTGCTCGTTCATTCATTCATTCATTCATTAGTTCACTCGCTCGTTCGCTCGTTCACTTGCTCGCTCGTTCACTTGTTCTCTCACTCGTTAACTTGTTCGCTCGCTCATTCGGTGGTTTACTCGCTCGTTCACTCGTTCATTCGCTCGCTCGCTTGCTTGTTCACTCGTTCATTCGTTCACTCGCTCGCTTGTTCATTCATTCATTCGTTCACTCGCTCGTTCATCGTTCACTCGCTCGTTCATTCATTCATTCGTTCACTCGCTCGTTCACTCTTTTGTTCGCTTGTTCACTCGTTCGCTTGTTCGCTCGTTCATTCGCTCGCTCGCTTGCTTGTTCACTCGTTCATTCATTCATTCGTTCACTCGCTCATTCACTCTTTTGTTCGTTTGTTCGCTCGTTAACTCATTTGCTCGTTCATTCGCTCGCTCGCTTGCTTGTTCACTCGTTCATTCATTCATTCGTTCACTCGCTCATTCACTCTTTTGTTCGCTTGTTCGCTCGTTAACTCGTTCGGTTGTTTGCTCGTTCACTCATTCACTCATTCACTCTTTCGCTCGTCCACTCGCTCGTTCATTCATTCATTCGTTCACCGGCTCGTTCACTCTTTTGTTCGCTTATTCACTCGTTCGCTTGTTCGCTCGTTCATTCGCTCGCTCGCTTGCTTGTTCACTCGTTCATTCATTCATTCGTTCACTCGCTCGTTCGCTCATTCACTCGCTCGTTCACTCTTTTTGTTCGCTTGTTCACTCGTTCATTTGCTCGCTCGCTTGCTTGTTCACTCATTCATTCATTCATTCATTCATTCGTTCACTCGCTCGTTCATCGTTCACTCGCTCGTTCACTCTTTTGTTCGCTTGTTCACTCGTTCGCTTGTTTGCTCGTTCATTCGCTCGCTCGCTTGCTTGTTCACTCGTTCATTCATTCATTCGTTCACTCGCTCGTTCACTCTTTTGTTCGTTTGTTCGCTCGTTAACTCATTTGCTCGTTCATTCACTCGCTCGCTTGCTTGTTCACTCGTTCATTCATTCATTCGTTCACTCGCTCGCTTGCTCGTTTTCTCGCCTTTATTGTATCGCATTTACTCGCATTTATTGTATCGTATTTAATCGACTAGCGAAACACGCAAATCAATCTACTATGAAACACACCAAGTGATTGTGTTTCTTGCAGCCACGAAAACCGTAAGAGCCGTTCCGACCACAAACACTGTCATTCGCACCGAATCCCACAGTTTCTTCACGTTCTCAATGAGTCCCATTTTCAGCTTTGGTTGCACAGCTCCTTCCACTGGCTCCGTATCCGCAACGGTCTTCGGCTGTGTCCGAGGATTCTCGGAATTTTGACGGGAAGAAACTGACAGCATATCTGCATAAAATCGTGGCATGTCGATAAATAATTCGATGTGAATCACTTTGACTATATAATTTTACGTAAACACTTTCACTGGCAATGTCAATGTCAACGTGTCGATTTATATAGTGCATCGACAAGCAGACTCCTCTAATGCGCTTGGTGCACTAGTACCATGTCCGTGCGAACAAAAATGTCTTTAGCAGGCGTCTGAAAGCAGCTTCTGTGGAGTTCAAATTGCGGACAGGGTCCGGAAGACTGTTCCAGGAAGACGGACTGGTGACGGCAAAAGCCATGTTGAGTCGGTGTCGTGCTACTGTACATGCAATAGATTTCGCTGACAAAAGAAGACTTGGATTCAGTCCCGGAGTATATGAACAAAGCCATAGTATCAGCGGGTATGAACGACATTCACATTGATAAGGACACGGTAAAAAAACACAGTATATTGCAGCATGACAAGGAAGGGAAACCGGACAATTTGAGTAAAGACTACCATATCGGTACTGCACGATGCGTAATTTCTACTAAATAAGCAACAACAGATCTCTGGTTGCATGCTGTATCCACTGACATCTTTTAAGCAGTACCGATACGATGTTAGTCTTGGTATCAGTGTAGTTTAGGTGCGACAGCATAGATCTGATGCTTATTCAGCAGAACAAGTTCTACTGAATAAGCGACAGATCTATGGTGGCGCACCTAAACTACACTGATACCTTAGTCTTGCCAAATTTGATACCCAGACTGCTAATAAAAGTTGCGTACATGAATTATGTAACTATTTCACACGATTGTTTCGTTAGACATCTGAGCTTTTTCTTTGTAAGCTTCATTTAGCGAAGTAAGCAAAATTTAGCAGGGAGACAAATGATGGAAAGACTAACCCTAATCCTAAGCCTAACCCTACTACGGTAACAGTCCAGATAAGCTCTGTTACCCGAGATCTACGAGAGAGCCTAACTTTAGTTTACCCCTGTCCAGAAATTATAGCAGAACAGCCACAGTTAACTTCCACCTAAGAAGAAACGTCATATTTTAATAAACTTACTGATAGCTGATGAAAGAAAGCTTAATTTCGCAAACGTTTCTGTGCAACTCTTATAGCTAATCCAACTGCAATTTCTTAAACTAAAGAAACAACAAAAAGGAAGACCAGTTGTCAGTTTCTTCGCTTGTTTACTGCCACACCCACGTCCCACAACCGCACCGGAAATACTTAGTGCGCAGGCGCGCGTCGGAATCAAAAGAAAGAAAGGATGAGAAACGGTGTGTTCTTTGTGCTGTGTTAATGTATACCTCTTTTATACTATTTAACAATGCACAGATTATAATTTCAAAAGCCAGCTTCAAAACTTTAACATAATTCAATGTACCAATAAGTGATAAAATGCATCCGTAAGGATTACACACCAACAAGGGCCTGTGGCGCAATGGATAACGCGTCTGACTACGGATCAGAAGATTCCAGGTTCGACTCCTGGCAGGCTCGAAATTTTTTAACCATATTTTTTTCTCATTTTTCACACGTACTTTACAACCATTCGGACATTTTTTTCTATATACGTCAGCAGTATATATTATCTTCAATCGGCTATAGGCTATACCTTATAACCAACACGACTCCCATGTCGTATCCACGGAAAGGTGTAGGCCATTTGTCTTCTCTGTAAGCCTGATAGATGATACCTATATGACATTTTCTCGAAATCATTAACAAAATAAACGAATATTTCGAATGGATGGCAGACCAGACACGGGTGCTTTGAGATACACTTTCCAACAGCAGTGATTATTATCTGGCTCTTTCATGTAGGCCCTATTCCTGAGCACTGAATACACAAAGTAGGCCTACTGTTTCTAAATATTTAGAATAGTTTCAAACTCAGGTCTAATATATTCCAAAACTGTATTGCAAAAAAGCAGCATTCATGCCATCAGTTCAAACATAAGTTACCGAAACTTACCGGTACATAACTATACGGGAATCTATAACATAACAGTATTATATAGTACATCTACAGGGTGGCACAAAAAAAGTAAGCCACTATTAAGAATCACCATTAAGTCGAATTAAAAACCGTCTTCAAGACCAGATTTTACATAAATTTTTTGCGTAAAGTAAGCATAAAAATATTACAAGTTTGTGTTAAATATTCTATGTATGAAAAAATTGTGACGTCATCAGTTGGTAAATCAATGTACTGTATATGATAAAATCATGAATAAAAGCCAGAAAAAG
>Ga0056116_1000681_pt1 | contig 12025 bp, 12 predicted proteins | sample WorMetOlspDAHAB2_FD_67352 | JGI IMG/M metagenome (GOLD analysis project Ga0056116, IMG submission 67352) | Marine gutless worms symbiont microbial communities from Max Planck institute for Marine Microbiology, Germany - Olavius sp. DAHAB.2 ...
CTATATTATCATATTAACAGTCATCCCATATATTCATACAAGGAAATAATGTCAGACACATTTCACATTTAAATGTTAAAACCCAGCTGACAAATAGAGGATTTATGAAAAAAAGACCAACGGTTAATGGCGTATTATTTTCATAAGCAACATATGACTGCAATCTAACATAAATGCAGACATATGTTAATAGTCATGTCAACTATAAAGTATTTAGTCTATCAAAAACAATGTCAGCAGTAGTACTTTTCTGTAGCACTTCAGCTCTATTGCAGGTGCCAACATCTCGGTGTCTACCCTTTATGATGCCGTCAATCATACTAAACTGATTTCCAGAGTACCTTAACCCAACACCAAGGCAATATCAAATGAGCAAATAATAGCAATGTGTGAACGAAAAAAATAAGTAGCAACAAACCCGACTCTTGGCTGCCGATTCGATTATCTTTGCCACAAACGGAATGATGTAGAGCAATTCCTGAGCTCCTTTGTGATACGACTCGTAGATGAGTCCCTTCACGTCCATCTCACGGAACAGTATCGGCTTGTTTTTGGCCAGCGTCAGCAGACCGAGCCAGTGTCCGAGGTTCTTCAGCAACGTCCGATCGGAGTAGTTAGCCACTCCCTTATCGCAACGCAGTAACACCTGTGGCACACAGACACAATGCCAAGCTGACGACGGTCATGGCAGCTGAGTTACTTTATCAATACCCGTTAGCATCAGTTAGCAGCAGTGAACATTTAAGTGCGAAACTTGTGCTTGGTGACTTCTACAAAGAAGTTGAATTCATGGCCGAATGCTCGAGACGAGAGAGACACCTGACTAGACCAACAATGGAATCCATGGATGGCGCTCATGGAATCATTAGGTTTCATGGAACCACAGTTGAAAACCAGGGCTGTAAGTACACGCAATAAAAATACCGAGAAAATATATCCCAGAAACAGCCACTCACCAAATGCTAACTGGAATCGATTTTTTAGTTATTTGTTAGACATCATGCACATAGTACACAAGTACGCTGTTAGGTGCCCTGTAGTGATTCCCACAGCATTACCGCACCTTATAAATCGTTAGTTATTATTAACAGCCTAAAATCTGATACAGAAAATAATAAAAGTACAAGAAAAGGCCAAAAAGTGGTCATATCACAAAAATATCTAAAAAGTGAAATATAAATATTAAAGGGGAATTCAAGGCTAAAATAATGATAGCTTTGAATAAAAATTTGCACGAAAGTGACAATTTATGTCGAATAAATACGATGTTTGAAGATTTAATTCTCGCAATCGACAACGGTTGTTTACACAGAATGTTTACGCTCAGCATGAGATATTCCCACCATAGAATATGCAATTGTATTCGCAAAAAATCTTTGAACGATCGTAATAAGCAAGTAAAATGCGAGAATTAAATCTTCAAACATCGTATTTATTTGACATAAATTGTCACTTTCATGCAATATATGCGACTTGATTAAACATAAATGTTCATTTTAAGGTATAATTTTTTAGCCTTGAATTCTCCTTTAAGTAAAAGCACTGAGTGTTACACATGAACATAAAGATACATACACACACACAGAGTGACTTGTCAGTATCAAGTAAAAAATAATACTAGGTGACATTACCTTGATATTTCTGAAAGTCTCAGAAATGACAGCAGTCAGGAACTCCAGTTTCTTGAGATGATCGATGAAGTTTGAGTACAACGTATGAAAGTTGTGTTCAATGCTGGCACGCTTCATCACCAGGTATTGTGCGACCCACGGCATGAACTCATCGCCAGTGCATTCCGTTAACTCCACCGACTTTCACAACATAAAAACCGAGGGAAGATGTCTTAACAATAAAAATGAAAGCAAATGATTAAGTTACTCGGTTAGCAAATGACGCATTAAGCCCGAATGCTGCTAGGCCAAAAACAAAGCCACAACTGTGAAGCACAAAAAGTCAGTTGGGAAGCTGCGGCTGAACAGGACTGGCTTCAGCCTCTTCTAAAAGTCTGTAGAGACGGTAATGACGAAACATGTAGTGGCAGACTTTCAAGATGTGTGAAGCAGCAACATGCAATACTCTATCACCAACAATCGTAAGACAACAGAACCAAAACGAAAAAGTGAACAAAGCAGACTGTGCAGATCTAGCAAATACATTTAACCAGTGTAACATATCGGGGTTTTTGCACCTACTGTGCAATACACTTTTCAAGGCCTTTCTTTTGAGAATTTGAGGCCAATTTAAGGCCCCTAATCCACAATCTATCAATATATTGTACTATAAAAGTAGTCAGTTCTTCCAGCAACAGCAAACATTTCAGTGATTACAGCCGAGTCTTAATGTGCTTCCATCGGACCTTCGATTGGCGCTAGCTAAATTCTGAACTTTTCAAGGCTGTCTTCTCATTTTCAAAACAGTTTGAGGATTTTTAATGCATTTTATAACTTAAGGCATTTTCCATTTTCGAGGCCAGCCTTGAATTCAAGGCCGGCACAAAAAAACATGACAAATATAAAACTTGTGCTTCAAGCTGAAACTGTCATATCGCAATGACAACAGACACAAATACACGTGGTCAATGTTCTTCAATTCAACCAGCAACACTTACGAAACAAAGCTGCATAAAAAAACCCACAAAGTCAACAAGTTACATGTGTACCTTTGTGTCCATGTTCGACATCGAAAGATTGTTGAAAATGAAGAACACCTTGTCCTGCAGGTTCTCGGGAGGAACTTTCACACACTCGATTCCTTCTTTATTTGCCAGCAGTGTGTCAATATTGGTGGCATTGGCTACAGACGGCTGCACAGACACATTCAAACGCAAAATAACATCACACTCTCCTCATCAACTATATACACTTGTGTTACAACTTACCCTGCTTGTGCATTTTCAGTGTCGACCGCACAACAGGAAGCAAAACAGGAATATAAAATACAAAATAAAAAGACACGAAAAAAATATGAAGAAAAAACACTATGGCATAGAATGGCAACTTGGAACCCCTAATCGAACCAACCGACAGAAGTACTGTCGAACCACACTTCGGCAGTTTGTGGTTTGATTCAGAGAACAGTTATAGGAGTCAGCAACTGAATGAGGGTTCCTTACTAAAGCAAAATGTTACTAGCAATGCAGCGCATGCAAATTCTGCCGGGAACTCAGTATTGTGACTTGGTTCTGTGTCCAAATGTGAATAATAAAAGAAAAGAAAACATTCACATTGAACATTACAGACTGAATTGTAACAACAAGGGGGATGGAAACTGCACAAGACGTCAGATCTGAAAACCTGAGAATGTTACTTACGCGACTTGAAACGGCTGCGGACGTTACTGGTCGCGAGATGGCACCATGAGTCGGCTGCGTGGATGGCACAGACACGGTGGTCACGGTACTAGCAGCACTGGCGGCAGTGGTGGTTGGAGCTGATGACACCGTACTAGTCGTTCCCAGAGCGTTTGACACAACAGCCGATGAAGAAGCCGGAGTGCTGGGCGGCTCTTGCGACTTCGCACCGTACTCGATGTACTGCACACGACGACAAAGCAGCAGCCGTGAAAGACCTGCTCAGTGATGTCTAAAAGTAATTGTTTTTGACTGGGAATTAACGACACTTTCAGCACAATGAGGCAATATCGTCATGCCTTTAAAATTACAGTTTAGTTAAAAGGATAATATGAATGAGAAAGTTAAAAACAGTACATTTTGGAAAATGTAATAATATGTGTGAAAGATCTTCTAGTGAAGAAAAACGTTTACATGGCTGGCAGTTTAGAGGGACGCCTCACACAGTAGATTTTCTGTGGATTACCAAATAACAAAAGTTGGGAGAGTATCACTATCCCTGCAAAACAGATACATATTTTGTTATTATAAAGCACTGATCTAAGCTTCATTCTTACGACAAAATCAACACAACTACTGAATACAAACAAAAGAAAGAACTATTTCAAATCGTCTTACACAAAAGGTCCACACTCAAGAACAAATCACATGCAACATTCATTCACAAGATATAGACAGCTAATGATGACAATGCCACAACAGATTAAATGATTTAAACCAAAGCCAATGTTCCTCTTTGTGTTTTTTGGTGTCGGCATTTTCCGCAGTTTTTTAACAGTTTTTATTACGCTTTTATTATTACTAATTATTACTACTACTGATACTATTATTAATATTGTACACGACGAGTATGAGCTACATAAAACAATTAATAAATAAAGTTATGCAGAGTTCAGACCTCTTTCAGATTAGGTGGAAAGTCGGCAAAATGAGGTATGGAAGCAACGAACTGGCAGTATTGAGGGTACTCCTTTAGTCTGACAATGACATACACAACAATATTCACTTTTGCGCCCAAGTAGATGAACATCACAGCAATATAACAACGAGTTGCCTGGACAGCCACCACAGCTAGCCATAACCACGAACAGGTAAAAATGATATCAGCACTGATTTCCAATCACGTTGCATCAGAACACAACTTGGGTCCCACCCCAAACCCGAAGCATTTTCAAGGGCAAGATATCATGCCCAACCAACAGTGTAACATATTATGAATGCAACCATTACAACAAAGACCAGTTATTTTTATGGTGAGGCTGCTAAAAATCATGCCAGCTTTTGGCTAAACACCTTCATAGTGGCTAACAGTATACATAGGGGGTCTTGGTCTGATACTTTGATGAAACTCTTGAGTATCAATGAAAAACACCTGCCACTCGTTGTACAATTTGACGACAATGTTGTAATGATTATTTACAATGCAAAAACCAGAGAGCAATAGTGATCAATGAAACATAGGTATTAAAGGGGTTTTCACTGGGAAAAACTAGTAAATCCTACCAATGCTGCTCCGCACAGGCTTCGGTTATATATGTTCAGTTCAGTTAGGATATATATTACGCACCTTTCTTATGGCCGAGGACAGTCATGAAACCATGATCAGATCTTGGCCATAGGCCTAACGCAACAGTAATGTTTTCACTATATGGCTGACACTGTCATAGTGTTATGGAAAGAGTACGAAAAGTCTGCAATGCACACATTTATCCATAAAACATGTGTTCATTACATACCTTGTTTTAAACTTGTCAAGTGCTGTTAATCCAAACATGTACATTTTCGTGCCAGGAGTTTTCTTCAGTGCTTCGAGAACATAACGCAGTGCGATGCCAAGCGCCATGTAGCTATTATCACACCAACGGATTACTCTGATGTTCATACATGCAGTTTCACACAATATATCCCACGGCTTATGTACGTCCATTATGGCAAAAAAGCAGCACGATAAACAAAAACACTTCAAACATTGCCAAAAACATATGAAGCACATCAACACTGAAAGAATGTAAAAGCACACAAATTAAAAATTATGAACGAACAAGTCCTTCAAAAGCTGATCATGCGGCTCATTTAATGTGAAAAAGAGAACTCTCATACGGTAAAACATTATATTTAAAAAATATTTTCTGGATGTCATTATTTTATAACTTACATATTATACATAAAAACTATATTATCACTGGTAAGCAATTTCGTAAAACATATCTTATATAAGTACTTATATTTTTACAAGCACTTAACAAAACGAAGATAAGGGCACTGGGAACAGAGTAAGCAGGTTCTATGCAATATGTTAGATCTTTATCTACAGATAACTCTTTTGAACTGCCCCAAATATAGAGAATAGTAACTAAAGTCGTCAGCCAAGACATAGAGAAACATATGCAATATGCAGCAAGCACTTACGTAACGAGGCCCTGATCGATAATGCTTCCGAAAAGAATTGCCGTCGTATGAAGCTCTTTGTCGGGGTACTGGTGAAAGAATCGGTACTCTTCAAACAAGTTCCTCAGCATGCACTGAAATACCTCCTAAAGCACCAACAAAACGAACAAATTCATCATTGTTTGGCATCCTACAAGCTGTTTCGTTACTGTTATTAAATGTACACGTTGTGAAGCAACACAGACATCAACACAGAGCACCTCATTCCTCGTGTACACTGCACAACGAGGTCGCCACTTCTCACACTGAACAAGTGCTGCACTTTCCGTAAAAAATTCTCTGACATTACCCAGCAAACTTTTCGGCACTGAAGGAAAAGAAAAAATCATTGTGTCACTAACTGCCGTGCAAACGAAGATTTTCCCTGACAGGACAAATGCTGCGACATTCCCCACAACTTTTCCCCCGACTTTCGGCATTCTCCCTGAAAGTTTGTGAATTCCAAATTATCCAGGATTCCAGATTTTCCCCCCAAAATGTGACAATTTCCCAGGCTTGTTTGGTGTAGTGGTAATAGTGTTGGTCACATCAACAAAGTCAAGCTATGCCAAGCCTGGTTAGTGCTGGGACTGGTGACCACCTATGGCACGCATATCAATACCATCCTGGTATTTTCCAGGCTACTCAGCCTGGCCATCATTCAGTGGGTAGGTGCAATGAGTACCTGCGATGGTTTCAACCACCACTGGGGAAGAAACGACAAGTTCTGTTTAGCAATGACTGCTGGCATACTGAGACTACTCAGTTAAGTCTGTTAAATGAGCTGGCTGTTAATCTCAGCCGGCCATCCAGCCGACATGGGTTGTATGCTAGCTTAATTGGGTTTAACGCTCGCTGACTGAAAGGTCCTAAAGAGGATGGGCACCCTCAGTATAGACTTCACTGTCAATGCATAAATCTTCTCCTGTATGCGACGACCACTGCACAAACAGCTATGACGATGACACCAACAAGCACTTACCTTGTCTCTATCGCTCAGTGAATCTTTGAAGTTCTTCAGCATCTCAAGCACCTGTTCCACGATTGTAACTGCCGAGTGCTGTGACGATCCTGAAGTGTTGTAGATGCGTTGGAAGTACGAGTTGGCTTCGTCTTCGACGTCCTTCGAGAACTGCTGCGTTCCCAGTCCGGCGGTCGGCTGGGTGGCCGCAGAGCTAACAGGACCTGACAACACATCAAACAATGTATCGTAACTACAACCGTCTTTATATCAGAGTGACTAAACAACAATGGGGATGGACAAACACTTAGACAAAGCCAAATAGCCGAAGCAGTTAACACATTGCTCCTGGTTTAGAATCTCCCATGGACATCTCTTGGAAAATTATTTCACACTGCTTGGGGCAGAGGAGCAGTCATGTGACCATGTTTGAATTCCCTGCTTCATCCAGGTTTTCCAGAAATAGTGGATAAACCTTGAATATGGACAGTTTGAAGACAATTCATTAGCAGCCTCAAACTTTATTAAAGTTTTGGGCAAGTCGTTTAACAAAGTACATAATCTTCGTTTACATGCTAGTTAATGGTGACATGCCACATCAAAAACAGCAGCAAGTCAGAAAAGGGTAGTGCCGTTTTTACACACAGCACTACATTGTGAAAGGGCCTCTGACCAAGCTTCATAGGATGTACTATATAAATTTTTGTTGATTGACTGAGTGAATACAAACCAGGTCTGACGGAGGTTGACTGTTGAGCTAATGCTGCCTGTGCACTGAGTACTCCGAGGCTGGGTGCACCTCGCGAAGGTAACGACAAACCACTGCCAACACCGCCACCTCCAAGCCCTCCAACTCCACCTAATGCACTTGTTCCCAGGCCCCGACTGCCTCCAAGGGTGTCAGTGCCAAGACTAGGACCAGCGCTCAGATTGCCCATTCCCAGGCTGGCAGCTGAACCCAGACCGCCAGAGCCGAGAGCCATTCCGCTAGTGACACCCGCAGCCGCAGTTCCGAGGCCCGATCCAATGCCGAGACTGCTGCCAGTGAGACCCGATCCACCGGTCAGACTGTTTGCTCCGAGAGCTGATCCACTAAGTCCACTCCCAGCAAAGCCGGTACCCAGGCCAGTGCCAATGCTTGGCCCAAGACCGGTGGAGCCAAGCCCGGAATGCAAACTCAATCCTAAAAGCAACACACGCACAACAAATTAGCAATGCACTCACTACATTACCAGTGCAAAGCAGTTCAGGCACAAATTAAGCTGCATACAAAATCTGTCAAGCCCTGTTAGTTTCACAACATTTCTCCACATTTAAACTTAATTAAATGATATTACAAGAACGGCAGCTGTTCAGTTTTGTTTAAAAAAGGTAAAGCCCAACACTTATATAGCGCCACATAAACGCACACTGCAGCTGCTGATGCGCTGTTGCATCACAGACAAGGGTGAATGTGCAGTCTACAGGCCTTATAGAGTGAAATATGACTTTGTTACGCAGTATTTATGAGTACACAAAACAAACACATATCTTAGAAGAAAAAATTAATGGATATAGACATTTTGTAACACAGTCATTATGCAAACCTAACTACTACTTCAGCATATAGCCAGCATATTAACGTAGTTTTCTCTCCGTATATAGCTGTCATTACTGTCTTTGCTAATAAAGTTTGCTATAAACAACAACATGTCACCTTGTAGCTGTGAACTCAGAGCAGCTGGCAAAGCGGGATAAGCGGGCTGCTGCGCTGACGGACCTTGCGGTGGCTGGTTAATCTGTCCCAGTTGTGGGAAGTTCCTTGCTGGCGAGCCAGGCGCTGTGCCAGACAACGGCCCAGCCAAGCTACCAGGATATGCACCAACCCCACCGAGGGCAGCAGGATTGTTGGCGGCCATGGCAACAGCATTCAGTACCGGATTCATGCCACCCAATGGGTCAATCTGCATCACAAAAAACAATGCAAGTTAGTTAGCTGGGATTTAACAGCAGTTTCGGCACAAATAGGCAATATCATGCCTCTAGATAATAAATTGTAGTTAAACAGTTGGCATCAATGAGCAAGCTAAAACAAGTACTTGTTATGGAAATATATAATTCATAAAAGCCGAGAGAGTGAGAAAAAGGAAAAACAAAAGAGTGCAGGAAAAAACAACCAAATAGAACACAACAAATCCAAATGACAAAAAAACTACCCCAATTAGTCTTTGTCATTCAGGAAACAAGAAAATGCAAGGGTTAATGAGGAGAATATGTTTGGATAAATATTAGCCTTCGATATGTTGCAAAGGCGGTTAACATAATGTCATGAAAACTTTTGAGGCCGATAGAATGCCCGTGTTAATCAATTTGCTATTCTCTACTGCAACGTCATCCGATGCACACGATCCTTTCATGCTATACGACACGATGACCGAACCAAGCATGTTGTTTAGAAACCAATTCAACTTGACGCCATTCAATCAACATGCTGCTCATCATTGTCGTGGCAAGCCCTTCCAAGAGAGCATAGCCAGTCACCAACCACTTAAGCTTCTTTCCACATCATCTGCTGCAGCTGTTCCACATAGTGAGCAAATAAAAAATAAGCTGTTAATAGTTATGTCAACTTCCAGACAACATCTTGAGACAGCTATCACATGCCCACACTTAGGCACCTGTTTATTAGTTTGTATTTTTGAAAGTCCCCACTTTTGGTTTTTAATATTTCATTTCATTTATATTCTTTCTTGTATCATTTTATCGTTAAGCAACTTGTCCATCTTGTCAGAGGCACTCAACAAATTTATCTGGATTGATTAACTGCACCCCAAATTGCCTGCACAATCTGGAGCAATCTTAAGATTGAAATCTTCATACATTAATTAATACTAACGTACATAACCACTGTACACAGCAAACTCACAGTAACAAATGTACTCCAATATTATGTTTATAATATAGACTGAGACAAAAATTAAATACAATTACAACAGTAACTATTTATAAATGCATACGCACTGTGCATCAAATCATCACTTTAACTAAAAACATATGGATCAACCAACTTCATTTACTGCACCTGTATGCTATGGCCAGTAATCTATCATGCAAAACTGTGCTTGTTTCACTACGGTAATTCAATGCAAAGAAAAATATAAATACTGCCCCATATAAAAGTGCCATAACAATGTTGAGTGTAGAAAAACTCAATATATTTCAAAGTAAACACCTAAGTAAATGCAAATGATCCCCAGTCGCTAGTAAACTCTCACAGCACACATCAGTGAGGGTGGGCACTCATCTCCCATTCCACGGCCACTGAGCTGCAGCAAGCATACTCCAGCACACAGATAGCGGTGCTCAATCACGTGGGCAACACCACTCACCATGTGTTCGGCCAATTGCATCTGCAACCAAAGCACCTAACTGCACAAGTTTACTGACCCCAGAGGGATGGAAGGCTGAGTTGGCCTAGTTGGCTGTGGACGCTTTACCCACTACGTGGTCACGCAACCGACTACCAGGTTGGTGCAGGAGAGGGAATGTTTGCCGGCCGAGACCAACGTTCGAAGCATTATGTTATGCTAGTCTAGTACTGTGGCACAAAAGTTCACCAGATCACACGGCAATATATTTCTGCTCCTGCCTAAATGATCAGTGACAGAATCGCAAACAAACTGCTCTACTATTTTGAATTTCATGTGGATGTAATCTGCGGCGGCATAGTCACTTTTCCTCCATTTCGTAACACATACGTTGTTTTATGATGCCTATACTGAACAAGAGTTTCTGTTCATTAACACTTGAATCCTTTCAATCGTATCTTTACACACTGTCTGTTACATAGTGCGGTTTGTCATTCGAGATAAACAAAAGAAAAATGAACATGGATGTAGATTAGGCACGAACAGGCACTTTTCTCCTTGTTTCTGGAGACATTGCTATTCGACAAATTTCTCCCGACCTCCCTAGCTACATTTTGGGAAAAAATGGAGTAAGAGAGTAGAAATTAATGCAGGAAGAAGGGAAGAAAAGAGAGGGGTGGATACTGGATAGGCACGAGAGAAGAATGGAAAGGGGGGGGGAGACAAACTGAGGGTATTTTTCTTATTGCCTCCTCATATATACTGATCCTGACTACGGCACTGATGTATGTATGTATGTATGCAATATCCACTGCAAATACTTTACATGGACTGTCTCGACTGTCAGCTATGTGCAGCACAAGTGTAGATTCCCATTCCAGCAAAAGTAACAAAACTCAAGAAATGTTAGCTAGCCTTAAATACGTTAAATTAGAATTTTCACATGCCAAATGAGACTCGTATGACTGCATGCTAATACCAATGGAATAAAGAGTACCTGTTCATTTCTAAACACTCTCAAATACTGCAATTATTATGCAACATATAGACAACAATGCAGGCTCAGCATCAGCGGAAACACTGTTACATTTCTAACGAGTTATGCTATGCTATAGTTACATGTAAACAAGTGAAGAAAGTCGCACATTTTACAAAAATGGCTCAACTGACATGATTTTAACACCACTAAACGACATAACAGAAAGCTGCAAAGATTTGGATTCGTGCACATAGTCTGCAGGGTGGCCCAAAAAGTAAGCCATTACAAAATCATCAACAAATCAGACGCCAAAGAGATACACTAAGAACGTTAAAAGTGTGGATCAACAAATATGCTGTTATCACTTGGTATTGAATATTCTATGTGTATTGTGCGAAAGGTGCAAAGCTGTGACATGCATCATATAATGTAAATGATGTCAGGGCTCCTTCTTTCAGCATATTTGCCTTTGTAAGCTGTGAATTCCAGTCATTAACCACAGTTTAGATGGCAATTCATGTAAAAAATTATTTTCATCTTTTTTCATTTCCCCCAGGTTTTCAATTACAATATTATCATATACACTTCTCTTATCCATATAAAGCAAACACAGTAACTTGTCATAGATTAGGTCGTGCATACCCTCAAATTTAATTTTTAAAAAGCTAGCCTGATTAACAGTTTTTAACCAGATTTAATGATAATTTTGGGCCACCATGTATGCTGCTGGTGCACTATACAGCATATAGAAATGTAGCGCACGGGGGGTCTAGATCTAGCTGAATTAGCAGGTTTTCAGCCATCTTGGGCGTGCCCACGGGTCTTGGGGCTGTCGATCGACTGGGTTCTAATTTACCCCGCGCTTACTATATGGTCTTCAATTTCTGACACCACCCAGCGAGTTATTTATACAGGGCACTGGGACCCTTGGACAATATTTACCAAACCTGAATTTAATTATA
>Ga0056116_1000683_pt1 | contig 12007 bp, 15 predicted proteins | sample WorMetOlspDAHAB2_FD_67352 | JGI IMG/M metagenome (GOLD analysis project Ga0056116, IMG submission 67352) | Marine gutless worms symbiont microbial communities from Max Planck institute for Marine Microbiology, Germany - Olavius sp. DAHAB.2 ...
AGCACAGTCCACTTATGAAATCAGTGTCACTGAATGACCACTGTACCATTAGCAACATGATATCACATTATGGTAACTATAATGCATGGTGTAATTTGTTCATATGCTCAGTGAGCAGCACACTGTAACTAACTGTGTGCATCATACAGCCTGTGCATCATACGCCAGCACACAGACGCAACGCATACACACCACTGTGTGGTTGCGGGTTAAGCACTGGGCCTACTGAAGGACTCAGCTCATAGTCCCCCCCTCCCCGGGTTGGCCAACAACAGCAACAATAGAGAGAGAGAGAGAGAGAGAGATGGAGACACCTTGTTTCATCTGGTAGCGGACCAGCACAACAGGACTCTCCAGATCCATGACCACCTGCAATTCAAAACACAATCACCACAACAACAAGCCAGTGCCACTGTTCGCTGATATCAATCAATCAATCAATCACTGAAATCAAACACAAAGGTCTACAGCGACAATGTGTTACATTCAGTGAATTGGAGGCACATGAAGGCGGAGACTAGTCCGAGTGTTCAGTGTATGCGATGTCAAACAGTTCAGTCTTTAGCATGCATTGTCGGAATGAGCTGGCGAGCTGAGCCGAGCGACAGTGAAATGCCAGAAAAAGTGACGATCTGCCAGAAACAAGGTGGCACCATTCTACAGAACCCGATGGAGCTGCAAGGCCACTGTTCAGTTCTATGCAGAATGTTTGGCTTGATTTCATCCTCTATAACACACCACATTATCAGCACAGCTATCATCAATCAATGACATGACACTCGTCGTTTTGACAGCTGAGCCAGATACATCTGCTGGGTGTGGTCAGTTGCTGCCTGGGTGGTCACTCTCTCGGTAGTGCCTCTCTGGGTGGTACCTTGTCCCTGAAATGACCTATTATGTCGGGTGGGACACAACCCTACTCACCCCACTCTGGGTGGTCCCTTGCCATGTTCAACCCTCAATCCAGCACACCATTTCTATCTGCATTCTCACCCCCATGGCCCACACACACACATGGAGGAGTCGGCACAATGGCACAATGGCATCCGAGACTAGTCACGATTTCAAAACTAGTGACGCTTGACGATGTCAGTGAGATTTTTGTAAAAGACTTTTTCGTCGGATCACGATGCAAAACTGCAAAAAGTGGCAAAACTGCCACGAAACTGCCACACTTTACAGCATTGCATTACGTGGATACGCTGGCCACTGTAGCTCAGGCAATGATTATTGATATCCACACATGTGCAATGACACGAACGAGGTATCCAAATGTGCAAAAAAAACACTGTTTCATAAGTCACAGAAACTGACGAGTTATCACCAGTTCGTTAGATGTCGTAATCTGCCGGAGTCCATCGTGCACGGCTTTTGCCTACAACACATAACGCCATGTGACCTCATCAAACTCACTCCAGCAAAAAATAAACAACACAAACTCACCACCTGCCAATTAGTATTCATAATTTTCCATTTCTGCACGGTTTGGCTGAACACAATTAGGAGTGACTTGAAGAATGTCAGAAGACTGGTGCACAGCTTCAGTGCTATGCACATTTTAACCACAGATGACAGACAGAATACCCATGACTGTGAAATGTGGCCATTTTGTTTTAGTTTTATTTCACCCCCGTGGGTCAGTGGCCATTTTGACTGGCGCTGGTGGAGGGGGCATAGGCCATAGATTTTCTTTCATATCTACTGAGGGTAAAAACCAACAACAACCATTCACTGCAACGTGTAGCGACTGACAGTGCATTATTATTATTACTACGACTATTACTATTACTACTATTACAGTTATGCGTCGGCAGTTACTGACGAGTGTCATGTAGTACTGGAGGCGAGCAGTGACGTGATCCTGTCCCAAATGCACCAGACACATCCACAGCGATATGCAGTTCAGTTTGTAGCGCACATTGAACGTGCTCAGACCAACGGCACGCGTCATCGTCACGTCCGGAGATCGGAAGAGAGTCTATCGCAGCAGAAACCATGTCAAGGTTGCCTTCGTCACTCTGACATCATCCACTCACACAGCAGTCGTATGACACACAGTCACACACGCAAGTAAGTAGCAGCATTTCTATGGCGTGTTGTGGTCACACAGCTCAGATAAACATTATTATTATTATTATTAAAGTTAGTTATTGCCCGACCTACAACAAACCGGAACGGCCAGGCATTACAGAGTCAATAAAAACCTACGGCATATTAAAATGAATGTGTGCAACTGAACTGCTGCATGGACAGTCAACAGCCGAAAAAGCAGCATACGGACAGAACACCTACATACCGTTAATGCACAGTAGACTGCATTGCAGTCAGAGGCAGCTAAAGTGGGTCATCACAAAATTTGATGTTTTTGTAAATAATGTAAATTCAACGAGTCAAGTTCACGACGCAACATTTGTAAGGATACAGCGAGTGGGACAGCCGGCAGAGCCAGCCAGTCTCCGAGGTGAAGAGTCATGCTGTTGGCCAGAGTGGCAGCAGTCAGCTGAGCAGGAATGGTCGACGTTGCTAGCACCGACAGACCACAGCTGAAATACACACAGACCACAAAACAACTCTCACATGCCACAAACAAACTTGCACACAGCTCAACAGAGTTCTAATATCTTTCAAAACAACTTCTAAAACATTTCCGTGCCGTTTCACAACTCTATCCTCATTTTAACCGTTTTTTTCAAGTTTGTCATATTTTTGCCGAGCACTCACGCTCTTATTATAACAGGAGCTTCACAAACTGACTTTGACGACAATGAATCAATCACTGTTGCAAGCTGCAGACAGTGTCTTGACATAACGCAGAAAATATCACAAGAGCAGCAAAGAAACATCGGGCATAAAACACTGGCAACAAATGAGTCACAATTCTATGTTTTTTCGTTTACAGGTTTGGTGCATGTCATAACATGGCATGGCAACGACAAAACACAGACAAATGGGGGAATATTGCAACAATGTTCAATCAACTCTACAGTACAACTGGCACTGTTATATAGCAAGCTGCTCACCCGTCCAAATGAAGCCAGAGGTCATGAAAGCGACAGACTTCATGAAGGCGTCTCAGGTCATCAGTCTGACCAGCCAACGGTGTACCTGGCAAACACAGCAAATAAGCATTAATAATAATAAAACGACAATTTATAAGGCGCAGTAACATAGCTAAAGTAACTAGAACCATGACCGTAACCACAACCCAACCCTAACCAGCCAACGGTGTACCTGGCACCCAGGCATCATCAGCTGAAAGACACACATGACAAGTTCACAAGAAACTGCACCTGTCCAAAAGTCGCACTGTCTGTATTTTTAACAACCGTCCAGCTGTTTGTCAATCCATGCTAGTTATGGGCAACGCACCCCAGTGACATAAAAGAAAAAAAAACAAAAGAAAATACGGGCACATGATGTCACTCTACACGTTGTTTTGCACCCCTTTCCGTCAGCCAATATATGCGTTGTAATAAGACACAAGGATTTTCTGGTTTTCAGAAGCATCAACGGCATTTGTAATACTGCCAACAACTGCACTTGGTTCCAGTGCATTTTAGCCACAGTTCCAAAATAACCAACCTCATCGATGACCTCCATACACACGCACACAGGGACACACACACACACGCACGCACGCGCACACACACGCACGCACGCACGCACGCACACGCACGCACGCACGCACGCACACAGTTCGTCCACAAATGAGTGTGCAAGAATTACCAGCATATGCAATCACAATTGTGGGAGATTTGCCGCAGCTGACGTCATCCTCAATGAGTCTCTGCAGAACACTGATATCCATGTGCGTCACAACACACGGAACAGTGGTCACACAACTCAGTGGTAAGCCAAGCTGCAAACACAGCAGCGGCCAAATGGACTCAGTGTCAACGCCACAACTACAGTGTCGACAATGTAATAACAGACAACACAGTTACTGTGCGTGACCTTGTGACCTCGACCTTTGACCCCAAAACCACACAGTAAGTAAAAAGATCAATTACAATGTCCAACTCCATTATTATGACAAACAATGAAGCATATGCCATGGATGGCTGACTTAGCCAGATCTGAAACCTTCTCACCAAAGCCACTGCCACCTCCAATGACATGTCAACATGCATTTTTCCAGCACTTACTAACAGTTCTTCAACACTTGCTGACTGTGTTAACTCACATGTCACATGCTTTTCGCAGCCTTTAAAACACCATCCTTACCTGCTTCATAACTTTTACCTGTCCTCTCATCTGCCTGACACGAATACTTCATCAACAGTTTCAGATAACTTGCGTGCTACGTATTCCACCAACACTCAACACTGCAGCTCAGTTTTAGCGATGTTTTTTTTAAATTATAAATTAATGTCACATTTGCAATGCAGAAGCACAAAGGCAAATGCGTCTCCGAGGTTGGTACCTGGTGACAGAGGAATTGAGCCAGGTTTGCCTTTGCAGCAGCACTTAGGTAGATAACCGGAGGCCGCACATACAGCACTTCATAGCCGTCACTGGCGTACTTGGGAAACTTCTTGTGAAGTGCTAACTTACAGATCCGCACCAAACCTTCTTTCTCCTCTTCGTGAAAATAAGCCGACGCCTCCGAAAACCTGCGAACAGCATGTCTCAAGCTACACATGCAGATGTAGCATGATAACGCACGAAAAACAGCAATAAACAAGTTCAGTTCAAGTTCAGCAGAGACAAAAACACCACTACATTCCAACGCACATCTGCTATGGATGAGCTGATTCTGCATTGAAATCAGGGACGAGTTTGCACTATTTCGGTTGCCAGAAATGCATACTGACAGCTGAATGTGGCACGTCAGTTTGGGTGGGACAGAAAATCCATCTCTTTAACCAGCAATATTTCTGCACCTCACCAACTTTAGAGTACAGCAACATATTTTATCACTTTTTTTTATCATTTTCTCCTGCAACTTTTCTGCCAATTCTTTCGTTCTTGCCATAAAAAGCCGAGTGTGAAAAAGCAAAACATCGCAGGGCGGGAGGCAGGACACCAACCGGAAGAGCTTGACGAGCGACGCAGTCACATCGCGTACAACGTTCGTTGCGAGATGTTTGAGATGAGACGCGTCCAGCGTTGATACGAAAGCGCCAACCGAGTGTCCGATGATAGCAAGCTCTGCAGCTCTGTCAAGCTCTCGCAAATTTGCTTTGCTGAAGCCCACACAAATGCAACTCAAACTCACCACCCGTCTACACTCAACTAAGCCTAAGTTTGAACGTTTTTATTGCAACAAAACCCTTGGGGCTTTCAGATGACTTGTGAAACTGCAAGCTGTGACACAAGGGTTTATTCTTGGATAGAAACATCATTCTCCTATACCGTAAATAGTTGGGCACGAAAACATCAATTGAAACATGTGTATGTGTCTACCAGTGTAATTGTAGCCAAATCAAGTTGTGGGGCAAGAATAGCCAATAATAATAATTACATTATTGTTGCCCATTAGCACAATGTTTTTCAATGATTTCGGTCGTTATTTTCATATGTTTACTTTACTGGGCCACTGGCAGAACCCCTGGCTGGCGCTCATGGAAGCCTTATGTTCTGTAGAAGCCCAGTTGAAAACCACTGGCCTAGTTGCTTCTGTCAGTGGGTAGAGCATAGGCCACAGACCACATTCGTCCTCAACCAGCATTGTTCTGTGTTGCCACCATCGAAATGTACAAAGAGCAGTTGTTAGATTAAAAAGTTTGAAATATGAGCAGATTTTGTGAACATGATGCCGACAATTTTAGCTCTATTTGGCACCTTTCCCTCTCGCCATCTAAAACTCTTCAACATCATCACAGCAACAACTACTAACTCATCAACATAAAATATTAATCACGGGAAATATCGTTTTGTGAACTTTTGAAAGAACAGAAAACAAAACATAGAGACTGATTTCAAAATAAAAAAACAGCATAGAGTGGCAAACATTTCACACTCATGGATTCTTTAATTGTGCATTATCATTTACTTTACAACTGCTTCATATGAAGCATGTATTGCAGTCCACATATCTGACAACACATAACTGACTGAATGTGTAAGCTCTAAGCTCAAATTTACTCCAGCCATGTACAACCAGATCTGTTCAATTGGTTCATTCCCAACTATAGTCAATCAACACAACTGACGTGTACAAATGTCAACGTAATGTCACACTGTGCTTGGTATGTACCGCAGTTTAGACTGATCCGTGTTTTCTGGGTCATAATTCTCGTATTCGATAAAGTTTTCCAGATGTCGAATTGTGTCCACCAAGTCACGACCTCTGCACAGTTAAACACATCGGCATTCAAACAATGTCAACAAACTGGCAGTGCGAAAATTACAACCTAAAGTCGCACAGACGGTTCAACATCATGTCTTGTATGAATTTATCTGGAAACGTAAGACATGTGACTATATCCAGCTGAATGTTCACTATTGTTTTCTGTTTAGTAGTAGGGTTAGGATTAGACTTTAGTGTCTGGTTGTAAGTTGTTACGCACACGTATTTGTGCGACTTTACGTTGTATTTGTCATGGACCGCAACGAATTCACCCCGAAAAGCTCGTCACTACTGCATTTTATGACAGGCAAAGTTTAGTGACACTTATCATTCTGTATGTTGTTGACTACATTTCAACATAACGTCAGAAAATGTCGAGTCAGCGAAAAACAGAAAATCAATTGTTGCCAGCAAATTTTTCTGCCAAATTTGCAGTAATGGCCTGGAAAACTGGTCTGTTAATGAAAATTTTACAAGGATTTAATTAAAAGATCTTGCTAATTTTGGAAAACCGGCATGTAAACACAAGCTGTAAACAACAATAACTATACAATATACATCTCTCAGATTCTCACAATACAGTCACACAATAATACTATCAAAAGCAGGCAGAGCACTTCCAGCAACAGAAACGAGTCAAAATACAGAATGGACGTGAAACTGTCGAGACACTATTCAGACTCCTCAAAGAAAATAACGACTATCTGCACAGTTTGTATGTCAATCCTGCTACGAGCGATAAAACTGGTCAAACACATACAGTACAGCATGGCGTACATACTGTGCCTGTAAGATGGCTGGAATGTGTGAACTCAGCTGTTTCTTTCGGTCGGCTTCACGTTCTTCCTTCAGTTTCCTGCATTCACAGCACAATGCAATGGAAATGTCAATGCAAACTCAAACCCTAGCTCCACTTTACGATATATTCATGTCAGCGTGTAAACAGTGCATTGGCATAGCACATCATCATCAGTTGCTAGTTGGAGTTTCTCCTCCGTCTCTTCCAACGCCCATTGTTCTCATAATCTTACGTTCACTAATTTCTCCCTTATTATAATCTTGTAAAGTGCCTCTGCAGCATTTTCGCGACAGCATCACTTTAATCTTTTCATCTGTAATAATAATAATAATCATCATCATCACTGTGCTAAATTCCATGCTAACAGAAATACGTTCAGCAAAAATCTGCAAACAGCTTCATTAACATAATAAATATATGGACAGGAGCTGCAAGACTCAACTGGACCAGTGGCATACATTCAGTCAATTCGTCACAGAGTCAACTAATCACTCGCAAATCTCGGAAAGTTATTAATGACAACAGATGTTGGTACACGTGGATTCAAATCAAGCATTAAACCTGACACCAAGTCACCAACCCTATCCATAACCCGATCGCTAAACAGTCAATTTTTCACACGTGTCTAGTTAATTTTTTGACTAGGTGACTGATTTGCAAAAGACTGGCAGCTCAGTTGGTGCCATGATACATATGTAATAAGACTATGGCCAGCAGAATGCAAGTGTGTTCGGGTGCAACAGCATTTTGAAAGTGAGAAAAGCTTAAATCAGACTCAGCAGACAGACACTCACTGTGCCAGTGCATCTAGTATCTCATTGTTTCGGTTGACAGAGTCTTCAAGACGCTCCAGCAATGGATTCATCAGCACCTACGCAGCACACACGTGCGCATACACACACACAGGCAGACACATGTAGTCTATAAATGCTGGTATTCAATCGATCAGCATTTGGATAGCCTGTGCGCCACTTCATCAGTTGATGGCCATACAGTAAATGGTTCAGACCTGCTAACCAAGCACTGCTCTCCAGAGGAAGTCGACTGCATAGTTCATACTGTTCTATTCCAGCGAGACAAATGGGTATCAGTCAATAGGGTCAGTATCAGTGATAGATTTAGAAATCGCTACGTGGCGAATATCTCTCAGAGTGCAGCAACAGAAAACTCAATACAGTCAACTCGTCACACAAGCATCACATCTTGTTACTGCCAAATTTCAGAACAGTGACAGTAACAACACGTTTTACATGCTGATTCATAAACATCTAACACTGAACAGTGAACAGACACTACCACTAACCCTACTACTTGACAGTTGGTCACCACTGTGATGAGTTGCGCTGCCCCTCACACAACAGCAGTTACGCCGGGCATTAAAGACGTATCTGTTTGGTTGACTGAGACTCCAGCACCCAGTGACTTCTGTTTTTTGTGTGCTATATGAATGTCTAACTTAAGTTTACTTACTTACTTACACACACACACACACACACGCACACGCGCACGCGCACACGCACGCGCACGTGTGCACGCACACGCACACGCACACCTCAGACTCATACCAGACAGCAGTACCTAGGGTTGCCACCTGTCCCGGATTTCCCGAGATGTCCCGGATTTGTGCCATGCTGTCCCGCGTCCCTGCAAGACCATCCCCGGGACACCAAATGTCCCGAATTTCAAGTTAATGTCGAAGCAACGTAAATAAATTTTAAGGTCATGACATTTTCACTGAACAGTTTATAGAGGCAGACTTTTGTATTGGTCTACAAAAGGCGCTTTCGTATTTGGAACAGTCGTTCAATTTCTCTTCTGATGCTATAACGTCTGTGCTACAAACATTATCTTTGAAATCTGTCCCCAACTTCAGAAGTCTCTCTGATGCGTGTTCGGCACTTGGATTAGATGCCGACATTGACAGTGATACTATGTACAATGAATTTTCTTCAGCAAAGGTTGTATTAGAGCGTATTGTGCAGTCACAGGTGAGTGCAGGAAAAAATGGCAGACTTTTTTCAAGGCATGTGGCTCGCATTTCCTAAGAATATGTTTAAGCTGGTGGCGAACATATTAGTGTACGTGCCATGACAGTTACAACTTACAAATAATCAAAGCAAAACAACTGGACGAACAGTCGAACACTGTCAAACAGTTACTGCAAGTTTTCTCATTGTCAATGATTATACAAATTACAATACAAATATGAAAAAAATTAATGTTCTTTAATGTTCTTCAATTCAGAATCAGAAGTTGGAAAACTAGCAAGTGGTAGTGGAAGCTTTCGACTTCCGTGTATATTTTTATTGCTTGCTGCAGCACCAAGCAGTTTCTGTTCTTAAAGCACAAAGTCATAAAAGCAAGGCACTATACAACTGCACACAAAATTCACAGACTCATAATACCGATTTAATAAGCGCTGCAGATGCCTTGTTCCTTTCAGTTCTCCATTTTGTGTTCAAGAGCGAAAAGACTCTTTCGGGAATGCATACTGCCATGCATGATTGCGATTTTTATTATCAAAAGTCAAGGCATGTTCGTTACTAAGCAGCAATAACAATACAGTACAATTATGAGCACACTGTAACTGGCAGTTCAAATCGATTTTTGTTGCAAAGTTGCGGCCTACAAATTACTGCCACCAGATTGCCGCGAAAATGCACCAAATCGCATATGGAATTCCAAATATTTTCAGGGGGTGATACTCACGGACCCCTGTCCCGGATTGAGAAAGTGCAAAGGTGGCAACCCTAACTGTGTTTTCTAGTCTCTTAGCAACAATGGTCACTAGCAACTGCTATCCGTTAATCTTGTGCTGCATAGCTACACATACACATCACACGAGAGACCAGCGAAGTAATCATACTTTGTAGAAGCCGGCTTCGAGTGAATCGACGGGCGAAGCAGATAAACTGCCCGAATTCATCGTCGCTTCTTTTGCAGACTCCAACGATCTGTCCTGTCCATCAGTTGCCGACGCTACCGACGCGCCACCTTCAACTGCCGACATGTCACCGCCGTTTTCAGCCGACTTATTCAAAACCACGCCCTCCGTCAACAACTCCGCCATGTTTACACGCTGGCAACAACCATAGATAAGTCACACAAAAATCAACAACTGATTGCTATTTTTAGCACCATCGTTACCATCCGATGTTTCTAATAAACGAGCATGCTATGAGAGCAGAGATGCACGATAAAATTTAGCCCAAATTCCACTTGTTGCGTCACGACACGACAAGCACGACGTGCCGTGCAATTCGTGACGTTACGTGTGTTGCGTGCTGCGAAGTGCTTGTTCCAACAGTATTCACACAAGAAAACAGATTCTATCCCGCCAGGCATAAACCCATTTCCTTGGACAATATAGAACTTGTGAATGACATCATACTTACTGAGGACATGGTCATGAGGAAACTGGACTTACTACGGGAAGACAAAGCAGGTGGGTCGAATGACCTCTCTCCGCGGTTACTTAGGAATATAAAAAGTGAGATCTGCACTCCGTTAACAGTTATTTTCCATGAGCAAGCTCAATGATGGCAGTGTACCAGCAGATCGGCGCATGGCTAATGTGAGTCCGATTTTAAAAAAAAAAGTATAAGAACTCGACCTGATAATTACAGCTAGACCTGTTAGCCTAACGAGCCAAATTAGTAAATGTTTTCAGTCGATAATCGCGACAGTACACCATCTGGAGAGGAATGACAGTGTTTGAGTCACAAGTCACAACATGGTTTCAGACAAAGGAAATCCTGCCTGAGAGCAACCTGCTCACATTTCTGAATAAAGTAACTATACATACATAGATGACGATAATAACATATATCATTTATCTAGACTTTGCCAAAGCATTTGAAATTTGACAAAGTCCCACATGAGCGTCTGCTGTTGAAATTGTCCGAACATGGCAAGGTTCTTACCTGGATCAGGAATTGGCTTAGCGACAGGAAACAAAAAGTGTGTATCAGTGGAGAACAGTCGACTTAGAGACCAGTCTGGAGCGGAGTTCCACAAGGTTCTGTCTTGGGGCATGTGTTAATTGTTCCTCATATTCATTTATGAAATTGTGGAATTGTGGACTGGATCTTAAAGTTTGCTGACGACACTAAAGTGTTTGCCAATATTACAGACGATTCATTTAGAGAATTACTCCAGCAAGACTTAAACACACTTTTCGAATGGTCCCACAACTGGCATATGGAATTCAACACCCAGAAATGTAAAGTCATGCGTATTGGGCGCAGCAACACGGGCTACATGTGATGAATGGATTGGTCTTACGGGAAGTATCTGATGAAATGGATCTTGGAGTCACAGTAACATCAGACCTGAAGGCAGCATCACAGATTACTGAAGCATGCAGAAAGGCAAACCCGGTATTGGGAATGATCAGTTGCACAATCAAGTTTAAAATCGATTCTCCTGAATCTGCACAATTGGTGCAGCCTCGCGTGAAATACTGAACTCCTGTATGGTCACCTCATTACATCAAAAACAAGCAAATGAACGTCGGTTTACGAGGATCGTACCCCGTAAGACGCATTTGCCATAGAGCTGCATGTGCGCCGACGAACTGGTGGTCGGCGGCGGCGTTTCGTGGTCTTATGACCGGCGGCGGCGGCGCGCCGCGCATTTTTCATCGGCGGCGGCGGCGTGGCTTTATGGTCGGCGGTGGCGGCGTCGGCGGCGTCAGACCGGATGAGAGAACACTGAAACAGCGCACTCGCTAGACAGGCGTTTTTTCCTGGTTTTACAGGCGTCAGCCACTTCACCTGTGATATCCGCTGGGCTAGTGGCGCCGAAAATTTAACTGTGAATATGCATGCTGTGCACAATTTCACAGTCGTAATGAGTTAATTGTTCATTGCCTAATTTCTGGAGGCTCATATAAAGGCAATGTTGAGTGTTGAGGG
>Ga0056116_1000684_pt1 | contig 11998 bp, 10 predicted proteins | sample WorMetOlspDAHAB2_FD_67352 | JGI IMG/M metagenome (GOLD analysis project Ga0056116, IMG submission 67352) | Marine gutless worms symbiont microbial communities from Max Planck institute for Marine Microbiology, Germany - Olavius sp. DAHAB.2 ...
TCGTGACATCGCTGGGCAAAGTCGTCTTTCTCTTCGGACGTCTTCTGCAGCTCATCCATCAGTTTCCTCACCTGCAAATAACAAATCGGCTCGTCACTAATGTCCCACCTTGCCAATAAAAAGCTAATTTCTTAAGTTATACAAAACATATAAACACAAACACCTGAGTGATTACGCACGTGTTTCCAGTGCCTGGAGGTCTTGTAAATATGAAGTTTTTGAGAGTAACCAAGAGAATTTCTGAAGCACAGTTAAATGGGCATTAAGATTCACACTACGCTTCGGTTCCACTGCTAAAATGAAAACGTCTTCAGCGACTGTCAAAAACCGTTGTATGACGACTCCGGCTGTCCGAGATCTGTCAGCAGATTATTACGACATTAGTTGCAATATTACACAATAAAGACTTCCTTTCCTTTCATGTCTGATAATTACTTGCAAGACCTTAAACGAACATCAGCAGTCAAACTTCTAAAATGAGACTGAGGCCCATGTCACACGGGAATGTTTTCTTTCAGAAGTGGCTTTGTAAGTCACTCTCGACAGCCAACTTTCCCATATGATTTGTCATCCTTCGAAATTTTCTGGCTTTCGGAAGTGACTTTCGCAGGATAGGACCATCTCTATTCTGCGGAAGAACTTTCGAAAACGAAGCACTCTGATTAGTTCCGAGCGATTTGTTTGTACGCAACAGCTGCCGTCTGCCACCGTTTACAAAAAAACTTTAGCATATAACTTTCCAGTGTGTGAACTTTCGAAAGTTTTCTTTCTAAAGTCCCTTTCAAGCACTTGCGAGTTGTCCAGAATTAGCATAGTCGTTGGACTTATAGGACGCCAACTGTCGGTTACAGTGGGCTCATTGTTTCACTTTCCAGCGTGACATGGGCCTACTGACAACCTCAGCTCATGCTGGCCAAGTGGTCGGTCACTCCCCAACAGCCAACCAACCCCACAACAAGCAGACTACTATCTGATGAGTGCTGCGTAGTAAAACCTGATCGTCAGACTCGTTAGTCGGTGCATCAGATGACGACGAAGTTGACGACGTACTTTCTCGAACCATCAACTGCAAAACGCCAAAGCAACAATACGACCGTGTTAGTATTTGCAACAGTATAAGGATCACCAGAAGCACAGTCCAGCTCTGTCGGACAATATGGTGCTAAAGACGCTGATGGCTGCGGCACGTTGTGACTTTTTGTTTTACAGTGTCATGTATAAATGTACTTAATTACTCTGATCTGTAGTGCTAAGTCTATTCAATACATTTCACACATCCGCACCATTGCGATCTCTCCCTTCCTGACAGCAAAACTGATCCGATGATCTTAGTTTTCTGAGATCTGCATTTTTCTGACCTGTGAGCCTACTGTGAACATGCATGCTGGTCCTATCAAAAACATCATATCAGATATAGCCAGCAGGCTTTTCCACTGCTAGTCCGGTCACACTGGACATTCTCCTAATCTTCTCCATAATCCTAACATCACTGATGCTGTTTTCAGGCACCTGTTAAATACGATTAATGTGTTTGCGAGAAGGGACGGCCAGTGCGGTAAATGGGAGGTGTAGTGTGACAAACTAAAAAAACTGGACACAGACTACTCAATGCAAATACACAGATAAAATAACGGCAAAGAAAAGGTTCAGTATATTATATTATGAACTGCCACCTCAGCTGCACTGTCATCATACACAAAGCAAGCGTACAGCCTAGGCCGCAGCCCAAGCCCACAGACACAATTTGGTTTGCAGCCATACAGCCACACGTAGCCCTAGTCTGCCTTTTAGTGGTCTCCACCTCCATAATCCATGTAAATATTGCTACTCACACACCGACCCCCAGAGGGATGGAAGGCAGAGTTGCCCAGTTGGCTGAACCATAGCTGGCAGTTTACCCACAGGTTGGTAACCTGTCAACCACAGATCTGATGCACAGCAGGGAAAGTCCGCTGGCGAAAGACTGATATCCCAACCACTGAGATACACCTACATCTTGTGCCGATATACACACACATTTGTGTGGTTAAGCACTGGAACTACTGAAGGCCTCAGGTCATGACGCCTGAGCAATTCCCGACAATAATGTATTGTATAAATCTGTGAATCAACCATCGATTTTAGAGTGGCCTAAGCATTAAAAATACTACTAGTATACCGAGAACAATAGCAAAAAAACTGACACCGACGAACATACTCTGTCCAAGTCTAAATGACACTGTTAAGTGTCAAACTCCATCTAAGAGACAGATGCACAGATGCCGCAAATATAATTCGCGGCGTCTGTCCATCCGTTTGTCACGAGTCGCAGCGACGTCGACACGGCGTGATGGCGGTGATCATAGTGGACACTGTTGCCATGTGTGTTTGTCCATCCATTCGTTTCATACTCCATCTAATAACGTCCGTCCGTCTCTTAGATGGAGTATGACACTAACGAAATGTATGGGAAACCTCCTGAATGGCTTTCATGACGTCGTGCTGTACAGCCTCCTCCATGTTCATTATACGCCGTATGTACTCGTGCTTGTCGTCGCAGTTTACTGCACAGCCGAGAACCAGCTGAAGCATCCGACCGAGTTCCCGCTTGTCGCCGCGTTCCGCTACAGCATCAACATTCAGTAAGTAACAAAAAAGGGTGCCCAAAATTATTGGAAACGACGAAAAAGTTTGTGCGGGACTACAGGCGACTGCAAAGTTCTCTGATTAGTCTGCACGCATAGGATCCGTTAACGGAACAACGTCAATCTCGACTTCTTTTTGGTAATTAGTTCTTTCGCAAAATATCGCCTCGTTTAAGAGCTGCCTTAAGAGCTACATGTTCACGATTTTCTACAGCTAACGGCAACAGACATCTCTGGCTGAACCATGATTGCGCATGCGCATTAGGCACACTTGTAGTGACTCCTGTCGCATTTACCGCACCTCAAAAATCACGTTATTGTTATTGTTATCGTAATCACATCTAAATGCAAACTGAAGTACCGAGAGATTGGTTTTGTTACATGTGGCAGCCAAAGGCTGGATTAGCATATGCATAAAATCGTCATACAAAAAAAACACAAAAATCAAAATCTAAGCCTAGAGATATTGAGTTAAGAAATATGGAAATAGGGAATTTTGAAATTTATCAACTCTAGATTTTACAGTTTTCAGTTTTTTAAGTCGGACCAGACTATTTCCTCATTTTAACAGCAACAAAAGCACACAAGTTTTTAATAAAAACAAAACAAATATCAAAGGCAGTATGGATGGAATGGTTATTAATCTCAGAAGTGCTTGAGCATACAGTAAGGGACCAAGGAATGTTCATGCAATTCAATATCTGTAAGAGAAAATCTCAGAAGTGAATATATAACATAACATAACAACATATCAGCTTGTCATCCATAAGCTACCACAAAACATAACATGTACAATAATGAATCATTATCAAAAAGACAATTGCCGATAAAAATTAAAATGGTAGGACGGGTTACAAGTTGATAACTCTCTGTGTGCGACAGTCTTATAAAAAGTGTCTATTTATTCAGACCAGCAGTCTTTGGGATGATTTTGCAGTGCATTTCGGTCGTAGAGTAACCATAAACCAGGGGGAACCTGGGTCGTCTAATAAAAGCATAAAACATGTAGACCGCTAGCTGTGATAGGCAAAATGTGGTTTCCATCTGCTTCATCGAACTGTTCAGACACCGTGGGTAGGTCCTAAATGCAGGAGTCTAAACGTTTACATCTACAGAAGAATGCATCCAGTCTCTATGTACGCATAAAGACAAATGCTTCCCAAAGAGAAATTAGCCGTAATGAGAGCATAGATTTCACAGCAGCACATTAACGAATGCTACCGTGATTATCATAGCAACGTGCACATAAGACTCACCTAAAGCATTGATGTCAGGCATATGCGCATCACTCAGATGCTGGCGGAGACACTACAAACAGATCACCAAAACACCTGTAACTTAGCGCATCAAATAAGTAAGCAGCGAATTAAGTAAGTAAGAAAAGTATGTACGTAAGAGTATTTCTACTCAACGCAGTTAAGCACAGCTCACACTGATGACAAAATACCCACATAAATACATCTTCTGTGACTGTCTGAACTTGGCAATATAGCAAGTCTGACTATCTGGAAAGAGTGACAATGACAATGGATAGTAAGAAAATGGTGCAATAACATTGTCTTATATAAAGGGGTATGTAGGACAGTGACTACATTAATTTGAATGCTTATGGCTGCTTGCTGTTTAGTAGTAGTTAGGGTTAGGATTAGACTTTAGTGTCTGGCTGATTAGTGGTTGTGCACACATATTTATACGACTTTTCGTCGTCACTGGACCACTCTCCCAACTATCTAAGGTCCAGCGGCAGACTTTTCCAGAGTTGTGGCTCTAAAGACTCAAAAGGCTCTGTCGTTTTAGTTAGTGTGCAACTGTGCATCCAACGGACAGGAAGTGTACCAGCCAAGTGCATTCTCCTGGGGTATGAGCAAGGCAAATGGCAATGGCATATAACACTTGTACAGCGCCACCAGCTGCATACATATCGCAGCTGCAGCAATGCCGTTCATGTCACAGAGAGAGCGGACTACAGCCTGTAAGCTGTAGGCTAAGCCTGCGTCCACAGACTGACCTACGACTAACCAGCCATACGCAGCCCTGGTCTGCTGTTTAATAATCTCCATCCCTGTAATTCTTGTAATTACACGGATTACTTCTCATTTACCAACCCCGAAGGGATGGAAGGCTGAGTTCGCCTCGTTGGTTTACCCATAGCGGACACTATAGCCATGAAGCCGTCACATGTCAACTGTAAATCAGGCATAGATCGAGGAAAGTCTGCCAGTCAAAGACCAAAGTTTAAGCCACTGAGCCAAGCCACCAGTAGGTGACGAGCAGCAAGACTAGTCACAACTATACGGACAAACAGAAAACCGCAGCTCACAATGACTTCATCATCTGTTGTCAAAACGCACACAGACAAACCTCGGAGTAGAACTCAACAATACCCTTCTGAACTTTCTTCAGATTGCTCACCTATTACACAACACACTCGCATTGAACTGCAGAAGAAACTTTCGAGTATTTCAAATGCCACAACTCTGTATTTACTGCACCAAAACTAAAGATTTTGTGAAAACACTGTCCTACGATAAAAGTACAATGCATATATATATATATATATATATATAACAATAGGTAATTGTTAGGTTTGTCATCATAATTTAACTTGCCCGATAACAACTGTGATACTCACGTGTGTAATCTGCTACATAATGAACAAATTTGTCATCATCTGACTCAATAAACTGCCTATTTTTATAGGCCATGTTTGCACATACTTGTGCACAACATAATACCAAATAATACTATATCAAACCATATCGTAGATATCTATGGTAATATCAGGTAAGGTACATGTATATAATTGATTTTCCTCCATATTACTTGATTGTGTGGCTGATTCTGGTATACCATAATACTTTTTAAATAAAGTCAGCATTCCTTGTTACGTAGTGGATGACATATGTATTGCAGTTGTTAACGTGTGGTAGAATTTATGACGTCAAACTTAAGAACACTAATTGTATATATTTAAATATATAATACAATATCAATATATAAAGTAATTATAAAGAACACTATGAACACAGATTGAAATTAGTGCAGTAAAAGGCTGCAAAGAACAGAATGAACACCAATAATATTCATAATACACAAAGTTATATTTTCAGGACAACTTCGCAAAACAACCGTGTCTCAAACCTTCAATCTCCAATCGCTTGTTATACCAGTTTTTATTTTGCTCATCCACAGATCGGAGAAGTGCCTCGGAGAGCTGAAACATTAAAATGCGCTCACAGACTTAGCATGCAATGCATACATTTGAACCATTAACAGTTTTACTAAGGATTTTATACATTTGAATTTTCCGGGACAAATAACTAAAAACTTACACATTACATAGACAGAAAACAGAAATCAGTAACGTAACCAGAAATAATGGAAAAATGTGTTACTATCCTTGCACTCCTTGCGCTGTTATCTAATGTACAGTATTTAAATCTCAACTGTACTTGACAGCAAAATCAAATACAAAGGCATAGTTTTTCCTCAAATTGGCATATTAAAACTCATTAGGGTTCTCACACTATTGTCAGTGAGGGTGTGGTAACTTTTTACTTGAGCACACATTTACGAGCCTTCCGCGCAAAGTAACATCAAAATTTACGGAAACACTTTACATCAATGGCAGAGTTATCTGCATTGTGCACAGTAATAGCCACTTTTAAAGATATGACTTGTATCATCAATTGATGAGGTAGTGAGAAAACTGACATATAGGCCTTCACATCTACAACTCTACACAAATGTTCCCTCTAATATGCACGGCTGCGCGGCCATGCACATGGCAAAAAAATGCCATGCAGCAGTTTCCAACTACCACACAGAGACCCTAACAGACAGTCCTAGTATTTTTTCATTTATCTGCGTATTTGCTGTAAAGAACTGATGTCGAAACGTAAAGCGAATAATAAGACTGGAATAAACGTTGTTACTAAGACAAAGTGCAGACTAAAGCTTAAACCAGAATGGTTGTTAGAGGTAGTAGAGACTAAACTGTCGACTTTGTATAGAAAACGGTTAACAAAATTGGGCGACAAGAAGCTTGTGCAGACAGTGTATTCACCACTGGAAAGAGATGGGATGATTGGAAAATAGATTATTTGAATCGTCACATCAGTCATAAGATTCGACTCAACTGGATTTGGTCGCTAAACTACGATGACAGAAATCTGGAGGGTTGCAGAGGCTACTGTGAAAAAAAAATTCAGGCGCTCAGACATTAAAATGTGCCTGTGACTAAAATAAGGAAATAAATAAGTCTTCATAACAACAGTTGATTATTTACATTTGATGCAAAATCTGTGCCATCACTACTCCATCAATGAGGTCGTCTGCAGAATGAACCTCCTCTTCTACTGGAAAGGTCTGTAGCTACAATAAATAAAAAAAATAAATAAAAGCCACTAAAAACATCACTGTTCCATTACGTAAATTTTGCCATATAATAAGTTTTATTACAAGTCTCAACATTTGCCATATTTTCAATACGAACAGAATGTTAGTTAACCAATACGTTTAACCCATTAATATGCTAATATCAACATTGTCTCTGACCTAATTATATGTGCAGCCACAATATTAATAATATAACAATGGTTATTAACCTCAAAAGTGCTTGAAGGGAGAAAAAATGCTGATGCCATTCAGAAGTGCACATAGGAAATCTATCAGTGCAATGGATGGATGAATGGAAATACCTAATGCAAACTCGTTTTAAATCAGACAAAATCATCAGACAAAATCATGGCCATTCGTCAACATGTTACGATGTGCTATCAATGATATGCATGAATATTAGGTCGACCCTGTTGGCCAACTGGTTTCCAGTTAGCATTGAGCTTAGTATTAACGTTGGAGACTTGGTGTTGGCCTAGAAGGCAGATAATATAGGCACTATGGCATGGTGGTCGTCAGTAGAATGGCTAGTTTGTTACTATCGGTGCCGTCATGAATGTGTCCTGCCTGTACATCAATCACCGACAGTGCCGACGTAGTATTTACATACACCCACAATCATGAAACTATACCACAAGCGCTCTATGCGCCCAAATTCCCCTTGGCCCATCACATCACGTCTCGACACACACATCATAAACATGACTTGCGTGTCTGGCTCGTATCTCAACATGCCCATTGTTAATTATTGTCGTTTTTATCCGTAAGCTTCCGATATTTTATTGATTACCTCTGAACTGCATTGATAACATTTTTCGGCGACAACAGAAGAGTAATGATTTTAATATAATGCACTAGCCAAAACAATAAACATATCTTTTATAACAAAACATCTGCACTGCTGTTTGCTGCTAATGAGTGAGCGCTGCACTTGCGCTTGTGCTGCGTGCGTTGCAATGCGCTGCATGTCGCACTTGTCGAGATGTTCATGTCGTGACGTGCTGCCCAACACGCGCGACACAGCACGTCACAACTTTTTCCTGCGCTAAAATTGCATGGGCTAGATAGCGTGTTGTGACATAACAGGCCAAGTGGAATTTGGGCTTTAACAAATGTGCAAAAATGAACTAGTGAAACTAAAATATGGTATCAACACTATCAACATAACTTCAGTTCCTGCTCCAATTAATGTACTTTTGTAATCATAAATTAATTCTTGGTTTGCCCAAAACAACCGGTAACAGTCGAGTTTGGTGCGCCACTTCAGATCTGATGCTTATTCAGCAGAACAAGTTCTACTGAATAAGCCACAGATCTATGTTGGCGCACCTAAACTTGACTGTTGCCAAACAACCTAATCTGTTTTTAAATGTGCTAACATTGTTTGCACTGATCACAGAAGGTGGCAAACTATTCAATATATTGGCGCTGTCGGGGAAGTTCACCCGCGGGTTATATAGCGTTCTGGTGGGTTATATAACGTTTATGTAGCGGTTTTTCAACGAACACAACACAGCAACCTATCGTGTACGATCACATTATCTTGTACCACTTATTACGGCGTGCGTACACCAACGGATATGACTTATATTGCAACATTAACACCGAAACACACACAAAACCAAATGCGTTATACGCAAAGAATATGTACAACACGCACCAACATTATTAGAAAGTAATCGTGTGGCTGGGTTGATACCCAAAATTCGATTTGTATGTATCGACTCCCGAATTCGCTTTTACTCAGCGACGTGTACGTACTCCTGGATCCGCGCCTGGTCCACATTGTAAATAAATGGTACTTTGTGTTGTAACGTTTATAAGAAAAGTTTGGGTTTCACAGTGAAGAAAAATTTGCATTTTGGGGACCAAGCGAATTCTAATTCTACTTAATTAGCTTCAACAATTTCTAATTCTAATAATTTAGCTTCAGACAATTTCTAAAATGAACTAATTGGTCCCTTCTCTGATGTCTTATTAACAACAACAATAATGATAATGTAACATTTTTAATGCACCATAATGACGTTAGGCGTCAACGGAGGCCCTGCTATAGAATTGCCACAGCAATAACTTCATTTAGTTCGTATAGTTGTGAATTTGCAGCAAATAGTTAGATCACAATAAGCATTTGCACTGAGAATTTCATAGTAACTGTAAAAAATCGATTTCAAAATTTCGCAATGACAAACTAACGTGTGACACAATTACCGAATATTGCACATCACTAAAAGTGATTACTCAGACGATCACATGACGTTCTGTTTACATTCTGCTGTTGCGAAGTGCGTTATTTTGTCAATTTTGTGTTCAGTATTTGCGCGTCATATGAAAAAATATACCTTATGCGGTGTAATTACTTGTATATGATCGTATAGAACGCTATATAACCCGCGGGTGAACTTCCCCGACAGCGTCCAATATATTTACAATTCTAACTTAAAAGGATTTATAACGTAAGGTTAATATTTCGTATTGACCAATGTCGCCTTGCCTAAAGTGTTACGGTTTGCGACTCTGCACTCTTGAGATAAAACAAGTTCTACCCCCCCCCCTCTGTGTGAAAATATCTCCCACCGCCCGACTAAAGGGGCGTGGGAACTATACGACAAGCTTTCACATACGGTTTCACGTTACAGTTATTACGCCTACTGTATCCAGTATACTTGCCCATTTTATGAGACTATCGCACACATCCATCTTGTGACTAAAATAAAAGTTAAGTATTGAACAATTTTGTACGATATGCGAATTTGTACACTCTCTTTACACGTAAAAGTAACTTCAATCTGTAACCAAGAATAAGTAAATAGAAGAACAGAGCAACATAAATAAATCTGTAGGGGCGTTCTCTCAATAATGCCTTATGCTCCCGAGTATTTCAGGCTGAGCCGCGTGAGGATAAGAGCGGAGCTATAAGCGTATAATTATGCTACTACTGGTAATTCATTATCAATTTTCATCTAGTTTTTACTTTTACGCTATGTGTACTATGTGAACGATGTCTATAATGAATAAACAGACATCAGCAGAGGCGACTTTGTTCTTCAATATCTTCAAAAGGCCTCTTCGTCCAGCTGAGTGTAAGAGTTCACTCGCGGTGTCTTCTTACGCCGTGAGTTCACTGTAGAAATAGAATAATGTGAGAAACAATCACAAATGCAGACAATCGTGTGCAGGCCACAGTATGTTGTACCAAGTTGGCACAACATAGTTGAAACGACGCAGTTGACCGTGAGAGTGGCGTATATTTTCGTGTGAAAATCTTTTACGGTTTGCTTCCAGAACTTCTAATGAAGTTGAACTCAGCAGCCTTGACGTCATTACCATTCATACGACACATATTTTGTTCTGAGGGAGGACCAAGCAACACCTTCTCAGTAATATGTAAGTAGCTATAGCAGGTAATGAATTCGTATTGATCGAACATAGCCTGTTTCTGTGATGTGTAGGCCTATAATAGTGGACAGTATACGTGTAACAGAATAATGTTCAGTATTTTTCCAATCCATACAGCAAGCACAGTCTGGTGAGTCTGCCATCCCAAAACGGACGTGGCTATCGTATTGCAATGTCACCTAGCAAATCCTGCAACATAAAACTCCGCATACAATTCCTGTCTTTGGCGACTGAAACGAGGTCGATCCCGTTCCCGAAAAAGTTTGCCAAAGGGGCCGAAGTCGCCACCGTATCGTCCAGTTTATCCAGCACCCCATACACATGATACATTACCAGTATTGTAGCGAACATGTAAGCACTCATCCCACTTTCACTAAAGTTACGTAAGCTACGACCTTACGGTGCATATGCTACCGATCTAGTACATGTACTAGATCTGTGATTGTTCCAAATATGCAAGATTGCGAAAATAACCGGAAGCATATTGTAATAACATGGCAATTTCTATGAATGGGGTCGTCGTTCCAAGTACAAAATAAGCTTATAAAAGCCCCAATTCCACTTGGCTCGCCGCATCACGTCTCGACATGACGCGACACATTCGACGTGTCGCGTCCATGCATTTGGCTGTGTCGAGCTCCACACGCTCGACACTAGCTCGACTGGCTCGACAGGCTCGTCATGGCAAGCTCACGATTGGGTCGACACGTTCGATGTGTCGAGCCCATGCGTTTCGTAATATGGTAATGACGTGGCAATTTCTATGAATAGGGTCGTCATTCCAAGTACAAAATAAGCTTATATAAGCCCAAATTCCACTTGGTTCGTCAAGTCATTTCTTGACACGACACGACACGTTCGACGTGTAGAGGCCACGCATTGTGTCGAGCTTGTCGAACAGCACAGCTCGACACGTTCGTCTCGACGCGCTCGACACGTCGAACGTGTCGTGTCTTGTCGAGACGTGACGTGACGAGCCAAGTGGAATTTGGGCTAGCCTACAGGCTACCAAGCCATAGGAACAATATATCATTTGACAATGTGTGACAGCATCTTCTACCGTTAAATTCAACAGGGCGACAGAACCGGAAGTAAAAATAACTTCGCTATTGCTAGAGATGAAAACGTCGTTCCAAAGTCGAAATGGGGACACGAAGTAAGCTACACACACGATCCTCGTCGACGGTGGGCGACATCATCTTCATTCGAATATGCAATATGGCGGACAATGACCGGAAGTGGTTTTAACTTAATGTTTTGAACATCGTCGTCGTTCCAAATCCAAAACAGGCATGTATACACCAAGACACGCACATGATGCTTATACGTCGACAATCGGCAACAGCAATTTCTACCGTTAAATAAAACTACTTCCGGTTTGCTCTTTTATTGCAGATCACTGTGATATGTAACCGACAGTCGCACATTGTTGACATATATACCATCAAATTCATCACGTGCGAAAACTATAAACTAGAATAGCTTTTGGGCGGACCTGCGAAGTGACGTCGATGGTGAGATATTACTACTTCCGGTTCGTGTCCGCCATGTTGTAAATGCGCGAAAATGGTTGAAGT
>Ga0056116_1000685_pt1 | contig 11990 bp, 5 predicted proteins | sample WorMetOlspDAHAB2_FD_67352 | JGI IMG/M metagenome (GOLD analysis project Ga0056116, IMG submission 67352) | Marine gutless worms symbiont microbial communities from Max Planck institute for Marine Microbiology, Germany - Olavius sp. DAHAB.2 ...
CCTCCTGTTATTGTTTTGGTTTGTTTTATTTAAACAATAACAGGATTTTTTATTTCCTAAAATTTTTCAAGTGTTTTTTTGATTTAATCCAGAATTCGCGTTAAATAGATTTTTAGCAGAGAATATGGTTAATAGTTTTGAAATGGAGCTTAGCTACCATATGGAGTGCATCCTTACCATAAGTATTGACAAAATTTTTTCCCGCTCGAATGACTTGAGAAGAGGCCCCTTTTGGTAATGTGATTCGGTAATTTTGACTGATCTTTTCCAATTCTTGCACAAAAGCTGCCCGAGCTAAAATCGAAGCCCCAGCTACTACGACATCTTGTTCGGCATGGTGTTTTTGAGAGAGATTTAATGATAGGTTTTTTTTCTTTAGTGCGGATGACACGACATGTTTACTTGCAAATTGGTCGATAAGGACATCAATGCAATGAGTTTTAAGCACAATTTTTTCAATAACAGTTGCATGACCCAGACCTAGAAGAGTGTTAAGATTTTGCATTTTTTGATAAAGCTCATTATAACGTTTAGGGGAAATTCGAACCAAAGAAGTTGTGAAGTTTTTTTGAATTTGTTGAGACAGTTTTAAAACCGTTGCTTCTTTGAGCCTTTTGCTATCACGAACGCCCATCTGTATCAAACGGGCTATTTGATCAGCATTTGCATAGAGTGCTGCAATACAAAGAGGGCCAAAGAGATCTCCCTTACCCGCTTCATCTACTCCAATATGTGGGAAACTATTTGCTTCGATATGAGGGTAAGAATAAGAGAATTTACCAAGAATTTTAGGTTCAAGATAGTAGGTAATAAAATCATGTTTATCTTTGCCCTGTACCACAAATTTCCCTGATTTATACAAAGTACAAGATACTCCCTTCTTTTTTGCATGGAAAATTGTATAAGCGGGGCAAGAAAACTCAAACCCCTGATCTTCAAGATCTTGCCTGATCTTTTGCGAAAGGGCTAAATCGATTGTAGCAACAAAAGAATTCTGTTGATTCATGATTTATTTATCATTAGAAATTATTAGATGTGTAGCAATTCAATATTTTAACAAATTTTTTTGCCGAGAAATGACAACGTAAGAATAGCGGCACTCGGACTCGAACCAAGGACAAACGGATTATGATTCCGGTGCTCTACCAACTGAGCTATGCCGCCCTACAACTCCTCCGTTTAAATACTCGAAGCAAAAAATTAGCGGGGGAAGGATTCGAACCCTCGACCTTTGGGTTATGAGCCCAACGAGCTAACCACTGCTCCACCCCGCGTCATAATAAACAAGAATTATAGGCAGTTTGAATTTTCTCTACAATGTAAAATTAAAAACCACTATAAAAGAACATATTGTGCAATAGCAAACCAACATCACCATCGAGGAGAAATTTTTAAAACCAATGAAAAAAATCTATGACTCAGTACATCGATTTATCCATGTGGATAGATTAGAAAAGGAGCTTATTAATACACCAGCATTTCAACGTCTCCATTATATCCACCAACTCGGAATGACCTATTTTGTTTATCCAGGAGGTACGCATAGAAGATTTGAGCATTCATTAGGCGTCTTAGAATTAGCAACACGTATTTATGACACAATTACAAAAAACAAACACGAAAAGTTACGAAATTTTATGCCTACGTTTAACCCTTATGAATATCGATATTGGCGACGTGTATTGAGATTATCAGCCCTATGCCATGATATAGGCCACCTTCCTTTCAGTCATATGGCTGAAAATAGAGTTATTGGAATAGATGGACATGAAGCATGGACGCAAAAGATTTTAGAAAGTGAGATGTTTGATCCTATTTGGGAAAAGTTTCACATGGAAGCACTAAAAAACTCTATTGATCGTAATGTAAAGGAGGATGTGATAAAAATTGCTTTAGGCACGAAAAAATGTAAGAAAAAATTTTCTTCATGGGAGCGTGTGTTAACGGAAATCATTACGGGAGATTTTTTTGGAGCTGATCGAATAGATTATTTGTTGAGAGATGCACAATGCACAGGATTGACTTATGGTTTGTTTGATTATTATCAACTTATTGAAATGCTGCAAATTATTTTTACACCCGATGGTGATTTGTTATTAGGTGTGGAGGAAAATGGAATTGCATCATGTGAAGCTCTTCTTTTAGCGCGGCATTATATGCATAAACGCCTCTATCAACATCCTAGTGTAAAAGCCCTTTCTTATCACTTAGCACGCTTCATGAAGATCAGCTATCCCAATATAAATGGTACTTTACATCAATACCTTTCTATGACAGATAATGAAGTACTTGTAGAGATAAGCATTGCATCGAAAGATCAAACACATCCTGGATACTTTGATGCTAAAGCCATTTGTTTCCAAAATGATCGTTTTCTTGCAATTCCTTTTACTACTCTTTCCGAAGAAAATGTATTAAAACTTAAAAAACAATTAGGAGACCAGGTCGACTATGAATTGTGCAAAAACCCCAAAAAGAAAACGGCCCTACCTTTTCCTGTTCTCAAACAAGATGGTAGTTTAGATATTGGAGATAATTTATCTGAAATTTCTGTTCCTTCTGAAGAGAAGAGCTGGATTTATGTCGCTCCTCAACATGAAAAAGAGGTGCAAAATATTCTTACCTTTTCACATGTGGCCTCTTATATAGGATAGAGAGCTATCCTTTCTCTATTTTAACGCATATTTAGGCTTTTCAAAGGTGCCTGCAATCGTAAGGGTAAAGGATTCTGTAATTTTGAGAAGAACAGATTGTTTCATTTTAATGTTGATATTGAGATTACCATCAAAATCAATATAAGAGAGATAAGTAGGGGAAAGAAAAAATTGAGAACGCAATCCTTCGCTATAGCTCTCTTTTAATTCTTTCAAATAGACACGACCATCTACTATATTGAAATTAAGTTCTCCACATATAGGCACAAGCAACCCCATGTCTAAACCTAAAATACCTAGAATTTCTAATGGAATATCAAAAAAATTATACTCTCTTTTGAAGGTGTTGGTAAAATGTAAATTACCACCTCCTGTAAAGCTATTACTATCTTCTAAATACCCATGAATATTATGACAATAAAGAGAACGAATCATAAACGGCTTCATGGACCCGGGGCATTTCCCGATCTTTTTGAGAAGACTAGGGCGAAAGTCTTGAATAGAAATTTTTGGAATCGAAAGCTGCCATTTTTGATCTTGTTCTTGACAGATGCGAATCGTGTCCATCTTGAAAATGCCCGAAGCATCGCTGATATTGAAATTTGTTAACTCAATATGATCGCGATGAATAACAATCTCACTCATTAAAGTTTCTATGACAGATCCTATAAGTTGAAAATTTTTTCCTTTGAGATATCCTATAAAAAACGAATCCTTTGATTGTACTTTTGGTAGAACAAGATCCCCACTTAATTCATATCCTTTACCAAAACTAAATTCTCGAACAATATCTTGAATTTTACTAGGGAGAAGAGGTGTCAATACCGAAATATTCATTTTAAGTTGCCCCGTGAGCACTAATTGATCATATAGTGATTTTTTAGGGTTGTGATGGAAATCAAAATCTAATCCACAGATTTGACCAATAATATTGCGAATATAATATCCTTCGTGCTCATTCCAGTCTGTCTGAATTTCGAGACCATGACCAGTTTCTCCTTCCTTACACTCTCTTTCTTGAATACATATTTTCGACATAAAATGAGGACGACAAAAAAGTTGCATTTTTAGATCAAAGGGCTTCTCCTCAAAGAGGGTATTAAGCATAAGATTGAAAGTAGATTTTTCATAAGTATAGGAAAAGTCATTCAAATACCATGCTTTACCTCCAATCCAATAGTATCCCTCTTTTAATCGCCCCCATGCACATAGGTCTTTTTCTATAGTAAAATGTATCGTAGCTTCAATTTGGTTATCCCAACGCAAAGGATGTTGAAATAGCAGAAGCTCTCCCTCCTTGTAGCTTAAATAGGGAAGGGTATCTGTTTTCCCTAAAAAATGCACTAACTCTGGAGGTACAGTAAAGGTGAAGTTTTTTCCTTGCCACGTATGATTGTGATAAGAGAGTGTGTCAAAACAGCACTTTGCCCATAGCTCATCAAATTGTAGATGGGAAAGATGCACATTTCCCCCCTTAATCTGCAATCCTTGTTCAAAATTAAAGAAGAAATGAAGAGCATTAGGAGTATCTAAAAGCAAGTTTCCCTTTCCCAAATTTTCTCCCGTAAAACAGATCTCTGAGAAAAAAGAGGGATTTTTCAATCCTTGAGAAAAATCACAAGCAATCTTTCCCTTACCATTTAGGGTTCCTGTGATGTAATTCCAATCAATTTCAGATGAAGGAAAAAGAGTGGCGATATCTTGTAAATCAATTTGAAGAGTTGCGAGAAAAAGTTCAAGCTTTTGATTTCCTTCATGATACAATCCGCTATTACTCTGTACATGACAACCTTTCCAATTCAATTCAAATTGTAGTATAGACCAACCATCTTGCCCCTTATCTATATTTGCTTTCATTGCAAATGCGCCTATTTTACATTGATCGACTACCACATGATCACCCCGTCTCTCTACATGAATAGCAAGACGATCTACATGCATTGGGCCACAGAGCAAATGAGCACTTTTGGCTTTAAAATCAAAAGTTTGATTTTGTCGATCAAAATCGAAAGATATAGATGTCGCTCCCTCATGCTTAGGAGCACGCATTTCATTAATATCCAATGGCTTAATGGGTATTATTCCCGCTGAACTCAAAAAATCAATATGATGGAAAAGATCTAGTGCAGAGAGCGTAGCATGAGCATGCATTGTGTTTAATACCCCCTTTTCACTAATAGAGAGTAGAGAGAGATCAATCTTTGTGCCAAAAAAGCACGTTTGCTCATGATCGAACATACATTGAAATTCTCCTTCCTTTTTCAAAGCAGTTCCAACAATTTTACAAACTTCATAAGTTGGAGCCTCTAACCTCACATCATAATGCCATGTAGCAGATGCCAGATCAAATTTCACAAAAGGAGCCTTCAACGCATAAGACTTGGGAGAATCGCCCTTACTTAACAAGAGATTACCCGTACTATTTTGTAGCATAAAGACACCCTCTTCCTTACAATAGTGCAAATCACCCGTTACATCTTCCAAAGAAAGGGCTTGTGATAAAGGGTAACGTCCTTTATGAAGATGCAAAGCAATCTTCCATTCTAACAATTCTTCAACATCTCCAATATAGGCACGTAAATACATCTCTCCAGGACCGCTGCTAATCATTCCTTCTAAGGGACAATCTATCGTTGCAAAAGGGGTAAAATGGCGCAAAAAAGAGAAAACATCTTTGGCTTCTCCATTGATATGATGGGTATTGATCGTGAGTTCATTTCGATCTTCCCATTGATAATCTAAGACCATTTCACCACGAAAAGAGATACCATGTACCATGGCATGAACATGATGAAATAATAACTTGGTTTGTACTAAATCTACTTCGGAATTAAAAGAATCAAATGTAATACCAAATGAATGCTCTTTTAACTTTACGTCTTTAAGAGAAATGTTCCCTCGCCAGGTTTTTGTTTGGAAATCAAAGATAAGGGTGCATGAAGGGAGCTGATCTCTTCCATTAGGCTCTAAATCAATAGCAGACGATATATAGCATAAATGGGTAGGATCTATAATACATTCCACACTTTGTGGGGTAACCCGCCCTTCAATATCTGCTTTGCCCGCTCCACGCCAAGATTGTTGTAAAAATATCAAAGGTAAATTCAATGTGTGATCTGAAAGATCTTTTGCCCTAAACCAGCCAGAACATAATCCCTCTTTTGTCCCATTTGTCAGCAACTTATGGAGATCCCACTCTCCCCCAAATTGCATGACATCCTCCAAAGCATCTTCATAAAGAATGCTCAGAAATCCCTCGATATTTGTCTTCTCTTTCCATGTTTTTACATGTGCGTTAAGATCTAAGGTAATAACATCCTGAAGCTCTGCACTCTCTTTCATTTCTAAAATATGAGCCATTTCTTTAGGGGTCCAGGTTAGCCCAGCATGTAGGTTAAGATGGGTATATAACCCTTCAAAGTTTAAAACTCCTTTAATGCCATGTAAAAAGAGGGTTAGTTGAGAAGGCTTTACATAATAATCATGCATAGCTATATGAAAATCAAGGTGTTCAACTGTTGTTTTGTCGTTCAAAAAAGCTCTTCCATTTTCTACATTCATTTCCCAGAAGGCTCCATCAAAAAAATTGGAGGTAGAAAGATCAAATTCTCCCTTTCCCTGCATCTTTTGCGCATTCCAAACCAATTTTGCATCGGAGAATTGTGCCTTCACATTTTCGAACAAAAAATGTGTGACTTCACATTTTGTTATCCTGTTTTCTTTTACCCATCCTTGCATTTTCCCCGAAAAAACCCCTTCCTCAATCTGTATGGATCCTATTTTAGGAAAATGGGAAGAAATGAAATGGTGAAAAAGAGTGAAAAGCTTGGCATTCACATAAGAAAAATCTACTTGCACAAGATAGCAATGATCTTCTTTTGAAGAGATCTTACAATAGGTCCGCGTCCTTTCTTCATCTGTTAGATTGATGTCTACATCTATCGTCCAAAACGTATCCTCAACAATCTTTTTGCCAACAAGTTGAAAGGGATACCCTCCTTCCTCTTGATGAAAAATTCCATGTAAACAAACAAAAGGTTTGTTTTGATTACTGAAAGAGAGCTTTCCCTTTATATCTGTAACCATCCATGGAATTCTTTCTAAGGAGCCTTCAGCTACCTGCCCCTCTCTAAACTCACTACAGCCTAAAATACGAGAAAAAACCCTATTCAAGACATTTGGCTCTCCCATTTCAGGAACAAAGTTCTCTTCCCACATTAGATGGCACACGTGCATGTGGAGGTTATACTTTTCATGATACGATACAAAATCATCGATATTAAGGGAGTATTGTACATGCTGAACACTATTTTTATCTGAAAGAGCCAGGGCAAGCTCCCCTGTAATAGTCCCATTTTTCACATGTAACCCTTTAAGAAAAACAGGAGAAAAGAAACGACCTGCTTTCAAGGCCCAAGCCATATCTAATTTATTACAATGCACTGTAACGCACATCCCCAGATCTTGTTTAGAGAAAATTGCCGAGAATATGGGGGGGTCTCCTCTTTCTTTGCAAACTCTTATCCTCCTCGATTTTCCATTTTCAAGACTTTCAAAATCCACAAAAATTACCTCTCCTTCAAAAGAGAGCTCTCCCTGAAAAACTGTAACTGGAAGTTTAAAAAGGTAGGTATCTAAAGGGTGTACAAGCGCTGTTTCCTGTGATGTTTTTTGCATATCTTTTGTCATCACCGTAATTTTAGGGTGATGGACAACAATTTTGGGCTTACATATAAAGGGCACAAACTGAAAAGCAAAGAAGATTTGTACAGTATCTGCTTGAACACAAAACATACTATTTTCCTCCCTTCCTTTATATTCAATGCTCACATTATGCAAAACACATCGTCCCTCTTTAAAAGAGAGATTTTGATATGCAAAATCGATCTCTCCATTTTGTGATAATTGAGCATTTAAATACCATCGCATGCCCCAACAAATGAACGAATGATGTAGTAGCACCAACATAAGTGCTAAGAGAAGTAACGCGCCTAATGCGATGATTTTGTTCTTATGAACCATAAGTATCTATTTTTCTTCATCATATCTGATTACTTCTAAAAAAATGAGAAAAAAATTCCCTTATAATCCACCCTGTTTTTAGTGGGAATTTCTGATGTTTGTGCATGTTCCAGGAGAAATATCAATTCCAAAGATGTCTTTAAACATCTGGGATAACCTATCAAAAGATAAAAAATGTTGATGAGAAAAATATGCAGGAAGTGCTTGTATTTGTTTGTCATATTGTGTATGCGCTGTAACCCTTTCCGGGAAAACCCCTTTTGAAGTCTCTCCACAGCAGGGACATTTTTTTACTTCAATACGATGTTCTGTAACCTCTACCATGCCCTTTTGAGCTCCTGGCTTTTTTTCTGACCTTCCTTCTTTCGCTTTTTGGAGATCTTTTAAATCCATCACTGCTTGGAGGCTTGTTGCTATTTGAGCTTCAAATACGGCTCATAAGCTGAGAAACTAGCTCTTGCGCCCAGCTAGGCAGAGAACTAATGTTATGTTTGTGGTTATTTAAGCTTGTGATATTTTTATAATTTTTCATGTAACCTAAAAATATCACAATTCAACAATCGACAAAATCAAAATTTTAACATTTCTGAAAATTTTTAATTTTCCTGAGGACCTGAATAGTTACTACGCTAATTGATCATTAACGTCTTCTTCAGTTATTTCTGCTCTAATTGGCGTTTCTCTTAAAAAAGGAAAAAAGACATTTATATATAATGATATGAAATTAGTTATTAGTTTTCCAGAATTTATTTTGAAATCATAAGAAGTGATTTCCTTATAAGCGGCAACAAGGGTTGCTATACATAACAGAGAGGAAAACAGATTTTGAAACCAAAGCACAGTTTGCATTTTATGCTTTTGCTCTACAAGTTTTTGTAAACAGAGTAGTTGATCTTGAGCTCTATGTTCATTGTTTTTCATTTCTTCCTCTTTTTCCCAAAGCTCGTTGCGGGCAGCTGTAATTGAAGCATTACATTCTTGTGCCTTTTGATAATAATGATCCACATCTTGCAATGTTGCATAATGCTTATCTAGCGCAAAAGAATGGGATTGTGGCACAACCTGTTCGCAATTTTTTGGATCAGCAGATGCTGCTAAAACATAAAATTTGTGACGATTATTTTGAGAACTCCTAAGGATTTTTGTAAGATTTTCTCCTTCTTCTTGTATTTTTTTATGTTGCAAAAATGTTATCATTAACTCGTATACTTGTAGGGCAACATCAATGTTCGTTTTTTTTTCAAGGTTGTTTATGTTTGTAGTGAGGATAGCTACAGCTTGTTTGTATTCCTTTTCCTCTATCAATTTAGTTATGTCTGTAAATGAATAAGTTTGTTTTGCTCCTGTTTTTTCATTTAAGATTGCAGAGTTACAAAAAGTGTTCCACAATTTTATTGTTTTTTCTGATGTAGTAACATCTTGTTTGGACAGATATTTTATGCAAGTAGTATCCTTATCTATCCCTAACCAAGTACCATACATGACTGTACCACTTGTTAAGAGGTGATATATGACAAAAATCATCAAAGTAGAAGATAGTATAATTGGGAGAAAAGGATTGCAGACAAGTGCAACAAGTGCGTTTATTGCTAAAAACTTAAGCATAATAGGGGTTGCAATTATAATTACACCGACTAAAACCTTTATAATACCTTCATAAAGACAGCATAACCCACTGGCTTTCTCATTTTTCTTTAATTTTTTTATTCCTTGAATAATGCAAAAAATTCCAGAAGCGGTATTAATAATGCCACCAATAATAGAAAAAACACCAGTAAATATTTGAGCAAAGAGTGTAGTGTATGCAATTGCAAAAAATTGTTTAACACATTGAAGGATAAATGTGCCTAGAAAAAAAACAGTTATTATGACAGGTACCCAATCATTATTAGCACTGCGAATGCTATATCGTTCTTTTATAGAAGAGTATCTTTTGTTTTCTATTTCGGTCTTTTTTTTTGATTTTGCTATAACTACTGCTTGCATAAGAGAGGGAAGAGAATTTTGATCGCACAAGTCATTATCGACAGGATTGTGTGAAATACAAGGTTCTTTTTGAGGAAATAATGACTCATCTTTAACTGCATTAACCATAATAATTTTACCTTGCCCAAGTAGTATTATAACATAATTTGTGTTTTTTGTTGTTTAGAAGAATATAATGGTTTTTATTAAAATTTTACATTGCGTGCGTTCAGTGAAGGATGTGACAAAATAAATTTCTATCTACACATTGTTGTGCTATGAAATGCACATATGAGTAAGAGTTTTTCATACAATAGGCTTTGAAGAAAACTATTGAAATCTCAGTTAGGATTACGCTTAATTGGACTGTTCTTGCCAAACGTTGGGTTATAGAATGAATTTTAGCTTGGCTGGGACATTTTAGAAGATTATCGAAAGAGTTATGAAATCACTATAACATCGGCTGAAAATGCTGTTATGATAGCTCATTCGATGTTGTTACTTAGGAGGTGTTAACTGTGGAGACAGGTTCTAAACAAAATGTAAAAAGTGGTGAGGAATGACAGAATGCTTATTCAGTAGAGATTTTTCATATTTTAGTTAACAAATTCCCTGGTCTTGCATTTTTCAGAGATGACGAAATAGCTGGGTTTAGTTGAGCAAATCTGTTTGGGGATTATCAGTGAATTGGGGATAACGGAGATTTTATGACATAGGCGTAAAAATTTTTTTATTATTGAATTTTAATTTACACGTAGTATAAAATGAAAATTGATTTTTGTTGAATGATGGCAAGCGGAAACAAATATCAGGTGCTATTTATGCATTTTTCAAAAAAATTGCGCGAATTGTTGTGTAACTACTTGCTTATAAAGCAAGTTATGACAAAATTAACTTTCAAACATATGTCTTTAGATTCATGAAAGGAAAAAAATATGATACCAATAATGGTTGAAGAGGCGAACTCAAATTTTCCTTCTCAACGAGGAGTTTCGGGGGATCTGTTAGTAGAGAGATGTGGAGATTCAAAGACACAGTCTGCAGCAACCCCGGTGTTTTCTTCGACATCCTGTGTCACATCAAATGAGTTGTCAAACGAAGGGGAATTGCCAATAAGTATCGTGTCTTTCGAGGAGAGGGACAAAGCCATGAAAGAAGCATGTAAAACTTCACAAGAAGAGGTTTCTCAAAAAACGAATGATTTAGCAGACTTGCTGATTTTTCAGGAGGAACCGTTCGACGTGCCAGACTGGTTGTTCCCCTCTTTGTTGCCCTCTCAAGATGTGAAAAAAATTTTTGAAGATTTAGATTGTGGAACTTCACAAGATTCAGATTATGAAACTTCACAAGAAATGGATTTTTCGGAAACACCAAAGGTGTCACAGGCAACAAAACAGGATGCGGAAAAGATCTCGGAATCAAGTTGTGGAGATTTAAAAAGAAAACAGACCCAAAAACTCAGAGACACATTCGCTATAAAAAGGAGAACGAAAAATGACACCAAAGATAAAGATAAAGTGCAGAAAGTAATATCAGATCTGCAGTGGAATTTCACTAAATGGGAAAAGCTAAACGAGATAGCATACATTGAACTACGAAACAAAAGGGAAGAGATGTATAAATGTAGAAAGTCATTTATTAAGCGCAAAGCCTTAGAGGCTAGGCAGGGATGGTCTTCCGTGTTAATATTAAATCTAAAAGTACAATTAAGAACGAAAATTCTAGAAGTATCAAATGCAGAGAGAATAATAAATATGGTAAAAGAAAAGAGGGATGAAGCATTCTTGAAAGATCTCGTGTCGGAAGAGCTCACGGATGTTGAGTTGCCTGAACAGGCAATAGAAGAGCTTTTTGCATCAGGTTCAAATTATGAAAATTTACAAGAAGCGTTAAATACACCAATGAAGCAACGACAATCAAGCCAGACAAAGATGATGATGAAAGAAATAGAAAAACACACCGAAAAAGCAGCGCAGAAAAAAATATTATTATTCCAACAGTTGAATTTAAAACAATGGAAAAAGATATACAATCAGGCACAATCTAGGCTAAAAGAGTGCAAGAATGCCGCATGCAAATGTAGGACTACGATCTTTAATAATGAGAAGAGGCCCAGCAAGTCCCTCAAAAAACAGAAAACACAAGATAGACGATGCTGCGCATCAGATCTAAAAGAAGAGTTAAGAAAGAAAAATTTAGAAATTGCAAGGATGCAAGGAATAGTGAATATGTTAAAAGCAAAGATGTTAGAAGAGTTGAAGGCTCATCAGCTTGCATCAAATCAGAGCGTCTTGTTACAAGAGGTTCACAATACATGGGCGTTGCAATTTGTTCCTCTCCTATCAGCTT
>Ga0056116_1000687_pt1 | contig 11983 bp, 6 predicted proteins | sample WorMetOlspDAHAB2_FD_67352 | JGI IMG/M metagenome (GOLD analysis project Ga0056116, IMG submission 67352) | Marine gutless worms symbiont microbial communities from Max Planck institute for Marine Microbiology, Germany - Olavius sp. DAHAB.2 ...
GTAGCTGGCGGACTTTCCCTGATCTACGCCTGATCCATGGTTGACGTGTGACCACTTCGTGGGTAAGGCGTCCGCTATGGGTCAACCAACTAGGCCAACTCAGCCTTCCATCCCTTCGGGATCGGTAAATGAATAGTAATTCCATGTAATTACATGGTTTACGAGGTGGAGACCATTAAACGGCAGGCTAAGCTGTGTTCGGTCGGTTGATCATGGGCCAGCCTGTGAGCGCAGGCTCAGCCTATGGCCTACGCCCTACGCTATAACTTGGCCTGTGACATGACCAGCGCCTCTGAAGTAGCGGTAAGCGGCTTGAGGCGCTCTACAAGTGTTATATGCCTTTGCCTTGGCCTTACTTTTTGACGTCAATAACATGACTGACCTACAGAGGAGCTATATACGTCACATATGGTAAATGATGTCAGCGCTCCCTTTGGCATCAGCTCGACTTTGCAAGCTGTGAATTGAATTCCTAAACCATTTATTTGATGGGGATTTATGTAAAAATTTATTTGATTTCCATATTTTCTCTTTTCTTTATGTTCTGGTTTTCAGTCATGATTTTTTCATATACATTAATCATAATGATATCCATGTCGTAGCTTCAAGCACAGCAACTGATGACGTCACAAATTAGATCACACATAGAATATTTAACACAAACTCGTAACATTCTTGTGCTTATTTTATAGTCAAAATTGATGAGAAATATAGCCGCACAGGCGGTTTCTAATACGATTTAATGATGATTCTTGATAGTGGCTTACTTTTTGGGCCACATTGTGACAGCTAGGCCTATAGACAGCCTGGAGGAACGCTCTGAACTCCCCCAGTGGTGTCTGGGGTAGAGCCAGAGCCTTCTATCCCCAGTACTTGGATGCACCCCCTGCCTCGTTTCATCTCCATCCTCTCCCCTATCATTCCCCTCCTTACCTTTTCCTCCCCTCCCTATACGGTTATTCCTCAGAAGTAGGATCCCTTATATCTAGATGCGGAGTCAGGGGGAGCGCTGTAAGCTGTAGTGTGTAAAGTATATTAATGCGGTTATTAATAAGTGACGCCGGAACAAATTCGAAAGTGGGGGGGGCACCGGTCCGGAGCGACAGTGGGGTGGCACCGAAAAAAAAATTTTTGTCGTGCCCCTCCACCTTTTTGGCTCTAAAATCACAATTAGTCGTTTTGGTGAGCGCTTTTGTGATGGTCAGTACAGTTTGGTTAGTTTCTTGTTTGCTGTTCGTCTACTCACGGTCCCCCCCCCGTGCCCAGCCCAGCCATTTGTAAAAGTGGGGGCACGTGCCCCCGTGCCCCATGGAGTCGGCGCCACTGCTGTTAATAGGAGTCGACATTTTTCAAACGGTTGTGAAAGTTGTATTGAATGCAAATGTACTATTTTGCTGAGTTTGTGCACATTCGAACTTGCACTTCGTATACGCGCCGCAATCAGCAAAATTCGTTTCCGAACAAATTAAGGTTGCAAGCAAGATAAACACCAGAGAAAGTCTAAGGGTCAACTATTTTGTAAATTTATACATCTGAGTCAGTCAGCCGACACATATTTTCCACATGTCATGTCAGGTTTGTTAAAATTATAAACTCTGAGAAATAATATCGGTGATATCTGGAATTCACTACGGTACCATGCCATATTGTTAATTCTCCGATACTATCAACATTCATATCACGGATGCAAAATTGTGATCTTTCTTTTTGGTTGCTAGAGCTAATTTACTTTTTAGGGTGTGATTCTATGTTAGTGTCTCTTGCTTATTATTTTAATTTTATTATTTGTGTTGTTTCTGCAGCATACGCATCATGCGCTACTGTGGGAGTGTTAGTTACCATCATGGTCCTTCTGCTTTAATAAAGTTGATTTGATTTGATAATTAATAACTACTTTTTTTGTAAACGTTGTAAACGTTTATCATGTCTATACGGTAACATCCGAGTAGCCGAGCACACGCAGGCCTATACTACCGTACATTTCCTGCAACACTATATATATATATACCGAATCGAACGTCTCCTGGGTGTAGACTGTAGAATCGTATGCATGAGCTCCACACCATGTCGTCTTAGATCGTCTACGGAACCGGTTTTCCAGCCAGTCGGGCGTAAAATGCAGTCGTCGTCGCTGTCCCAAACACCAGCCGAAAGCGGCATCAGTCCGTACGTTCGTACCTGACCAGGAATGCATCGCTTTGTACGCTCGTCGCACCGACGGAATGGTGGGCGGAGCCTACGGGCCGGAAACGGACAGCGCTATAGATGCGCCTCTGATTCGCTCGCGACATATGGCGCTATAGAAATGTGTTTTGATTGATTGATTGATTGATTGCTTACTGCCAGCATAATAATCCATTCCATCGTTCAGCTAATTTTCAATAAGTAAGTTATCAAGGCTACTTTATGCAAGGTGTACAAAAGCGTTAACAGCAGAAGGATCGCTGGAATGAGTCGATGGATATTTCGAAGAGGACACTGTCAGGCAGTGCATCACACATCTTACGTAGCGGCAACTGGAAAAGATTTGCTACCAAAAGTTATACGGAGCTTAAAAGACTGAACAGCAAGTTGATTGGTAGCGGGAGATCGGAGTGTGCGCCTGAATCATGAGCAAGACGGGTGACCGCGCGCATGCAGCACTATGGAGTACCTTGTCAGGGACTGCCATCTTGTAGGTAGACCTGCTGTATTCGTTCTGGGACCCGCAACGAATGCAGACTGATGACAGCAAACGCTGATGTGGTCGGCGGTATACCTTCTGCTTTCCGTCGAAACTGACGCAATCATTTGAGATTGATGTACACACTGGCAAAAAGTTGTATGACAGGCCACTACATGAGTGGCCTCTGTGCTCCCAGACTCTGAAGAGGACTGAGAGGCCACTTTTAGTGGCCTCTGGAGCCACTCTTACAGAAGACTAAAAGGGCACTATAGAGATCATTGTCAGGCCACTTTAAAGAAGACAATATGGCCACTCTAGGTGATGAAAATAAGGTCACTCTAACAGTGGTTAGTTAGGCCACTTTTTAGAAGACCGTGGCGCCACTTTTGGGGAGGACAGTAAGGCCACTGTCTCGGGCTCATTTCAGGCATGCACTTCCACAGAACATGCCACTTCACAATTTTATTTAAATAGCCTCATTTTGCTTTCAATTCAATAGCATGTTTACAATGTCTAAAATACACTTTGTAACGGGCGAGGAATTTGATAACTTCAGGATTATAGGCTCGTGGTTTTAAAGTATGGTCCGTGTGTGTTGTTCGAGCAATTACAGAAACGACACTGTTGTGACGCTGTGATAGTTTTGTCACTCACCTTGACTCCGCCCTTCCCGTACTGCAAGAAGCACTGTATCCCCAGTATCAAAGCCAGCGTACGAACTAGTGCACTGCCGGCTACGAAGATTTAGTATTGTTGCTAAAGAGAAGACTGTCGGTCGAGACGGCTGTAACGATCTACGGCCCTGGGACCACGATTCGCACACAGTTTCGTTTGATATACTTTAGCAAGCTACGGTACACAGGTGGTCAAAACAGTACATCCCTACGGAAAAGTAGGCCTATCAACAAATCGTATTAAAACCTGCCAACAATACCATATTTTGAGTCAAATTTGAGTGTAAAGGAAGAAACACAATAATATGGAAAGATGGTATTAAATATTCTACGCGTGATCTAATTCGTTTGATTATTGTGTGTTTGTTCCTGTCGCTGTCATTCTGCGGCGAATATAAGGTGCCAACAATCCGTTTCTAATTAAATGAGTTTTATACTTTTCCTCTGCGACTGAAATTTAGTTTTAATTCAACGAGAAAAAGTTTTTCTTGCAGTTGGCTTTTGTTGCTTTTCAGCGATAAGCATGTGTGCAAAACAAATAAATGAAATAAACGAATGAAATAATGCGTGAATAAATGTTCCTCTCTGGGCCCTTTTCAATTGACTTGTGCCACATTGCGGTGCCTCACGTTGTCCTGTGATCACGACGATAAATATAAGACCGTCGACAAACGAATTAACTGCAGTTCTTAATGCTGGCTTTCGACTGGATAACTCCATACCAAGCTGCTTCGTTGCTATAGGCAACCGCGCACCATACAGCGCCAACAATGAGCCCAATAACCAGCGTGTTCACAGTGTATGAGTTGTAATCTATTGTCGGCGACCCGCGGCTTAATGTCCCTCGCTCTGCGGGTTAACTAGTCATGCTATTCATCCATTCTCACAGGCCGCTTATGGACCGACAGTGAAAGACGTCCCATTCCTCGGTAGTCGGGACACCTTGAGTAGTTGCCACTGTCTGTAGGAGACGAACAGCTTGGGTACTTGTCAAATGGGTGGAGCTTATAGCGTGGTCAAGCGAGAACGATAGCCAGCCAATCAGGGGCGTCAAAATAGGGGGGGGGGCGAGTAGTTTATGGACCCCCGACGACGATATATGATTCCAATTTTTCTCTGTAAATTGAACCTTAATTAAACGTGAAACAGTGTAACTGCTGAAAGAACAATACGTTACGTATTTTAGTCAACCTTTGTAATTACTTACATACTAACTTACAGAAAGTGCACCAAAATGAATTATTTCGTGGAAAGGGAAGGGGGAGAAAAAAGGAAGGGCACAGACCAGCTGTACGATTGGTGGGGCAACCTATGCTTTCGCCAATATTTCTTAGCTGCATATTGTAATAGGGAGGTCAGAAAAAGAGAGGGAGAAATGGGAGGGGAGGGAAGGGAAGGGAAGGCAGAGGCAAGAGACTGAGACCCCAATGATTTACTGAAATGACGACACTGTAGCCAATGAGAGGCGGCGTGGTGCGACAGAATAGTCACGACAACTCATTGTGATGATTAAATACGACAAAAGTGATCTAAATAGATCCCGATTTTGATGTGTTCAATTGTTACTAGAAGTATACGTTCGTCAAAAAGAAAACAAAAAAAAACATTTCACATGTAAGCAACTTATATGCTACTGTTATCGAGCAAGAATATCGTTAATGCTTATCAGACCTGCGTTATTACACGAACGTGAACAACAGTGTTGAAAGTTATCGATCGAACGGGCTAAAGTCAAAGTTTCATCGTCGTCTGGTACTAGACCTAACTCCGACATTTTGATATGTCAAAAGCATGTCAAGAATCGTTATCGTTATGTGATGTCTGTCATACGCAGGGGCTCGGAAGGCCGGGTCAGGGAGTCAGCTGACCCCCTAAAATTTGGTGCTGAGGTCAGAAATCGCCTTTATCATTCGCATCTAAGCCATCATTGCATTTACGATCAGCACAATTTCAAGAGGTGGGGTGAAAATCAACGTATCTACGTGATGAAACTTGATTTATTGACCTTGACCCCCGTTGAATAATGGTTCCGGCTCGTCTGGTCATACGATACAAATACGTCTGGTAAACTGGAAGGCCTATACTTAGCACACATTTTGCTGTATGACTGAATAGAATTTCTGACGTGGTTTCTATCGTTTTGAACAATACTCAGGTTAGAGCTGACTTCACTTTGTTAGCTTTAAATTTCACTTAATTTCACTAGCTGCAGCGTCGTCGTGGGTGGGACACAGCTGCGGCGGCAACTTCGAAAGAAGTAAGTACCCAGGTGTCCGTCTACTCAACGTCCTGCTAGTAACCATGATGTTACACAATCCCATTTTCCGGCAACAGGTCGTAAGACGACCACGGCTGAATGGTGACCGAACGTTTATTGTGCGGTCCTTCTTCGAGGAGGCCAGAAGGCCACAATGCCTATGTCCCACAGCGCTTTTACCACCAACAAACTGACGACCACTGCTGCCGTCGCTGCTAATGTACACGATGGTCCGTCCAAAAATGTTCGCCACAGTGGTCATTAAATCGTACAAAATCGTATTCAAGCCCGTTAGATTGGATTTTTTTGTGTGTGTAAAATCTTAATAAAAAACCTCTACGCCAAAATTATTCTCAAGCCGTGTATATTTCAGCTGGTGAAATTGCGCGCACAGCTGGTGACGGACTTGACTTAGTTCAGCTAATTTACGGCGTCACGTCACGCTGCTAAAGCACACTCGTTCCCACAACATGGAGACCGCAACTACAGTACACCGCTTTTTGACAACTTTGCGCGGTTTTTTCTGACATTCGATAATAATCGCACAAAATACCGTATTTTCACGAACAGTGGTTTTCGGCAGCTCAAGAGTCGTTGCTTACCAGTGCTGTTGATGTTCTGGCTACAGACGATGTGCGACACGCCCTTGAGGTCGTACTCGGGCAGCCGGATGTCGGCGTTCCGCTCAACTGGAACGGCGTCCTTTCTCCAGTCGAACACAAGATCCTCCGTCGTGTACGCGTCTGGTAGTCGACACACACGCGGAGCACAAAAAAACTAACGACACTGGCCCGCGAAAACGCCAGAATAATTCCTCGAACCGCAAAAGCACGTTTGTACTTACTGCATGGTTTGCATATTCATTATATAAATCGTACGCGGAGCATATGCAGAATGAAATTTAAAAAAGTTCGTACAGAAAATAATGTAAATAATAAGAGCACGACAAAACCGTAAAAATCGTTCAAAACACGAAGAAAGTTACAAACATGACGTTCCGGTACTATGATAGTGTCTTAAAACAAATATAAAAATAGTAAGTAAAACACCCAAAAATTCACTACATGGCCACGAGAATCAAAGAACACTGTCTGGACGAGCGATATGGATAAGGAGATGTGGACAGCGGGATACAAGTACAGCTGGATGAAGATGGAGACGGCAGCACAGAACAGAGATGAAGCCGGATGAGAGTGGTCTGTGATGGCCTATGTTCCACCCACTGCAAGCGACAAGGCTCAAGTCAAGTAAGTCAATTTTGTCGATTCGCTACACCTGAGTGCAACAACTTGTAAACGACATCTTTGACTTCCCGCCGACCGGTTGCGGGACCTGGAGGCTGTACGTACTGAGTGGGCAGTAGGGCTGCCGCTAACGAGTAGTTTTATACAGGAGTACTCGTCCGAGTACCTTAATGAATACTAGAGTAGTACTCGTTAATACCGGAAGTACTTTAATACAAGCTGCTAACGACGTTGTGCGTCAGCGTACCTTTGGCATGAAGGGTCGGGGCCTTGAACAAGCGTGACTTTTTAAACCTGGCATTTTATGATGGTTTTTCCTTTAGTCCTCCTCTGTCCTAGCTAACGAGCTGCACGTCGATCTGATTCCAACAGTTAATCAATTGATTGCAAAAAAACTGCAACCTTAAATGGAAATTTTTAACCGGAAAGAGAAAATAACGAGTACTCGCGGCAGCCCTATGGCAGATCTATGGTTCACAGCTACTGGATCCAGAGAATTGGAATTATGGCGATGATGATGATCGGTATATACTGCAAAACTAAACAAGCTCGACCAAGACTAACAGCAACAAGCGCAATCGGCAACATCAACTGCCGAAAATGGACCAGGTTTTATTGCGCATCCGGGTCTCTCTCTTATCCATTCATTTGCATTCGTATTTATTAAGACAGATGACATACACAGGTGAATACATACATACATATATTTATTTATCTCAGACAGCAAGGCCCATAAACGAAGAACAGTGGACAGGATAATGACAGACAGAACCATAAAAACGTTAAAACACTACTGCTACAAATGTAAATCATCATCAAGACCTAGATGTATACAGAACAGAATTAAGATGCACAGCGATATAGCATTGTAACTATTAGTCCAAGGCAGATGAGTGCATGACTGCTCGGCTATTATGAATAATGGCGTTAAAAGTTGGGAGTCCCAGCTGTATCCAGGGGTGGACTGGCTCTTCAAAGCTGGCCTGGCTAATTAGGCAGACCGGCCCCATCACCAGTGGCGTAACTAGGAACTCGGGGACCCAGGCAAATAATTCATCCGAGTAGAGCCTCCCTCCCTAAGAGCCCTAGGCCTCCTCCTCCATTCCACCCCTTTTTCAACATGTGACGTGCGGACCACCTGACCGGCGGACAAACCGGCCCATCTGACAAGTGTCAGGCAGCCAGGCGGCCCAGTCCGCCCCGCCAGTATCAAAATTCGTGTTACGCTATGACGACGTTTAAAACCAAAAAAGCAACAATTTTAATATGTACAAATGTAAAATCTGGAAAAATAACGTTTAAAAGTAGACGTAAAATGACAATGAACAGCAGAACATAAAAAGAACATAAAATGGACATAAAAATAACTAAAGCATAAATTAAAATGTCAACAGCAGTATTTGTACAGCATTGGACACAAGAACGAAAAAAATGGATGACGAATCGATAGCAAGAGTATGAATATGCATTTAAATGTTCCTCGATCTACGCGCAGCCAACTTCACAAATTCGAAATTCTCTAGTTTACGACGAAAAAGATCAAACGAACAATCGCCAGTATTAGCTAAGCCTATTATGCTTACAGGCGGCACGACGAGCTTTTGACGTAATCTCGTTGTTTTAGCTGTACTTTGATGTGTCAGGAATCGCAGCCTATAGACCAAATGTCTGGCAGCAGAAAGGGCGCACTTAGCTTACGGGCGTTGCTAAACATATCTGTCAGAGCGCCAGTGCAGCAAAGACCATTTCGTCGCAAACACCATTATTCTCTCTATACAGGGTGGTCCAAAAAGTCAGCTGGTTAATTACAGAACTATCAATAAATCGCATTAACGTACACTAACCAATGACGGTAGATATTAATAATTTCGTCAAATTTGAGTGTAAAACAGAGCAAAGATATTATAAGTTGGTATTAAGTATTCTATGCGTTATGTAAATGTGAAATCGTCAATACGTTTGCTCGAGGCAGAAATGTGGGTGCGAGTGTAAACGATAAAATCTCACTTAAAATCGCAAGAAAGAGAACAGATTAAGATCGAAAAAAAATTATTCATGAAGTTACACCTAAATGTTAGCCTATAGTAGTGCACTTCTTAGAGTGCTAAGGCTAACTGTTGCAAGAGGGAGCGCGCGTTAATATGATAATATATTTTACCCATAGTACAGCTTCGCGGATAACGCCCAGCAATTGACGTCGCATACTACATCGCACACAGAATACTTAATATCAACTTATTTAAACTCTATTTTCGCTTACAGGCTTTAACATAAGTTATAATAATTAATTGATGAGTTTTGTTTTGACTTCACTTGACGTCGCTAGAACATCGGCCACAGACCACTCTTTTCCATCTCCAGCTCTGTTCTGTGCTGCGGTCTCCATCTTCCTCCAGCTATACTTGTATCCTGCTGTCCTCATCTCCAGATCTCTTTTCCAGATTGGTCCTCCTCTTCCTGTGACATCCACTGGAGTACTGGTTTATAGCATCGCTGTCATCGGGTGCGTCCAAAGGCACCACCAGCTATGCAAAATGCGTCACAGAAATCCTCGGGAGGGGGCCCAAAAAATAAGGACGTTAGGGGAAGGACAAAAGTTAAAGTGTATTGATGTTTATGTATAAAATGCTCTGAAACTGACCTACAAGCATCTTTAATTCCGAAATTTTACCGGGTTGATACCTCCGGATCCAAGTTGAACAGAACGTAGGACAAAAGGGGGAGGAAAGGGGAGGAAGAAAGGAGGGGAAAGGTGGAGTCATGGCTGTCTAAGGGGGGAGGGGTGGACGCCCCTGGCTGTCTTCGCACCTTCTTCGAGTGTTCCCAAGCCAAGTCCACTTTCTTCGTCGTATCTGGTTCAGCACTGCAGTGGCTCAACTGTTCATTTTTTGTCGGGTCGGACTTTTTTGGGGGGCACCCGATAGCGGTTCGAATCTGTTGATATGTCGCAACAGCGTTTTCCGTCGCGTTAAGTGAGCGCGCACAATGATTGGCACGAGTTACGTTTCAGCCAATCAGCGGTCGCAGCCCGCCCGAGGTCGCTTAGTCGATCGGCTGGACTTGGCTCGCAAAGCACCTGCCACGATCGACACTCGGCCGCAAATTGCATCATTCGACCTACCTCACACGACGCCATCTACAAGGTAGCGCCAAAAAAGTCCGACGTTTACCGAATCGCCACTTAAATCAGGTTTGAAACCGGCCAGTGAAGCAAGTTCTGCTCTGTCGATAAAACTGGAGCCTAAAATCAGGCGCTGGAATATTTTTAGTCGGTATTGAATATTCTCTGCGTGACCCAGCGCGCGACGTCATCAATTGTTGCGTTTGAAGTTGCGATATGGGTAGGAAAAAAGTCGTAATTTTGTGATTGTCACACTGCAGATTATAGCGGCCAATATTTTTCCGTGGCCATCCTGTAGTCGGCAGCTCGCCGAGCGGTCGCGACACATTTTCCCATTAGATCCATCGCTGTTCGCGCGCCGTTGCTGCCTTCGCCCGATATTGGTGGCGTGATCGCGTGTCACCGAAAATTTCTGCCATTGTGCAAATGTATGCATGTTATTGTTCGTCCCCGTTCTAGTCAGCCCTGCCTCTCCTGCCACTGCCTCGCCTTTCATTCATGTCCGTAAGTTCCATAACCTTCCGTTTGCTCCCGTTCCGTTCAGAGCCCCCCCCCTCCTCCTTCACGTCTCCACCTCTGTTCCAACTTCCCTTCCCAGCCCTCTTTACCGCGCAGCTTTGCAGCACAAAATGTGCCGTTGTCGTAAATGGATTTTTGCAGCTGCTAAAACGTCGATTTCGTGTCGACGAAGCACGCATCTCGGCTTCAAACGCAGCACTGATCGTTCTGGCGAAAAGAAAAGAGCGAAGCGGATTGCACAGTTCGAAAATCGTTCTAAAACGTCTCTGTCCTGCCCCTCGCCTTTCTACCGCTTGCATGACGCGATTGTTCCTGTCAGTTTGCGTCAGTAGCATATCCAGAGGAGGTTAGGGGAGTTAAACCCTCCAGTGAATCTTCTAAAATTTTTTGAATGTGTGTTTTCACAAGATACTGTCCAAGCTCTGCTCCAGTAGTTATTAAATCATAGTTTTGTATACGAAAACGTTAATAATAATGTACATAATTCACATGTTTGCTTTAGCTTCTGCGGAACTTCATCCCCAGACCCTGTACCGGGGCTTTGCCCCTGGACCCTACTAGGGGACTTCCGTCCCCAGGCCCCGGGCTCGGCCCCTTTTGAAAAATTCCCGATCCTCCCCTGTGAACCCCTCCATTGTAAAATCCTGGGTACGCCAATTATGGTTTGCGTCGGGGTCGATGCATCACATTTCGCCAGCCAAAGAGCGACGTTCTAACCACTGAGCCACGCTGCCAATATGTGCGTACCACTAACCAGTTTTTGAATGGCGCCCGACGGAGATAAGTTCTATGTGCATGGCGTCATCACGCTCTTGTGGCTATCAGAATAAAAGCGTCGGCGAAATTCATAATGATAATAAACGAGTGGACGTTTCAGGAAGATATTCTGCAAAAATCATCAGAAGTTATGCAAATTTGTATGCCGATGTTTAATTGTTTTCCTGTACATAAATGTGTTGCAAAACGTAGACACAAATTTCTTGTTAATTATATTACATCGGATAATATTTTATGCTGTATGTGTCAAAACAGTGGTGCACGTGAACTGAATATGTTACACCAGCCATGACTATTTCTTCAAATTCAGTTAAGTACTAGTTAAGCATTTCTATTTTTCTTTACTTTACTTGTTCCACCAATCATTTGCAGAACTTTTGTCGCAACTATTCACATATATCGACTACGCTTCCGTGGACGTTGTAATGACATATTGTTATTTTAGCCACGTTAAAAATTCTGACATAATATGCTACAGGTACGGACTCGTGGATAATTACGGAGACCGGCCCCATGATAGAGCTTGCGCCGCCGCCGCGCCGCCGCCGCCGACAGAATGTCGGCGTCGCGCCGGCGCCGTTTTCGTGACGTGTTCAATCATGTTGAACACCAGCTATATGTTGCTAGATTTCTGTAATGCCGTTTACAATGAAGCTTTAACATTGACAAAAACAGTAAGAACGACGCGGGCGTGTTTTGCAATTGCCCTCGATATTCAAATGAAAC
>Ga0056116_1000689_pt1 | contig 11978 bp, 7 predicted proteins | sample WorMetOlspDAHAB2_FD_67352 | JGI IMG/M metagenome (GOLD analysis project Ga0056116, IMG submission 67352) | Marine gutless worms symbiont microbial communities from Max Planck institute for Marine Microbiology, Germany - Olavius sp. DAHAB.2 ...
GTGTATGTGATGCTATGTAGAATCTGCAGAATTAGGTCAATGTTATTTCTATCCAATTTATCGACCAGCTGAGTCGACTGTTATAGTCGCATTGCACCAATGCGGATGCCAGTACGGTTTCTGAGTGAAAGCCATATCTGTATGGCTTTGACTCAGTTAGTTAAAAAAACTGGTCAGCTAGTTTAAAAAACACTTTTTGGCACTGCTTTTAATGTGCGTTGATTCTGTAGCGACTTTCCCTATATTATTTTAATACACTGCATATGTTCACATTTTGTGTAATACACACAACTTTCATTCAGCAGAGACCGGTAGTAAAAAAGGTATATAGTCACGTAAAACTAGACTTAACTCTAATGCATTAGCCTACATCACTTACACAGTTGGCATAGAAGGTTATCGGAAATCGGAAAGCCGTATACTTAACGAGAAATTTGTATTGTATGTAATAGTCACCATACAAATTTGTTGTGACGATTATGATGATGATGAACAACTGCCGACTTTTGCGACGGCCCCTTGCGGAAACGAGATCGTGTGATGCGGCAGGTGTCAACTTGATCGGCAATAAATCAACAGCTGAGCACGCCCGAACGCATCTGCGTAAGAGACGTCGCATTGCGGCATTGTATAGCGTAATGACACGAGCACCTGGCTGGCTGTCTTTACGTGATGTGGTCGTCACTGTGACGACGACTGATCGTTGTGGGCGGCGTCTGCGATGGACTGAGATGAGTTCGTATGTCGTCCCCGTGGAGCGTCACTTGCAGCGCTCGTGACGACACTGACTTCGCACATCTGGCGCTGCGACGCACAGGTCGACCCGACTGTTTCCGGTTAAGAGGCAGGGTCACGTGACCGGGCGTGGCGTGAGAACGACAGAGCCGTGAATTTGCATGGAGTTGCGCATGCGCACAGAATCGTGACTGACCGCGCACGTCTATAATTGGCAGATGTTGGCCTATGTGGCACATGGGTGGGTGGTTGGTGGGTGCCCGTGAAACTGCTGTATTGCTACCAATTTCATGCTCATTGTACGATGCCGAATAATACATCTGCTGCAGAAGTCCTGTCAGATTCTTTGGTCATGGGATAAAATAAACATTGAAATATCCGGTCTTATTACTTTTTGCATGGCCTCGAGGTCAAAGTCACATCCCCGTCGCAGATTTTTGTATGCAAGTGGGTCTTACACAGTTCGAATTTAACACAAAATGTATCATAAGCTTCTGTATAATGCACTGGCAATTTTTAGATATAAAAATGTAAGTCTGACTCATTCGGTGGTCCTCCAGCAGCAATGCGACAGTGCCACCTTCCTTGAACAAACCCATTTTAATAATAAAGAAAAAACCTAGCCTAATTACAGCTGATTTAGGCCTGCCGCAGCCTCACAACTCAAGCTGGAAAGTCAACTTAGATTCAAAAGAGTTTGTAGACTAAATCACTGAAACTAGCCTCTCATAGACATAAATGTTACCGACGTTATATTCGTTAATATAACTAATGCCCTAGGCTAATGCGAGTAACTTGCGGATAAAAATTCGGTCAGTCTGCATTTGGGCTTACAGGTAGTTTCACAGACTATCACAGTAATGTTTTTCAGTCACTGCTGCAACTTCGTTTATACGTGATTAACTTGAATGGTTCTGTCTTCCGACCATATTTTAGTCATCGAAAGTTAACCCGCAAAGAAAACACATCGCGACTTAACTACCGGCATAGGCCTACTTGCCGTGTAACTCATAAGTTTTATAAACACGTACTAACTGTGCTACAGTTGCTCATAAAGATCGAGTAACCTTTCTCAGATTCCTTCAACGGCAAGTGCAACTTGATCGTTTATTTAAGTCGAGGTTCACTGGGTACTCGGTTGAGAATCGCTGAAAGAAGGCTTAACATTATGCTCGACGGTGAGTAAGGCACCCAAGAGCCACCATACTGTAGGCAGATCTTGCGCGGTGGTGTGGCGCGGATCAAAATTGGTCATAAATCTACGATCGTTTGACATAGTATACGACATCCACCTCGTCTTGCTTACGATTCAACAACCCCAAGCGACTTCGCTCGCTGCAGACACTGATAAAGGACTGTAAATCCCGGTGTGTGGCGCGGGGTTGTCCGGCGCTAACGGCGACGGATTGATAACGGAGCTTGACACTTAGAGCGACCTTTCCACGCGCTCCGACGCCGTATCGGTCATCCGGGCGGCTCAGACCGAAAAGCACGAGGTCGCCACAAATGGAGTAATGGACGCGTTTGTTAGGTGCCGCCGCCGTCGCTGTCCCGTATAATCTCATTGTCGTCGGCGACGGTGGTCGCATGACCCTGTGGTGCACGATCCTCCCTCGAGAAGGCTGACCACGCCGGCAGTCTGCAGTTCGTGGCCAGCAGAGAATGCGGCGCGGTGAAAGGACGTCTAATGATAAACGACCGAAATGAATGTCGTGTTTTCTTTGCTTCAGGTCGCCCGACGCACGGGTTGGTGCCAGTCGCGCGGGTCACGGGCCATTCCACCAGCAAGACGGGTGAAACACGAGTCGAGGGGCATCTGTCGGCCGGGCGGGCAGGCGGGGTGAACGACCCGGCCGCCGGGTCACATAGCTGCACCGTCCGTCCATCCGTCGTCTTGACTTTGTGCTGGAAGCCGGAACCGTCGCCTTGGAGTGGACGGCTTGCGGCGGTCGCCCAGCGACGCTGGAACGCCGATGTCGTTCTGTGTCTTTGATCTCATCGGCCGGCGGTAGCGGCGATCCGAATTGTTAGAGCCGGGATGTCGTTTACGGACGCCGTTGGCGTCCATCTATAGGTCAGTTCTTTCGATTCACACATCAGAGCTGCCAGTGGCGCAGGTCCAAGTCTGGCGGAATGCAATGATAAATGATTACATTCGATCGATTTGATGCATGGCGATCGACAACGAAACGCGTCGTTATACACGCGACTGCCGACGTGCGTGAAGAGTGCCACTACACAACAGTCGCCTAATTTTTCTTGCACGATACTTGCACTCAAATAACAGGCACCAGCGCTTTGATGCCTAATGTTTCTGGCTTCTTACTTCTTATTTTCACACGGCAGTCTGCTATGCTACTTAAATAGCCTAAGTTCACCTCATTGTATGCCAGTGTAAGACAGTTGCGTATAACCTTTGCACTGTGCTGCTATACTACTACTAATAACAATATAATTTATATGATGCCATGCAGAGTTTGGAGGCCAAGATGAAGATGGAATTGTATACATAACATTACACGTAATGCCAGACTTCTTACAGACTGTCTATGTATAACGCTTTGTAGATCCAAAATTGCAATGTGCGTGATCAGCGATATTGCGATAGTTGCATGTCGTTTAAAAACAGTCTTGCTTCTTTCACGATAGCGTCCACAGTTGTTCATATTTCTTAAATTACTACCACTACCATAGCCTAACTTACCGGCTGTTGTTCCGGGTAGGCCTGTCCAAAACACTATTGCAACATTTATGAGAAAGAACGGAAATCTACGCGCACGCCGCATGAGCGGCAATCTTCTCCGCTTTTCACCTTTTTCAATTGTATGACGTTAATATCCGCCAGTTTTAAGCACCAGTTTTTGCTGATTTTGTCAATAGTTTGTTAATTTTGTTACCAAATCCGAAAAAAATTTGGTTATGTGCATTAGATGGAAACTTCATGGGATCGGCTGTTCGTAAACTTAGGCCGACTAGTCATGTTGACCGACATATGACGACAAAAATCAAAGTTTGCTCATTTTTGGAGACAGTGTATAGGCCTATAGGCCTATAACAGCGGATGCCTCAGTGGCAGTGCGAACTTGATGGTGTGATTACTCGAACTCGCATTTAGTTAGTGGCAGGTCGCTGCTTATACGTTGATGCGTATAGGCTATAGATGAGTCGGAATTGGCTTCAGTATTCTGTTTTCTACGCTGTTCGACGACAGGTAACGTGAGAAGAGCTTGTGGCTCGTCGGCTGCGCACCTCAGTCAGCCACTGTCATCAATCATGTCGATGTCATGATGATCTCATCTCATTTTCATCGCGTCGTCTCCATGCACTCGCTGCACGGCTCCGATCCGATACTATCGTCGCGCTGGTGCATGGCCGTGCGCAGACGACACGCCCAAAGAAGTGAAAATCTTTTATTGACAACACAAACCGAAAAAAATCAACAAAAAGACGAAAAGTGAAATTGCATGGCACGTTATGTGCCCCTCCGATTCGAGTTTTTTTGCCGCTTGTCGCGTCGGAAGTCTGGAGTTGTCAACTTCGATTGGCATGTATAAATTTAATAAATTTATTCACTAAAATAATTTTGATAGCTTTCTGGAGGTTGTGGTTGCACATATTCAACGAAATAAGCTACTATTAATCGATAGCAGGCTACGATCCATCGGAGGACAGCCTCGCACTTAACTCGATTTTCATCGCGTATGGACGGTATGGACAACGTCAGAGTTCTGAACTTCCGGATTTCGACCTGGGTTTACGCCCACAGCAGGCCGTCGAAGGAACCAACCGAGCCCACTGACCGATAAACGACGTCGTTAACAGCAAGGATTTCATCTGGCTGGAACCTGCGGGGTTCCATTAATCGGAATTTAAGTTAACCGATACGTCCGGAGTCAGGAATCGAATGGGGAAGGCGGCCGTCTACAGGGTGGCCCAAAAAGTAAGCCCTTCCGAAGTTGAAAAGAAGCACCATATACATATTATAATATTATAGAATATCGTAACTTAATATTGCATATTCTACGCGTAACTTATTTTGCGAAGTCTGAAGTTTGAAGCTGCGACATGGGTAAAATGAGTGTAAATCTTAACTGAAACCATGAGAAGGGAGAAAAGGTGGGATCAAAGAAATTTTTGTTTAAATTTCCATCCAAAAGTGGATTTCATAGCTTATTACAGCAAACTGATGCAACAAGGAAGAAACGCAGACAGGAACTAATTTCACGACCCACATCGCACCTTCGGGGATCTCGCACAGTAATCGATGTCACAAATTAGGTCACGCATACAATATTTCATACTGACTTATAGTATTATGATGCTTCATTGACACTTTAACTTGACGAACAAAATCTAACCTGATTGGAAAGTTTCAGTACGATTTAATACGAGTTAATGACAATTCGGACCATTTTCGACAATTTTTGGACCACCCAGTATATGAGCTTCAGCGGAGTCAGGCACCGCAGGCGGCTGATTCTACTGGCGACGCAGCTGTCACCTCAACACACCTTTAGATTATCGACGTCGACTGATAAACCTGTAATGCAGCGCTGATCAGACGATTTCGGGTGGCGATGCCAGGGCGAAATTTTAAATATTGGGAAGGCGTTTTAACGACCGACAGTTAATTTGATATAAGCCTACGCCCTATAAAGCGACTGCACGTATGCGAGTGACGCCGCCCCTTACATTAAACATATACTTCGATGTTTCAGTAGCCTTTATAGGACTACATGTATTTCACTTTCTGAATCGATATGCCTCGTACAAGGCAAACTTTAATCAAATGTCCGTAGTGAACACTTCACACATTACGCTTTGTTGCACGACAGTCATGCAGGCTATAGGCCTAAGTGTTTCGATTTTACGGCCTGTTTGAAGTAGGCATGTACATACCGGACGCTGACTGAAATATATAACTAAAGTATTATAAAGTTTATTATCAATATTCATTGGCATTGATTTCGTTCTTGCTGCAAAGATCGCTTTTTGTCATACAATAGGTCATTTCGGATATCCTTCCAAAATTATTTCACGGATCGTTTACGATCAAAGAGTAACAACCGGAAGTAAGTAAGTAAGTAAGTAAATAGGCTATTTTATAGTGCGCCCAAAAGCCAGCTGGGCTGGCTTAATCTGCCGCACTTGTCTATATTTGAAACGCCAGATCCTACCACACAACGGACAGTTAAATGTTCCAGCAGATGTTGCGGTATGTGTCCAAAATGAATTTGAGTAGCGAAGTTACCGCACAAACACAAACATTTATCAGTCAATCGGCATAAATCTTTTCTACGCGAAGTGAAGACGTCGGAATACTCTCCAGGAAATGAGATCGAAAGACGAAGTTCAGGCGCCGGCCGCCAGGCGTCAGATAATTAGCGAAGGAAACGAAATGCGAAAACTGCGGGGTGCACGCATGACAAAAGCGACGACACTGGTAGCCATTTAAATGTCCTGCGCGCGGCGGCGCACTGACAATTGCATGCAGTTCGGGTGGTTAGTGGTTACCTTGTGGCGTTTTATTGCCGAAAGTATTCTACAGACGCTAGTGTCTATACTGTAGTGTAGTGTCTACGGCGGAAATAGGACGTCCTTCGATTGCTGGCGTCCGAACGCTGTCTATGTGGGCCAATGTAGTCGAGTTTAATGACAGCCATTAAGCGAATAAATCCAATGTCAGACGTCGCTTACAAACGACCGAGATAGCTGCACATTGTTTACATCACTAGTCACTACTTGCGTTCATGCATCTACAACCAAAATGTTTTTACATGTATATCTTCACCACGACCTATTGGCAAGCAAACTCCAATATAAAGAGCATTTATCTCGCACATGCAGGTGAGAACGGTTAAAATTGGTAATTTCTTATCGCACCGGTCATGCAATTAGGCTACAGAAGACAAGATGTCAACATTCTGTAGTCAGGCGACTACTGTAATACTGGCTGTCCTTGTTTTATTTTGTTTCCGGTGGGCTTCCGCTTGAGCGGGTCGTGCGTTGATTCGGATGGTGGCTCGTTGCAATAAAACTGTAACTTTAGCTTCTCATAACTTTGCAATGTGTTATTGTCTGTCTGTCCGTCTGTCATTTTTTTCGCATTTTTTGTAACTGTTCTACCTTCGTGGTGAATAAACGTACTATAAAGGTTTGTTGCTACCTGCAGTAGGGAACAGGTGCGACTTGGGTATACAGTCGTTCTATAGTATGTACCGCCCACTCAGACTTACGTAATCTCTATTCCACAGCGCAGAGATACCGGATGTGGACGAGTTCGTTGTTGCTGGTACATGCTAATGAAGGTCACTGTAGAAAGTGTGCGAGGTGAAAGAAAGGCGGTCATTGTGTCTAACTAATGAGACTGGCACGAGACATGTAGACTGCAGATTCTGCATAGCCTATGCACATTACCATATGTAGTAGCCCTCCATGCACTAGGTGCAGATAAAATCTTGTCGATTGTGCAACAGTGTTGGACTGATAAAGGAATGTATGGTAACGCGGAAGCGATAAAACGACAGCCAAAACGAAGACGATACACGAGAGCTCGTGTTCTGTCATTTGACACCGCGACAACAGGAAAACTCTAATGTACACATTCGTTTGTTCATGTTGCCTCGTACAGACACTGTCGGCAGATTTGTTTTCTTACCCTGAAAACTAAATAATAAGACTATTCTGTCAATTTGTAGCCAAAATCTATCAAAAGTTATCTTTACAGTGGAATTATTTTAAAACAATTTTTGTCAAAGTCCTGTTAATAAGTAAACATTTAACATTAAGTTCCATTGAAATATTTAGCCAGTATTACAGTTTTTTTGCAGGCAGAATCGTCTGCTGTCATTTACTTGCGCGATATCTACTATATAGATGATAATAATATCAAATCGCGATCGACGATAGGCCTATGTATAGCCTATAAATAATTCGTTAATGACTAAGGCTGATATAGACTATAGTCATATAATAGCGAAACTGATTGACTACATAGTGTCAGCTGTCAAGAGACGAAATGTCTTGGATTGTTAAGTTTTACGCTAAGGGTGTCAAAACGGCGACGTCGCGGCTTAGTAAGTTGCAGCAGCTGTTGTCGCCGCAGGAGTCCGGATGTTGTTAATCAGTCTATCTCTCGTCGTCGTCGTCGTCTTCCTTCCACCGGCTACGCGTCTTCACGTCTCTCCAGTCCATCCATCCCTGCGCCGTCTTTCTTATCCAGCTGGGACTTCATCGCAATCGCTTTTCAACGATCTCGACACAACAGCGTGCGCACATGCAATGTGTTTGTTGGCGTTCGCGATGGCGTTCTCTCGGGAGTTCTATAACGACGCGTCGCGCCTCATTGCATCAACAACTTCGTGGCGTCCAGATCGAACGAGTCGACTACGTTTCGCACATTTGCAACTGCTGAACTTCTCCAAACATTTCGCATAATTGCAGGCATTGTTTATCCCCGATGGACTGTCTCCTTTCGGTGCAGATATTACGCCATGCAACTAGTAACATGAAATCGAAGGAATATTATTGCATCAGGATTATATCATAAGCATACACGTCAGCAGTACTGCAGTAAGTATACACTAAAATATTTCAGCGTAATGTAATGAAATGAAATCACTAACTCAGAGGCCCCTACACACAATGGAACACTACTACAGAAACCACGGAGCGCATTATAAATATTATGACTATGGGCTGTATAAATTGGCTGTTACTAACCTACCTAGTCACTTACTTACGCCATAACCGGGAATTAAGTGGAAAAGCGATATATGCGACAATCTAGCTTCAGTTTCAAACGTCAGTAAGTTCGAATGTTTTGCCTTGACACAGTGTACTTACTGTAAGTTGTCAATGTTGTGGTGATTTTGTGACCCGGCGGTCGAGTATTGACGAATTTCAGTCATGACAGTCCATACAAAAACTGCAGCAGAGCATAGCATACGAACAACGTGACTTCTTCGGAAATTTAACATATGTATAAAGATATATGGATATAGAAAAACTTGCCAGTTTTCTGTTACCGGTATCCCTGTTTTATGTCTATGTTTCTGCACCCAAGAATAGACGACGCCGAGTAACGACGTCGTCGATTGCCATGGGTGACACAAGCGGGAACTCCGGTCTGTTGCATGGCGGAACCAGGCAGATTGGACCGGCGCTGGGCGCTGAGTAACATTGTGTAAATGGCAGCCTCGGAGACTGAGCTTGCGCCTTAATTGCCCGTCTGTTTCTTGTTTAGCTGCAGCGTCACATCTCGACGAAGCGGCTGACGTTGATTTGACTGCAGTCAGCCATGCAGTCACATGGGCACGGTCAGCTGGCCTGGTCAGTGTCCAGTCTGCCTGTCCCAGATGTGGTAAGATAGGCGAGAGTAACGAAAAGCGAAACACGCCACAATGACTTGTGGGCAAACTGTGCAATGCGCATAAGCAAGACCCAACACGCCTCCTACGACTTCGCAAACTCTTTATTGTTGATCGACCAATCGACGACCATCTGGTTTTCGTAATGCTTGCCGAAATGTTTTGATCAGAAGTTACAGTCGTGTGAAACAAACTGTATTTAAAACAATTAATTAAAACCGTTGTCGAAATGATAACAACCTGCAAGTATGCTTTTGTTATCTGTGGTAGATTTTTAAAGTATATACTAAATAAGTTTTTATTCTTTTTTCACTATGGTGTACTTTTGTACGATTTTCATAATAAATAAATATGTGCTTCGACTACGTTATATGACGTCTTCGCTATCGTTTAAATTATTATTGATTGCAAATAACTGATTTGAATCACAAGTGGTAAACAGATTAAGTCGTCTGTTATAAATACGTTACTGCTATATCACTAGCCTATTGCATTCTCTGCAGCCGATAGCCTATAGGCCTAATAATAAGCTATTGATCAAACTGCATATAGAAAGTTCCGACAACGTTCAAGAGAACCACAGAAGAACGATGAAAAATCAAACGTGTTTTAGAAATATTGATAGAAGTATTTTTGATCATTACAATGAAAATAGCCTACTTTTAAAAATATTAGTAGTAAAAGCTCTATTTCTATCAAGCTTGTTACAATGGTAAGACGTTCCGGAAGTCATATCACGGACAATTGCGTACATTTTTCTTGAGTGTATATAATTGTACAATTATTGTGGCCTGTGCATAGACAGTTGAAAAATGAAATATTGTGTGAATCTGTACACTGAGATCTTTGTCTAAAGCACATGGACGGACTCTGCTTTCGATTGTCGACTGAATGCCTTTCATCGTCGCAGTTTCAGACACCGACTGACAGCAGACCGTGTACGGGCTGACGGGCAGTAGACATGGAAACATCTCGGTGCATTACCGACACATTCGTCTGTTAGCTGCCAACTGAATGGATTGGCCGGTGACGGGAAGTGGCGTACGCACTGATGGATGGACAGCTGATACAGAAGTCAGTTGCATATGGCCAGTCCAACGTCAACAGAAATCGACAGACCTCCGCGTCGACGGTCAGTCGCGGTCAGCACAAATGACCGTATATGACAGCGTCCAGATTCAGCACGAACGGGGACGTCTAGCCCCCAAGTCAAGTGGGATACCAACCCCCTACTTCTTTGCTCCTCTTCCATCCCTCCCCTCATTTACCCCTTTTTTCTTCCCTTATATGTCGTTACCATTCTTCCCTCCTTTACCCCCATATTTCCTAATTTGGCCTCTTGCCCCTTCTAACAGCGTATGGGCAGCCAGACCCAGCCCAAATTTAATTCGGCGCACTTCAGACGTAATTATAATCCAGTTTGTTGCGCACTGACTGGCATCTATACTGCAACCACAGACAAGCAATGTGAACCTCCGACTGTTTAACAGTATTAGAGATTCTTCTCAATCTCAACCCCACAATAATTGTTAGACTGTCCTGAGCAGGAACCAAGACAAGCTGTCGCTGCTGTTGCTGCTGTTGCTGACATACACAGATGAAGCTGGGCGATACAGATTAGTGGAAGCTCCATGCTCCAACAACAGCCGCTCGGCGGCGGCGCTCGGTGTCAGAAAGATTGTCCGTGTGGGCTTAGCCGCAACTGGCAGGTTCGCCGTCGAAGAGTGAGAGCGATCGTTCGTTCCGCTCCATTAGGTAGTGTCAAAATCGCCGTCAGCAGCAGCAGCAGCCGCGTTGGCCGACGATCGCTAAATGAATCCAATCAGCTGTGTCTGACGACTGACCGTCTTCGTTGCACGCGTCCGCGTCATGACAGCTGCAGCCTCCTAATTATGATGTCAGTCCAACTATAATCGCGCACCCTTTCAGTCCATCGTGAAATGACCGCACAGCTGACTGCGGCAAGCTGTCGTCGATCCACTGCACACAGCTAAGTTTACTTTTCGCTTCTTCCGGGAATGATGACGTTGCTATAATGATTGCGATCACCGACCGTGAAATCTGCATCCGGCCAAGCGGCCTCCCAACTGGCGCTGACGACTGACGATAACGAGGGATTTTACCACTGTGTCAACAGTTCCGGTAATTTTTGGTGTGATTGCATCAGCTGTAAGATGCAAGAAGCACTGAAATTCCTTCCATAAATAGACACGTGCACGATACGCGCACAGCCTCTGACCATAACTATTTTAACTAAAATGAAATCAGAAATTAAAATATGAATAGAAAAATGAACTAGAACTAGTTACAATCAATGTAGAAAGTAAACGAGAAATGTTGCCATCAGTTGTCGTTCAAAGGGCCAGAACCAGTCCAACTAAGTGCTGAAAGTTTCAAGCACTTGAGATGTTTGCCGTTTGTTTGCAGCTCAATGGCTTTACAGTAAAATCCGCATAATTGCCATTATAACACTCAATATTGGTTCTCAAAGTATAAATTGCTAATCACCTATGTAGCTGAGCAGTGAGCACACAGGTATATTGTACAAGTGCAGTCTTTTTTTCAGATTTTACCTTTACTCAAGTTTCATGTCGTGTCACTATACCTCTATAAGAACTATTTATGAACTGAAATTCTTGCCGGTGAACTAAATAAGAACTATAACTAAAACTGTTTTTGAAACAAAATCACTGCCTCTGATCACGTGACCGCTGGGAAGGAACTAATTAGCAACCCGTAGTAAACTCGTTTTATATACATCTTTATTTCACCACAAGTGGTAGACAATCGCTTTATTTTCATTATACGGTGTCTGAATTTGTCGAAGATGTTGACGTCCAAGAAAAAATACGTTTACAATAATCAGTGTTGGGT
>Ga0056116_1000690_pt1 | contig 11971 bp, 8 predicted proteins | sample WorMetOlspDAHAB2_FD_67352 | JGI IMG/M metagenome (GOLD analysis project Ga0056116, IMG submission 67352) | Marine gutless worms symbiont microbial communities from Max Planck institute for Marine Microbiology, Germany - Olavius sp. DAHAB.2 ...
CCCCAAAACTGCGAAAAATGAGCCCACGTTATACCATATCGTGCATCAAGTCGACAAGAATGGTGACGACAGAATTTTGATTGTTGATGAAAATAATTGCATCCAACATAAATAAAAGTACTGAAAAGTTAACATGAGAGTGAAAGTCGTAATAAAACAGCAAATATTAATGTACAAAATTGCAGTTTATAGGCTAGTTGATGGTGGCATAAAAAACGGCAAGTGTCCAAAAAAGGTGATATTACGCGGCAGTACATTGACACTTAAGGCGGTCTTATTTGTTGGTTGTAGCATATGCAGGACGAAGAAGATGCAAAAGTTGCCATTAACGAACTGAATGGCTATGAATTAGATGGATCTCGCATTAAAGTTGAGGTAGTGATAATGCTCCTGTTGTAATGACATTACTTGTTTCTATGTTTCATATGGGGTGTGAGTATATGTATTGTATAAGTATAAAAAATACAAGATGAAGTCGATACTCGATATATACGTATGTTTATAATTAAGGTCGGCATGTGTAGGCTTCACAAATCTTGACTAATACTTAATGTTGAGTTCTATGTAATTTGATGAAGAAGTTTTCTATTTTTGTGCTTTTATTGTGTATGTAGTAGTCAGTTGTTGTTGCTCAGTGTTTCAAAGCAAATGCTGTTGTCACTTTTTAACTGTCATATTATTTATAATTACAGTTGTCCACTGTTGCTACACAAGGAAAGAAAAGGTCTAATCGGTGAGTTTATATAAACTCATTGGTGTTGTTGATCTATTAGTTGGGCAAAGTTATATTGGGGACATTTTAAATTTTAAGTTGTGCTTTCTGCATTGATAACAATAGTGGTCATCAGTGATGAAATGTAAATTTCGAAAATTGATAATCCTGTAGTTTATTTGCTTTCATTTGTTTATCACTTTGGGCGTTATAATCTAGAAAGATTTTTGACATTAGGCTACTACATTATGAGCTGAAGATAGCCAACAACTTTGAAGATGCACTATTAAGAAAAGCCTGCAAGATATATGGGTGGCAGTCTGGCAGATAATGTATATGGTGTTGATGGAGGTATTTTGTTATGTCATTGCTGTGAGTGATTATGCTGGTCTATGTTGCTGCAGCTTTCTGACGAAAATATTTGTTGGTAACATACGAACTGGTACCACGAGCGAACAACTGCGCGAGGTTTTTGAGCGACACGGAGAAGTCAGCGAATCAGATGTTGTTGGCGGATATGGATTTGTTGTAAGTGAATTGTTTGTCATTTGGTTAAATCTATTAACTGTCTGTTGTCACAGTTATATATATGGTGAAAAGATAATACAGCGCGTGAAGACACGTTTAAATGTTTAGTGTCGTTTGGTATAGTATTTGTTTTATACAATAATATAGTATGTAGTATACAAGATGTGTATTCTGGGGTGTAATAATGACCCAGTATTAGCTCGATCTGCAGAATAACCTCGCCTCTTTTTCTTTTTGTAAGAGGCAACAGGATCAGTTTCTCTGAATCGTTTGTTGATTTGTACTGAGTAGTGCTGTAAATTGTCAGTATTGGCCGTGATTGTGAAAACCGCCCAAGAAATTAGCTAAACTGTCAGATTGGGCTTTGACCTCTGCTCACTTATTCACTGGGTGTAGTAATGATTTGACTACCACTGTTTAAGTAACAGCATCTTTTTGTAGCCCATTATCTGCGTCTTACATCAGCGGCTGATGTGAAATATTGGTGTGTTCTTGTTGGCAGCACATGGCAAATGAAAGGGATGCACAGGAGGCAATTCGGGCGCTAAACGGCTCAAAACTGAATGGAAACTGCATCAACGTTGAAGTACGTGTAAATGTAGCGTAATGCATGTAACTTTTAAAAGACATTGATAGATATTTCTTTGCTATGTGGTCTGCTTATTTGATATTCTTTTTACAGACGTGGTTCAGAGAATTTTTATGGGAACTTTAGACGATGCTAGTTACACAGTAAATAGAAGGGCAAATAATATGCACCCTGATTGTTGCCACTGCCGAAATGACACTGGGTGCATTATGTTAAATTACGTGCAACTGGTGAGGTAGTTTGTGTAAAAAATTTCCTGACTTGGTTTCAACCTTAGTCACTTTGAAGATTGTCTGTACTGTATGCTATTGTTTTTCATCCAATTTCGTTTTCCGCTGTTTGTAGTATGTCCGAGTTCACTTTGGTACTGTGGAATAGTAGTTCCCCATCTCCTGGCAAAGTGTTGTGGAGGCGACTAAACTGGGCTAGTCATGTCTAGTTGTCCTGTTTTTCTTTCCTGTATTTTGTGTTTTTTTCATGTTGTGGCTGAAAATTACGGAAATAGTTGAACTGATTGATGTCACTATATTGTTTTCTCCATTAGTTGTTGATTTTGACTATCTGTTTTCACTGTGTGTTGGCAGTTGTCCACTAGAGAAACTCAGGGCAAGGCGAGAGGTCAAGATGGCTTTGCTCCAAGTGATAGGTATGGTAATTCTATGCTACTGACTAATCTTATGGTTGTTTCTAATCATCCATGTCAAATTCTCATTGTTATGTAAATGGATCCAATATCCAATATGAACTTGCGGCCAGGTGAGGACAGTAAAGAACACATGGAATGATTTCAGTGACAGGATCATTACTAGGTCTAACTTAGTTGCCCTGTTTTTTCATAAGGTTTATTCTCAGTGTTCTGCTAGTATCTCATTTTTATTTTGTGCGCTGTAAGTTTTTGTTGTTGTTTTCTAATGAAAACAGTTGCATTGGTTAATTTTAGTGATTTTTTTAATCAAAACAGCAATGATTAGAAGTTTTGGATATATACTGTTAGTGATAGCAGTTCTGCTGTGGTATCGTTAGTTTTGGATAATCACTGTTGCTATGTTGGATAATTTCAGTTCGAGTGGCAACTAACATTCCTTGTGACGTTTTTGTTAGTAAATTGGTTTGTTTTCAGACAAACTGATGAGAAGTGTAGATAGTTTTTTGATGCTTTTATGTTTGAAATTGAGTTTTGCACGTATTTTTATGTAAAATTGTAACTAAAACATTTTGTATAGTATATTTTACTGAAGGCTTTATGACACTACTGATATGCTGTACATGCTGTGCTAGTCTTCGAGGACGTGGCGGAATGGCGTGGGGTCCAGCACGTGGCAGGTACTACTTTTTGTGATGTATTGTGCTGAAGTAAGTAAGTAACAAGAACAGTTTAAGTGCTCAGTTATGATGCATGTCTGGTTGGCGGCATAGCTCAGTGGTCTATTGGTCTTTGGCTGGCGACTTTCCCTGACCTATGGCAGATCTATGCTTGACGAGTGACCACTTTGTGTGTAAACAGTCTGCTGTGAGTCAGTCAGCCAGGCCAACTCAGCCGTCCATCCCTCTGGAGTCTGTAAATGAGTAGTAATCCATGTAATTACATGGATCACAGGGGTGAAGACCATCAAATAGCAGACCAGGGCTGCATTAGGCTGTTTGGTTACCGTTCAAAGTATGTGGGCGCGTGCTTGGACTGTGGCCTATAGGCTGTATGCCCACTCTGTCTGACACAAATGTGCTGCTGCATCCACAGCGTGCTGCTTGCGGCGCTGTGTATGTGTTTTATGCCTTGCCTTTGCAAGTCACTTTACAGCCACTACAGAAAGTCATCAGGAAAGGAATGGCTGAAACGATGAGTTTTCAAACGACTGCAGATAACTCGGTATGGATGGTGCAGACGCGACATGGAGTGGTTGTTCATTCCAGACATGATCGCTCAGTGATGACTGGAAAATCTCACAGTGAACTAAAATATTCCACTAGTCGTTCATGTCTTAAACGCTCGCCTGCTGTTTGTTCATGGTCACACCTGGATGATTACATGGTTTACAGTCGTGTACAGACCGTGAAAGTTCAGATGAAATTTTTGGCCATGAAACACCTGGAAAGATATATTTTTTTGGAAATTCACGGTATATTTTTAAATTTAATCGCTTGATATTGGGAAAACATACAAGTCCTGGAAGCCATGATTTTAGAGCAGACAAACGTTTATCGAGTATTGTAATCTGTGATATCAGTCACACCAAGAGTGAATACTGTAACGTTCTTGAATTGACAGATTTTTGTTGTCAAAGTTCGACGAGTTCAAAGTATGAGATGTGCGGGCGAATCTAGGTCCATTAATGTTTTGCAGTTTTTTTTGCAGCAATTTTAGGGATGTACCGAATATTCGATTCGTATTCGCTTCGGTGCTGAATAGTGCTCCGAATAGTGTATTTGTATTCGGACGAATAGTGTCGTCAGAACGAATATGAATAGTTAGTCTGTATAGTGCAGAGCTAGAAACGTTTACGGCCGACTTCACTCAGTCAGTGCCAGATGCTCTCGCTCAGATCGCCTGATTTTGGGAGACAGTTGGATGAATGAAGGCGATAGGGTCATGGCTAGGCAGCATGCAGGCATGACTGTAATTAGCAGGGACATATAGAGGTGGTAAGTATCAGAACAGCAGGTGCAGCGTCAAAATGCTCAGCTGCCAACGCTATTTGTATTCGTATTATTCGGCCGAATAGTTCACAGAACTATTCTTATTCGAGCGAATAGTCTAAAACAACTATTCGGTACACCCCTAATTGATTTAGTGGTCGTTGCAGTTAATTTTTTAATGGAACTTCACTGGTGGTTAACATTAATGTGTATTTTGTGCTGAACTATATAAAATTCTGAACTGGGTTCGGGGAGTGCCAGACAAATACTAGCTCTGGGCACCGTTGAATCTGGTTACACCACTGTCGAAATGACTAGGCTCAGGCTGTGGACATATTACGTGCAACTGGTGGGAAACTCTAGACAATGGTGGGCAAAATGCCCCGCCAGTATATGAAGGAATTCACTGGGTTGTGGCACCACCAGTCTGCATTGTTTCAAAATGCGACATTTTTTTTGCTGTCACAAGTTCACAAATCTTGAAACTTTCCAGCGCCTCAGAAAAATGTTCACATTGTTTTAGGGGTCGTGGCTCAGCGAGCTCGCGTTTCGACCCGTACTCTGCTCCATCGGCCAGCTCGTGGGTTCCGCGGTCTGAAGTCTACCCCAGCGTTCCACTGCATGCTGCCGATGGCTACCACCAAGCACCATACAGATCGGGGACACTGCTAGCCCCTCCTCCTTCGAGAGCAGCTGTGGCTGCACCGGGATCCACTGATGACTCCTTTGCACGCGAGTTGCTTCAGCTCTACACCAAGGACCCTGCGGCCTTCGACGCCTACGCTCGGAATCCAGAGGTTCGGCGGTCGTTGAATATGGCACCGGAGCTGGCCCCTCCACGTCCACGTGCGGATCCATATCTTAAGACGCCTCGTGAATACATCATGGAGCAGAGATTACAGTACAGGTAAATGGCCATATTTCTTGATCATCATTCAAAGCCTGGAACTCGCTTTCACCTTACAGCAGAGTAGCAGACAGCTTTTCACAAGAGAGAACTTTTCACTGCATCATATTCACGTCACGAACTTTCTGTACTTGCGTGAAGAATTTTAAACTTGCATTTATAAATTACTACCATTTCCATGGTATACATAAGTTAATTTGGTGACTAGGAAGACCACTCATGTAGATTGTATTGTTCCGTCTTTCAGACTGTCGACTAACGATAGACAAGCCTTTCCAGTTGCCATTGCTAAGATCTGCAATGCACTACCTGACAATGTTGTTTCAGTCATTCTGTTAGAATTATAGTGGACCTTGCAGTATTTTTGATCAATGGCGTTGCCAGAAATTTGGTTGAGAGAGGGTGATGGTTAAAATGGTCAAGTTCAGAAAGTCAGCATTTGGTAAATGTCATATAACTGGGACAGCGTATCTAACTCGAGTTTTGGGTATGAATTTTGTTATATTCCCATGTCTATGTCCCTGGTATTGACTACTTAGGTAAAGTAAAAGTAAAGATGCCACAGTCCATAGGACCACAGTCATGGGTCCTTATCGCCCTGTCTTGGGCCTTTGAGCTTGCAGGTAGTATAAACCACAAAGTCTGTGTGACGCATGGCAAGTCCATCTCCAGACCTATGGTTACCTTCCTAGCTTTGGAGAGGTACCGAATTATACTGCTTGATGAGAGGCAGGTGTTCCCATCCATACTCGACGGCACAGTGGGTAAGACTCGTACCAGCGACCTCTCAATCACGAGTCCGACGTTCTGCCACTAGGCTATTGAGCCTTCCACTTGGCCAGTGTAAAAAGTCATTGATTGGTCGTTGTGCAGGGTGCTGGCGTCGGGTGACCAGTATTCGGGCTTAGCGGGACGTAGCAGTGGAGCGCTGCTTCCACCGTCAGCAGTGCACACCGCTGCACCGGTGGCACATCATCGCAGTATTCCAGGCGGCGTTGGCTCTCGACCTCCTGCTGCTCCTGCTCAGCTCTACATGTCGTTCGAGTGATCACGAGCTGGTGAAGTATGTCTGCATTTGTAGTGGTTTAGACAGACACGCCGCTCGGCTCGTCCCGACTTGACTAAGTTGGCGGTTCGCCGGACTTCCACGTTGGTTTTTCTCGGTTTCGTCGGACATCCTTGCGTTTCGGAATCAAACGGTGGGCAGTCTGTGTCCTCCGAAACAAAAGTCATCGTGTGCAAAGTCGACGCTGTCGGAACGTCTGTGCGTCTCGAACGGACTGCATTCGTGTATAGTTTTGTTGATTGCGATATTATTCAGTGAAAATTATAATTAAAAACACGTTTGGCGACATTGACAACCTTCCCAGTAAGATGCTGCAGACTTTGTATGAATATGGTGTCATCCATTTCTTCAACAGAACCAAAAAAGTCTGTATGGCGGCTCCTAACGCGAAGCTCATTCTTATCCGCGTGCTAAATCTTACTTAAGAGTTGTGATCGTCGCTCAGCCTTGCACACTTTCACCTTTCATTTTAATTTCTGATCGATCACAAAGTTCAGTGAGAAATATCGTTAAGGAAGTCGTTGTTCGTGCTCTAACGAATGCTGCGTGTAGAAAAAAAACTACCTAAAATAACAAACAAATGGCGGATACAAACGGAAATCTGGTCTATTTTGTATCTGGCACAGGACATTATTATTGGTTGCTGGAGCCGACATCTCGTATCTCGCACTAGAAGTATCATACTAATTAAGGCAGGCATAACAACTAGTTAAAAATGTCGTCGTCATGTACCGCATGTCTGTAGTAGTTGATGGTTCGATTCCGAGCAGCTGATTCTGTCGATTGCACTGTAGTTGAGATGGCGTTCGTTCGTGCGACGTAAACTCTGGCCGCGAAGAAAATTTGCGTAAATGTTGACCCGCTTGGTTTTGGCAACTTCGTGAACCGTTATTTCATGTGCTCTGCTAATGCTTTGTCGTCAGCGTTCGTATGCTGAGTGACTGACCGAATATTCCGTTTTGTTTCCGTTGTATGAAAATGTTGCTAACATTTATGTCGCCGTGAGTTTGGAAAATGCGCCCGAAATTGCAAAGTTATTTGGTTGTCGTCGAGCGTATAGTCATGTGATCCTGTACCACGTGGAAACTTCAAATTTAATTTCGACTGCATTGCTCCTTGCAGACTGTGAATATGTGTTTCAACGAGGCGTTAAGTCGTGCTCTCGTGACTGGGGGTAGCTTTCGAAAAACGAACGCTAAATATTGTCGTGTCGGTAGTAACAATTTAGTTTGTCTGGCAGATGATGATTATTATTAAACGTTTTTCGGAAACATTGGAACCTACTTTGTTTGAAGAATATAGTGAACCGTTCGTTAACCGTTTCTGTGAGTTCTGATCGTTTGTGATTCAAATTTTTCATAAAATCGAATTAGTAATTATTTAGTTTATTCGACTCGTGCTCGAGAACCGAAATGCTTTCGTCGATGACAGCTTAGCTGTGTTTCACAGTTAGAACTGTTACTCAGTAGTAAGCGCTGGTCGACATTTGTCCATATCGTACATGGGGTGACAGTGACGTCATTCTCTGTACAATAGCTACGACTGCCATGTTGGAGGTATCAAATCAAATAAGAATTTTTAACGTGGCTAGAATAGCAGGTGTCATTACAAAGTACATTGGTAGAACAAGTATGTCTTTAGTTTGTGGCAGAAATCGGTCAGGGAGGCAGATGACTGAATATCAGGAGGCAAGATGTTCCACAGGATAGATGCAGCAACTGGAAATGAACGCCGGTCGACGGTAGCTGGACGATATGCCGGAACCTGCAGCTGGTGTGATGAGGATGAGTGCAGACGACGACAAGGCAGATCAGCAACACGAACTAGCAGATGCAGATATGGCGTAGACAGACCATTCAGAGCGTGAAACTCCATGACTGAAACTTTGTAGTACACGCAGCCAAGTTATACTGTGTTGCAGCATTAAATTCTGTATGCTTGCACACTGCTGTGAGTGAATACATCGTAGTCGAAATACGCGTCTACGAATAACCTTGGCATAAGAATTTTCAGATTTCCGCATTTCAACCGGATCTTTGTTTACATTAGGCATACCTCCCACATGGCGGCGTGGTTTTATACTCATTTCAAATGAAGTCACTCATGTGTGTGTGTGTAAAACGGGCTTATAAAGCAGCAAGACATTATGATTGGGTATTTTTACGGAATTACCTAACTGGGTATATTCACAGTGGCATTTTAAAGTCTTCTAGTTATGTGTCGCAGCCGACATCATAAAATTCCACAGTTGTCAAATAACAACAACAACAACAGTCCAGATTTATGTAGTGTAGTGTCATTGATATCATTTTTGTCAGATTCACGTTTCTCATCTTAACTTTTTTCAAATTCGTAAAACATTTGGCGTGGATCAAATGTTTCGTGCAATTTTTTCTAGAACATTCGTCCGTGCACTTGCAATAGATTTTGTTGTAAGCAACCAAAAATCGTTAAAGTCGAGCTCATTTTCAGGCATTTGCACAAAAATAGCAGTGTTTTTTTAAATTTTTGCTGTATGCCCGACTTCACACTTGTCGTCCGGTAAGTGCGGCATTTGACTTTGAAAGCCGTACAGCAGAGCGGTGCTCTTTGACTCAGTGTCGGGTATTCCGTATTCGTCGGTCGTTGGGGGTCCTTGACCGCCGTCCGCGCCTCAGTACTGACTACTGATATACGACGCTTGCTTCCGACCGTGATTATGCCGTGACCGGACCGAACTTACGTCTGTCGGCCGTTTTTCGACGCTGAAGGTAACCACTTAGATTTATTTGAACACACACACACACGTACGAACATGCGTAGGTACCCACCCGCATACATGCGTACAGATACAAACGGTTTTGCGTCAGCTGCGTACCGTCCGTCGCCAGGTACCAACTTCAGTGTTCCAGTCGCTTATTGTTGCACTCGTTTTTTCCCGATTGGATTACTGCAATAGCGTCCTGTTTGGACTCTCTGCTAACCTCATCCAGCGTCTCCAATATGTTTAGAACGCTGCGGCTCGGCTAATTTTCAGAATTCGACCGTCAGAATATTTACCCCAGCGCTCATCCTTCACTGGTTGCGCGTCCCTGAACGTATCTCCTTTAAACTGACAGTTATGACGTATCGATCCATCCACGACTCCTCTCCATCCTACCTACAATCGTGTTTCACCCGTGTTGCCGACATGACATCCAGACGACGGCTGCGGTCTACCTCACATTGTCTGGAAGTTCTGCCCGTTCGTCTAGAGTCGACAAGCGGGCGTTTCCGGTTTCTGTTGCCACCGTCTGGAACTACCTGCCTGTCCACGTCGCATCTGCGCCGTCACTCGCGGATTTCAGACAACGACTCGAGACATTTCTGTTTTTCAGTTCCTACCAAGACGCTGTCATATGACTTATGTGTTACTATTACCATTCATCACTACTGTCTGGACACCTGTGGGTCAATCAATGAATCAGTCAGTATATAATTTTAAGAGTGGCCTAAGTGACCAAAATAACTACAAGGTCCACTAAAGTGCTATAGACAGAAAGATTGTTGTAGTAAAAGCGATTTCAAGTTACGCCTGAAGGATTGCAGCGTGGGAGCTGAGACGATGTAATTCCGGTAGAGAGTTCCAGATTTGAGCGGCGGCAACCGGGAAAGCTCAGCTACCGACGGTGAACAGTCTAACTGGAGGCACAACTAGCCGATTGGTTCCGGCAGAACGCAGTGCCCGTCGACCAGGGACATCAGCAGTAGAGTTTAACGGCCCCAGGTACCGTGGTGCGTCGCCATGGAGAACTCTGTATGTCAGCAGCATGGCTATCTTGAATTGGATTCGCTTCCGCCTCCGAAATGACCTATATTGTGTCGGGTGGGGCGTTAAACTCTACTCACTCTCTCTCTCGCTCCGGTACACGCAGCCAGTGTAAACTGACAAGTGCATCGGTGACGTGATCGGAGCGCCTGAGATGGAAGATGAGCCGTGCTGCAGCGTTCTGTCTGCGCGTGAAGTAGGCTGGAATGCCAACCAGCGTGCTGTTCCCGTAATCCAGCCGTTGGTTGATGAGAGCGCCCGTCAGCGTCTGGAATGTGGTCGTCGGTACCAGTCGACGGATCTGACGTATCTGACGCAGGGCAGCTAAACATCTCGACGTCGTTCGCTGAACATGCATCCGCATCATGCATCATTGCAGTAATTAACATTAATTATTTAGGCAACATTAATATTTATGATGATGATGATGATGATGATGATGAAACAGTTGCGAAAGTTTCTGCTGCCATCGTGATGTTATGTTATTTCCATGAAATTTAAAATTATTCACTATGCAGTCCTACTGGTGCATGCCGGAAAAGAAGAAGCAGATTGTCGAAATCTTGTGACTGTTAATTAGAGGATTTATATCGTCGTATGTTGTGTCGTTAGTTCGTTATAGTATTTGGTTTATTTGGGTTCAGCTGGTGCCGGGCCAGAGGCGCCGCATCGTCAGAGGCATCAAGGGGGTAAGGTAATAGGAAGGGGTATCCCTCCCCAGCCGAGTAGAGGGCCGGGAGCGTTCGTGAGTTCCGTTTTCTGGCCGTACCTGGGGCGCCCCCCCTCCCAGCCGAAATTAGATTCTATGCATTTTTAACCTCAAAATCTGACTGCTGGCGAGAGCATTCACGTGATTTGTCTGTTGGGCCCGAAAAGTGGATTGGCATTGTACGTGGGAGACCGTGCCTACTCAATAAGTGGTGCAGCTTTGGCCATGTATGTCAAATGGGATTTGGCGCCAGTGTTAACGACATGCGATAAGAGCCAGTATCTGCATCTTGTTGGTGTTTGCTGTGAAATTGATGCAGAAAAACAGAGTCGCGTCTATGAGAAAGTGATGTTTGCAGCGAAGTTGATGCACAAAAGGACAGCTGGGTTTTCGCTGGCGGAGGAAGCATTTCAATTGATACATCGCTGTGATTAAGGTAATTTTATAACATTTCAAAAGTTGAAGCATTAAGTTAGCATCGGCGAAACAACGTTTATATCATCGTTTTAAGTTGTTGTGTAATGTTACTTGTGTTGTGTAACAATAACATATATTTGTTACATAGGCCTAAATGTATTGCCTGTCTTGTGAATGAGTGGAGATGGCAAAGTCCGTGCATTAAAGTAGTTTATGTTTTATGTCTGGCAATAATTCGTTTTTCCCAGTCACAGAATTCTTGAAGAGTGAAATGCATTAAACGAGGATGCTATTCAGTGCCTGAACTCGCAACATGATGCTAAAAGTATGTGATCACTTACAGTGACTGACTAAAACACATTCAAGAGTTGGCTCAAGACCTCTACTCTCTGTTCTCAGTTTCCTATGCATTTTCCGGCAAACTACTGACATCTACATGGCTGAAGAACATTTGAACGTTGTTAAGCATCCTTGTAATGACTACTGATACAATTATATTTGTGTTTATGAAAATCTTTGTTATCGTACAGTGGTAGCAACATATACAATAATAATACAACAAAGAAACTTAACTAAACTAATAATACAAAAATAAACTATTTACAATTTATACTCTAAAAGG
>Ga0056116_1000691_pt1 | contig 11967 bp, 10 predicted proteins | sample WorMetOlspDAHAB2_FD_67352 | JGI IMG/M metagenome (GOLD analysis project Ga0056116, IMG submission 67352) | Marine gutless worms symbiont microbial communities from Max Planck institute for Marine Microbiology, Germany - Olavius sp. DAHAB.2 ...
ATCACTTTAAACATGGAAGCAGGTTTTAATGACATCCAGCACCTGGACCTAAACAACTGTACGAACGTCATAATCTGCAAGGAGGACACTGTGGTATAGAGGTAACTTTATTCATCACCGCAGTGTAAGTAAGTGGTTAGTGCAACATGATGGGACATCTTTATATCACCTTACAACGGAAGCAATCGTTATGGGTTACAACCGTCCACTCAGGAAGATGACATCTATGGTATTTATTGAACATTCTTAACACAGCAGGTCAAATATAACGACAATGGCTAACTGACCATTTAGAATAGTGTTAGTGTAAGTAAGCAAGCAACAAGCATTTCTAAAGAGCAGTTAAAGGAGGAGGTCCCAGTGCCAAACGTCTTCAGAGAAAACAGTTGTATCACAAGTCTGTCTGAGGTCCGTCGGCAGATTGTTCCACTGAAGGATCGATGGCAGAAGTTGGTGTTTGTCTGATTGACGAGAAGCATACAAGTGCCAGCCAAGTGCAGTCTTCTTGAGTGAGCACCGAGCGTTGGTGACGACGCAGCAGTCATCAGACTCTAAACTCGACGAGCTGCCGCAATGGAAGCCTGCGCAGCTGGAGAACTGTGCACAAATGATACAGTACAGTGATGGTATTAGTTTAAAAGTGTTCAAACCTGGTTTGCTGCTACTGAAGTCGGCCTCAATGCTACAGTTGCCAGCAAACGCCATTTCGAGAAGACATGTGATCAGACCACCGTCACTGATATCATGTCCAGCACAGAGCAATCCATCTACAGCACAGTGAATGGCATAGTGGCTGTAATGGCAACAGATATCCCACATAATAACAGTAGAACTCACACACAGCAATATAACCGCAAAAAAGCATGACGATGAAATACTATTGCCCTTACTAAGAACTTTACAGCATCTAATAGCCTTCATGTTCATTTGAGGATAATGAATTTCAATATCCCACATCTATAGTGAGCCACACAAACTATCAATTTTTCAGCAGCATTGTATGTTTTAGCATATTTTGTCGTGACGGGGCCACCAAAGGACCTGTGTTGGGTGGGTTGTCACGAGTTCGCAACAGGTGGTGCGTGTCATTCAAGATTATAGACGATGTCGTAATTCAACGGACGGCATAAAAATGCTTCTTCATGTTTGTGGTAACACCAATCTTCTGAATGCACGGTGGAACACAGCTGCAGTTGTAGTTTAGGTTGTAGCCAAACATTAATTTTCAAGGTGTTTCAGATTCAAAACTAATTGGCAAATTAAGTCCAAACCAAACAGTACCTCGAATAAAACCCTGAGTTATATCAAATGCCTTGGCAAGAAGATGTGGATCATCAAGGTCTGGTGCCTCGTTTCCAAGCTGGTTGTAGCACTGTGCCACTGCCGAGCCTCCAAGCCGATACTTCCCAGGCGACAGGTTCACGTGAACAATAACACCTACACAGTGCCAGTAAAGCAGTAATTATCAACTGGAAAAGCTGATTCTGGAGCTTATTCTGAGGTTTTTCAGCCAGCAGAGGCCAACTTGTGCACTGACACTGGTGAAAATAAGACACTTTCACACAAAATTTTGAGATTTCAAGAACACATAGGCTCAAAATCGTTTCAACTACCCAACTTATGACCCCACAGGGGCAAATGCATGGCTCAATTTTAATAATTTATAGCATCTATGCCAGCTTGGCCCATAAGTGACGGATTTATGAGCAATAATATGGGGCAGTCCAAATATGGTTTCCTAGCTCGCAAATCAGAGGTCAGTTTGGAAGTGCTGAATATGGAGAAAACCCATGTGCAATTGCAAAGTGTGGTGAAGATGAGTTGAGGAGTGCCAACACAAAGAGCGAAAATGTTGCACTTCTCTGCTTCAACAGCATGAACACATCAGAAGCTAATGCAAATAAGTTAGACGCTGTGGAACCAATAAACACTTAATGATACTGCATAACAGAAAGACGTAAACATACCACGTTCATCTGGACACTTGAGATCCGGAGTGACAGTAGCAGAGATGTCAGGACATGGAGCATACACAGAAATAACCAGACAACCTGTTAAAATTATCACACATGCAGTAAAAAAATCCATCCATGTGGCATAGTGGTTAGGGCATTGAAACTGCGACTGGAGATCGCGGGTTCAATCTCAGCCGCTGCACTGTTGAGTGCAACCTTGGACAAGCTGTTCACACACATTGTCCAGCGCCTCTGAAGTTACGACCTTATGGCGCTATATAAATCAGTTTAAAATTTAAAAAAAAAGAAATTTTCCTAAGTGCGGCAGACTAAGATGGCGAGCTCTCTGGTCAACTTTTGGGCGCACTATAAAATAGTTGGACTTGACTTTTTTTTACAAAGCTTAAACTTGCACCAGCGAATGCAGAGAAGGGTGCTCGCTTTTGCAACGGTGAACTATTTTGTAATAAATGATAAAACTAACAGTTGCATACTTTAAGTCAGAATGCATTCTGTGCAATCGCCAGCGGCTATGACCACAACGTACTTATTGTCTTCGGCTCAGAGTTCACAGTGAGCTACTGCAATCGACAGGTACCAGTCCTATTCATTATATTCATTATATTACCTGTAGTTGACTTTCCAGATGGTGACGGTCGCTCTTGTCAACCAATGGCTAGACTACGGGAACAGCATGCTGGTCGGCATTCCAGCATACGTCATGCGCATACTGCAGTCAGCTCTGAACGCTGTGGCACGGCTCATGTTCCATCTCAGGCGCTCCGATCACGTCACCGATGCACTCGTCAGTCTACATTGGCTGCGTGTACTGGAGCGAATCTACTTCAAGATAGCCGTGCTGACATACAGAGTTATCCATGGTGACGCGCCACGGTACCTGGGGCCGTTCACCTCTACTGCTGATGTCCCTGGTCCACGGGCACTGTGTTCTGCCGAAACCAATCGGCTGGTTGTGCCTCCAGCTTTTCCGGTTGCCGCCGCTAAAATCTGGAACTCTCTACCGGAACACATCGTCTCAGCTCCCACGCTGCGGTCCTTCAGGCGTCACTGGAAAACGTGTTTACTACAACAATCTTTCTGTCTATAGGACTTTAGTGGACCTTGTAGTGACTTTGGTCACTTAGGCCACTCTAAAAATCACTGATTGATTGATTGATTGAAACACCACAGTAAGCATGGAAAACAGGCCACGCCAAAACGTACTGTACAAAAGCAAAAACAAAATGCACTGAAAGGCGGAAACTTAAGTCGAATATCTAACTTGCACTAAGATAGTAGATATTCAACTGTAATTAAACTGTTTTTATGGTGCCATTACTTAAGTGGTTTTCACGTCCTCTGCTGGCCACCTTGAAACACACTGGCACTACATAAGATGTCAACAGTCAACCTAAATGAACTGGCTTAAAACCATAAAACCTAACATTAAACCATGCAACTTCGCACTTGCACAGCATTCCTTTCAAGATGGCACCATGCGGCCGAGATATGCTATGTGCAGGCAACTGCAGGGCAAGATATTCACTCAGAATGATGATAATGTACTAATTAGTACGCATTATAGCACGCTGTTAATGTGATGTTCAAGATAGCTTAAGGACTATCAACCAAAATTCTCTTTTTATACTGTGTCACTACATTTCTTTATATGCATCGCGTCTCACTCTGTTCTTAGTTCTTTTTAACTTTCTACTTGCTTGTCTGTCGCTTGATGAACAAAGATGCTCACTGAATGATGAAAGCGAGCATTAAAAGCGTTAGTAGAAATTTTGTAGACAGACCTGGAGCTTTCACAATGCCATTGTTAACACGAGCGGTCATGCTCAACGAATCTTTGCCTCCATCAACCGCAATTCCAAGCTGTTGCATCACGTCGCACATTGCACGACAAGCATCGTACAGCAGAGCGCCTTCGCCCGGCATTTTTGCAGCCCACATCCAATTGCCACTGCACTTCACATCCTGAACCGCAAAACCAGTTTTCACGCACCGCACACTGTGATTACAAAAAAGTGACACCCCATCGACATTCTGCAATCATAATCTTAAGCCCGATTAGAATTAAAAACACAACATAAACAAATGTAGGCACTCATTGTTAATAATCGATCTTTGCACGCCATGTACGTTATTCGCTAATTAACTGCTAAATGACACAAACACAGCATGATAACAAGTTTTAAACAAATCATCTAAATTTTAATTTCATAAATTTATGATATTAATACACACAATTCATGCATTCAAATACAGTGACAGTAATGCAGAGCTAGAGCCAAGACTAGTAAGATGCACGCTCCTACCAAATTCACTTTTCCCGACAGAAAGGGTTATTGAATTTTTCTCTGGAAATGTGCGCAATATTCCGACATAAATGCTCCAAACGACAACAACAATAATAGTATTTGCATTGCGACTCTCAAAAAATGAAACAAAACTACAGTAAACCCGAAAACAAACCTCGAGGGCCGTCACGCGTGCAAACATCAGGTTTGTGACAGCTTCGGCAACTGTCATGCGAGCTCCGCAGCCGGCATCAACAAGGCCTTTAATTGGCTGTTCACCAATAGCAGTAGCAGCACCAACCTATTGTGAATTGAAACAGCAAAACTGTACTACAAAAAACGCCTCTGAAATAGTGATCCCTCTACTAACTTTTTTTAACTTTCCAAGTGTTTGTATTTTAAAAGATGACAATGTCCAACTGCAATGTAACATGAACATTTTTAACCACAAAGTGAAAACATGCCTTTAACCCAGGCTTTTAGCTGTTAGTTTTTAACGGATTTCATTCTTTTAAAGTACCTTTTGCATAAAAACTTTTTGTACTGCACTGTTACGTTGTTTTGCTTCGTGTTTCAAATATTCGACTTGAAGCCAATGCCGAATGGCATGAACAATGCAGAAGTGCACTTGCAACAAAAGCCAAATTATACCTGTGTTTCTACAAGGTGTTCGGAAAAAATAATGTATCCAAATTGAATGATGATGATGACAATGATGACAGTATACCACTAGACCTCATTCAGTGCGATACCACGGTACCTCACAGATTTCTGTATACCAGTGTCCTATGTCTCAGCAAGGCAGCATCTTCAATTCGGCTACTCCGAGTTTTTTTGGTGGTTTCATGATGGTTTCAGCACACACTTAGTCCACAGGCCTTCTGTGTGGCCGGCCCATCACTTTGGAACTCTCTACTAGACAGCTTGAGAGATCCGGATCTTGGAAGGGACAGCTTCAGACGTCTGCTGAAGACGCATTTATTTACATTGAACTTAAGCATTTAGCGTAATAGAGATGTTTCAGGACGATACGCTCTACAAATTGACTTACAAACTTAACACTATGGCCTGTTGTTATGACAAAAGCAGCCATTGTACCGTATCAAAGTGAGACAGAGCAACGACAGCAACGTCAGCCAGTGGTGTGTGAAGTGGACCAACACATTGCTGCTGCGCTACAAGACCCGTCACTGATCGATCGACCTTCACATGACAATCAGCTACACCCATACACTGTCAGAAATCATCCGGTTTTGCTTATTTTAACGCAAAAAAAGTAACATACGCGATACTTCGTATACAGTTCTTACCGACATACTGATTGACGTATTGGAATTTATTCATTCTTTTGTGAACTGGTTGGCTATACTTAACGCAGATATTTCCCTTCTTCAGCCATCCAGTCTGATATCACACTACTATGTTTTATTTCCACGTTTGATTGTTGTATCCATGCGGTGTCAAATAAAACTTCAAGACGCTGTTACCATAAACAAATTCAGGCCAGATGCCCTTGCTGTTGCCTAAGAAGGATAAACTGAACGCTTATGTAGAAAAAAATGATCATAATGGCACTCATATACTGCCACATAGTCGACAGATGCAAACACACTAATGGAATTGTGTAGGCTACACTGCGTGGCATTGAAAAGCAAATCTTTAAATATTATTTAACAGTGTGAATGGACTCGTGCAATCATAACGAAGCATGCAACGCATTCCAGAGGATGCAGTTGCAACAGAGAACAAACGTCTGGCAAAATCAGTCCTTGTCCTGAATATATAACCACGTGTACACAGACACATAAACACATGCGAGAGAATGCAAAAAACGAACTGCAAAAACATGCCATTACAACCTTGTTGGTGAGGTAGCGTTTACTGGCAACAGATGGAAGCCGAAGCACACGACCAAGGATGTCACGAAACAGTTCTCCATCTGGCAGAGACAACGGCTTCAGTACTGGCACGCTGTGGTCCAGTCGAAATATCTGCACAGACAGTGGCAGCAGTCACATATTGTCTAAGTAGATTCACAATTTAATAACTAATCATGTCATACAAACATCACTGCGCCATCATACTACTTAAGAACAATCGGCCTATTTGGTACTGTACAAAATGTTGATGTACAGCATGTACAATATTATGCAAATTCATATAAAATATAAGCGACACAAGTACATCAAGGAAAATGCCCACTTGGAGTTAGCGGAATGTTCACCATTTATTGGAAGCAATAACTGTCAGTTTAAAAGGCTAAAAGCACATCCGAAATGTAAAGATATTTAGAAGATATGCCAGTAACTTCAATACCATAGCAGCACTGAAGGCTTTGCCAACCATATGCGAGGCCACCCACAGTCAAATTTAACAACTTACAGATTTCTAAAGCATAACTTCACTACCTAAACCGACGTCATCTTATCTCAGTCACTGAATATTGTAAAGAATTATGGCCGAAAATATAACAAAAATCAGCAATGCAGTTACAAATGTCAGTACGTCGAATATTCTGATTTTTGTCATAGACACATAACAGTTTCTGATCTGTTTACATTATTACTCAGTGCAATCATAACCTTCTGAGGCATATCTCCTAGAACCATTTCGAGATCAAGATCGACAGGGAACTCGATAACGTCAGCTTTTGATCTTGTTGCTGCTTCTTTGTCTGTCTCGTCAGATGCAGTTGACCGATCGTTACGTAAACGAACCTAACTGGCAATCATGTCAACAACTCCAGTCTAAACTTCAGTGTCAGACTGCAAGATGAAGACACTTTTATGAATAAATTGATGCAATAATAACTGATCTTCAGACGAGCAATTTTATAATAAAGAAATAGTGATGATAATCACGATGACATAACAAGGTTTTAAAAAATACTGACAGTTAACTATATGTTCAACATACAGTAATGCAGTGCATAATACTGCAAATGTATATTAAATGTGGCATTTATACTAAAAACGGGTAAAATTTCTCTGCAGTTCACCGATGCAGTAATTATATATTTTTCTCGACTGCTTTAGCTGAGATTTGACCGGTGAGTAGTTGGACATGTTGCCACATAAGCATCGGACACCGGGCGGTATTCACCACAGAAGTAACGTACAAAAAAAGCGTGCCAATGCAATGGAAATATTAACAAACAAATGAAAGGACAAACTATGTATTACGGCACCTTTCCATCGCCTGTAATTGACCCAACAAAGGACACCGGGCATTTCTCTCGCGCCGCCACTTGCTTCACGACTGCACGATCGGTCTTATGCACCAGCAACGCATTGCTCTCCTGGTACTCGGCACCCCATATCTCAAGCACACTCAGTGTAGCGTCTCCCAGCTCGAATGCAGACACATCAATCACAGCACCAGCCGGATAGCAGATCTCTTTCAGCACATTGCCTACGTTGACGATGCAACACATCAGTCATCACACATCAAAAATAAAACTCGGGGAACTATATATATTATATATACGAAGTATCCCACGCCATGCTTGTCACTTTTTAAGACAACTTCAGAAAGCTGCTACCTCTCTGCTTAACAGTAACAACACTCGTAATAAAAGATTTGCAGGTACTTTTGGTAGTGATACACAAGCACGCGAGTGGCATAACATAATCATTGTATACGCCAATGGATGAGCTATTTAAAAATCACAACTCTGACCTCACATATATATATATACACTGTATACACTGTAAAATAAATAACACCACATCACCATCAGCTCGCCTGAAGTGCACAACGTATAGTAAAAAGAGTTAAGTACTAAAAGACACTAAAAGCAAAGTTAAAGCTACAGTAGTTAATGTGGCCCAATCTGATGACACCATGTAAAAAAGAGCCATTTTGCCTAATGCAGTGTGTAATCTTAAATTAGAATGGAGAGTATGGAGCTTACCGTTTCCACCAGCGCAGGTGTATGAAGAGTAACATAGTAAACATTCAACAGTGAAAGCAACGTTCAAAAATACAGTACTTTATAAATCAAATTACAAATGAAGAATTTACGCTAATTACAGTAAAAGCAGAGCGCTTAAGGGTACCACAAGAGTCGATAAAAAGCTTAAAAGATTAAAATCCACTTTAAATAAGTAAGATTTCAGATTTCACTCAAAAACCTTCTGTTACTTGGCGAGTTGTCACATATGTAGAGGAATAGAGTGTATGGTCCAAACTGGCGAGATCCATGTACATAAAATCCCACATGTGACACAAATATAGAATGAACAAAGAACATAATAAAATTCACCATTTCCACCAGCGCCCTGGTCATGTATGCTGCGAATCACGTTTGTGCCACCGGACTCGATGCAGGCGCGAATGACTCGGTTCATCTTCTGTTCCATCTCGGCGTCTCCCCGCTGCACAGCCCCGAAGTCCAACTCAACCCTGTTGTCACCCTGAACTCCGACCGACGACGCAGCGCCACCACCAACGCCAATGCGGTACACCGGTCCGCCGACCTTCACCACCTCCATGCCTGGTCAGTCATCCAACAACATCAACGTCACCCATCATTAATGCATCTCGTGCAGTTTTCGCGAATAAATAACGAATCAACTGTTACGGTAACCAACAAACCAACAAACGCAGAACCCTCAAACCAACTGCGGTTGACCCATAATTAGCACAGCATCTATATCAGATGTGGAAGGAAAGTATTTAACTAATCATTATGAGTGTCTACAAACACCCAAGACGTCTCAGTTGTTCTTTAAAATATTACACGTCTACATAACAAAAACATTGTAATAAATGATCTGCGGGTCACTAAGGTGCATCTTGATCGATGGTGATACATCCATCATATGTGACACAATGGGAGTCATGGTTAACGACAACTGACAGCTGACTAAAAGAGTACTCTGCCATCCATATAAATTGTTTAAAATGAATCATAAGATCACAATGACCAACGTGGCTTTGTGTCAATCATGAACTCAAATGGTAGACAAAATCAGAAACTCCTACTAAAAGCACTAACAAAGAATTATGTCTTGACAGACACTTCACCTGTACTAGGCATGTCCTTGAGAACATGGCCATCACTGAGTGATCCAATGCCTCCCGTAAACATGATCGGTTTGATCCATTCCCGATGTTCTCCACTTTCCGGTAACTGAAGACCAAAGGATCTGGCAAATCCGGCAATTATCGGCTCGCCAAATTTGTTGCCATAGTCTGAGGCTCCGTTGCTGGCTTCGATGGCAATGGTGAGTGGGTGTGCAAGGTTCAAAGGATACTCAAAGATTCCATCTTCCCATGGCAGAAAATAGTCTACAATTCACACAGCAGAAAACTGCATGCTGCAAGAATAGCAAAAACCAGGATTTACAATTACAGTGCCATTTCCGAGTAGCTCATTACATATGGTTTGCCCTCTTTTCCATTGGCCGTCATATTCAGAATTGCTCATTTCCCACCTTTCTTTAGTCCCCGTGAAGTAAGTTTGTCGCTATTGGACACTTTAATCGCAATTTTTACTAATTACTTAATTGCTCACCCGTTTACTCTGGTTGAAACTAGAAGTCTGGCTACTAGACAACTGTACTATGTGGGCTCATGTCTGCTTGTAAAAAGGTCAAAGAGAGTGGATTACTTGGAATGTGAAGGTTGCCAAAGCAGTAGCCAGCCGTCCCAGCTATAACATGTGCTCCTCGTCCGGTTGCTTGAACGTCACGTATGCGTCCGCCAGTGCCTGTTGTGGCTCCAGGGAATGGTGCCACGCCTTCAAGATACAAGCATGCAATGCATACAACACACAGCAGCACTACGTATAATGAATGACGGACAAACTACATTTCATTTAACGCCATACAAACATTTCGCTGAGTGCCCTTGCCATGCATATGCTTAAACACCTTTGCCAACTAAGCAAAATAAAAGTAAACAACTGTTTCGTTTGCAAAATTATGCCGAAAAAGTAATTTCATGTTATCAATACTGAAAACAAGACGTGCATGTAACTTATTTAATGTTGTAGAGAAACTCAAGTGATATGAATGAAAGACACACCATTGAAAAATTAAGAGCCGTTAAAGCATACCTGTTGGAAAATTGTGCGTTTCAGCAGTGAAAATGATATGTCGAACGTCACTGATCTTGCTGAATCGCGATGCTACTGTTGTGTCCGAGGGACAAAGAACGTCGACTTTGTATCCTCTTATTGCACTATTCACATCATACTTAATACCATCATAAAACAAAACAAAAGTTACTGTTTCATTATGTTTCGTATCTGACTTTCAGATGCAATACAAATGTAAGGCATATCACTTGGCTATTAACAAGTCCCTTTTATTTCCAAGTAGCTGTCAACAGCTGGCTCCCACCCCTGAAACTCCAACCCCCACAAAAAAACAAGATACAGTCACTTTCCCTGGCAACTTATACACTAATCAGACTCTGCTGTACACATAACCTTGATCTACTCAATATTCACACCTGTACTCCTGTAGTTTACCAAAAAATATTATTATCATGTAAGAACGATATGATTTTAAAAAAGCGCAACCTGCTGTTGTCTGAGAATTTGATGACATTGTTGTTGTTGCTATGTTGCTGAGTTGCCATCACCATCTTCAGCAAAGTTGTGTCGGTCTCAATTCCGTCGACAATCAAACGGCCGCGAAAGAACCAGTGACGGCAATGTTCGCTGATAAACAGTTACACAGCTCATTACATCGAGATTCACATCACTAGCAACAGCCATGCACCACGCTTTAACAGCCGTTTTTCACATCTACTTAGGATCACACAGCCACGCAAATTCAGATATTTACAGTTATTGTAAATATCTGATATCTGATATTTACAGTTATTGCAAATATTCAAATAATCTCAAGGAATCTTTGGTATTGATAAAAACAGAGATGTTACAAGATAAATGTCCAACTCTTCCCCGACAACCTACAGGCAGCTCAACTAAACCTGGAAAATGCCAATTACTACATGTAATGAAACAGCAGCCAAGTTATAGATTAAACAGCACCAGATCTTCAAGCAAGAACAGGCTGCTTCCAAATCACCTTCCCTCCCCCTGCAAAAAACGGCAAAAAACGTCAAAACCACAGCATTACAAAAGACAGCAGAGTTCTTTCACGTTAGATAAAATGATGTTGTTTAAATCACATAGTCGTCCCCCAAATAACCTATCATGTGTTGGGTGGGATGTTAAACCCTACTTAATCATCACTAGCTGGCATCTCACACAGTACATCAAGGACACACAGGAAACTCCTCTCAGTTCACACCCTAATTACATCATTGGGCCCTACAACTGCAAGTAAAGTAAGTAAGTAAGTAAACAGTAGATTCATATAGCGCATAGTCATAGCACTTGTAATGCGCTCGATACGTTGTATCTAATAGTGGGCAAAGAGAAATGTCTAACCGGGGTTTAAAACTGGCAAGTTCAAGTGCCGGATCATGCAAACAGTCCGCAATAGAATTCCAGACCAAGGGTCCTGCAACTCTAAACGCGCGTCGCCCAAGATTGATTGACTGATTGGAGTTTAACGGCACTTTCAGCACAGTAAGGCTATATCGTGCCTTTAGAAGTTATAGTTTACGTTTCGGGAAATAGAAACACCCTGGGAGTCTTGTACATCTCCTATTCAGCAGTGGATGACCATCGACATAAATAACCACCTCATCTCACTCTGCTGTTTGTTCACAATGGTCCTTAAAGG
>Ga0056116_1000694_pt1 | contig 11906 bp, 9 predicted proteins | sample WorMetOlspDAHAB2_FD_67352 | JGI IMG/M metagenome (GOLD analysis project Ga0056116, IMG submission 67352) | Marine gutless worms symbiont microbial communities from Max Planck institute for Marine Microbiology, Germany - Olavius sp. DAHAB.2 ...
CGGTGAGTACACTAACCCTCTGTGTTGCAGCAGTGGGTGTGGCCGGCTGCTTCGACAGCTGCGCTTGTAGCTTCAGGAGGAATATTTGTTCCTCGTCGCAAGCTACGTCAGCCTCACGCTGTTGCACCGTCTACATGCACCATCATCATCATCAGTCGCATTACTCGGACAATAACCGTTGTCAATAACACGATTTCTAAGGCACGCAATAACAAAGTACCGAGCGCTGTGGACTAGTGAAATAAAAATAGATTAAAGCAGGTGCTTTAACTCTCTGCAGCTGAGTTAATGCGCTCGATGGCTGTTCCACACACGTGATCCAGTGGCAGCAAACCTTGCATTGCCTTCATCATCAGGAATTTCAACTGCACCTGGTAGTACATCGAGGTGCAGTTCAACTGTGAACAAGTAAAATAGGAAAAAATCTAACCAAAAAAATGAGTTTCCTGAAAATACACAGTGGCCAACTCATTCTGCAGCATGCTAAAGACCGAACTGTTTCACATCGCAGACATTGTACACCCGGACTACTCTCTGCCACCATGCGCCTCTGATTTGGCTGCGACATACTGGCGCTACAGAAATTAGTTTTATTCGATTGGTGCAAACTGTATTTATATTATAACAAGCGCATTATTTTACGTTTTAATTATTACAACAAAAAACAAATTACAACAACAAATATGTATTCCGTTTCACAGAGACGAAGCACACTACCTCGGCATAAACGCATACACTGGGATACAAGTCGAGCGTGTTTTTAGTACCTTTCTCGTGACTGGCCGCGTGATAACATCATTGTATGCGTCATCATGACGCATACTGTTGAGCGCTTCAAACAGTATTGCAATCTTCTTTTCGCTGTCCCATCCAGCCGGGCTGAAACCAGTCGATCAATAACAAAAGACGACTTAACACAGAAAAAAAACAATCTTGCTGCTTTATGGTCTTTGTGCCAGCAAGGGTTAAACCTCCTTTTTCTCTAGTGCCTCGCTAAAAAAGCTCCACTGACTGCCCGATGAATGCTATACACTGTTTAAAATTGCCATTAACCCATAAAACAATACACACCAGTTCTCCACCGTACCTAGCCGACCTCTTGCAGCACCGAACACCTATAAGCTCTAGGCACTCTTGCGTCACCTTGTTTATATTGTCAGCGTCACACCACAACCTCGTAAGCCTTCATGTTTCTGCCCCAAGAGTTTGCAACAAACTCCATTCGTGACTGTAAGTTACTCGTCGCTTTTAGACATAACCACAGGACTCGCTGCTTTCAGTCTTCTTTTACCTTGCGACCCAACCACAAGTGCATCCAGAAGTTAGTGCTACATAAACCATTTATTTACTAACTTAAACCCAATTAAGCGAGCAGCTTGGCCTACAAACCGGCAGCCATCTGGCTTTCACTCAGAGGAACCACCGTGCGACACAATGGTATGTCACTGGTCTTACAGCTTCGGCTGCTGCCAGCCTGAGGCCACAGAATTGGAAGAAAAGGGCCTGGTGGCTCGAAAAGGACTTTTCCTACGGTGGTATGCTCAACGTTCAAAAGCAGCACAGCAAGATGCTTCATTTATGTCAACGACATCGTCCATGATACAGACGTTTGCTAAATACTATTCTCAACTTGGAGATCGTCATTCCGATGATGTTTTTTTTGCAGTAAAAAGCACAACTCACATGAACACGGAGTCTTTTTCAATGACGGAAGCCGCATCTGTGAACGGGCAGTCGTACAGTCGATGGACGAGATATTTATACAGCAACGTACAGTTCTTGGTTTCTTTTGCCGAAGTGTAAACCAGCGCAGCACCGACTGATGCCGCCGTCAAGGAAACGTTAATTATGCAATTCAGCAAAAAAAGTACAACACAGAGTTCAGTGCCTCCTGGAAATCAAAACACGTTTCCTCTAAAAACAACAATTAATTGACAGACACCTAAGAACTACATAAAATCACAATCATTTGACGATGTGCTGTTCTATGAATATCCTTCTCTGTTTAATTCCGTCTCCTGAGACACAATGTTACCTTTTTACAAAAAAAATGAAAATGCAAACTCTCAGTAAGAGCACACAAGGATACACTGTAAACAGAATTTCCGGACATGTTGTTGAATAAAGTCGAAATGTTCGTCTCGGTAGTCGCTGTCTTTTTCAAGTGACGATACAGCATCGCTCTGAAAAAAAAACCCAGAAAAATGACACTTCAACAACCAGACAATTTCTGCATTTGCCACTGCAAATGTGACAGAATAAATACCTGCACACACTTTAACACAAAAAAGAAATTATGTAAACAATGAAAAACTCTTGCACTTGTGCTTCAAATAACAAGAACAATAACATGAACAGGTACTAGAAACTATTGTTAGCAGTGTCACTAATGCTGCAATGACACAGCTACTACCAAACTAACTGTTAACACAGTAAACCACTGAATCATAAATGAGTTAATTGGTGTAAACTTGATTTTTCCTCCATATGATTTTCTAAAAAACGGAAATGAATGATTCAACTAAGAGAATAGCAGGATTCGCGCACAAATTCTCACATTCCTGCACTGAAAGCCACCGAGACTCACAGCAGTATTTCGGTTCATTTTTCGATGCACCACAAACGCAGAAAAATAAGCTGAACTGACGCAGGCATGGAAATGACTCAACACAGACTAATGAAATATATTTCACTTAATAAAATATCTCATCTCTTGTTCACCCTAAAGGAATTAGCCACTGCATATCCACTTGCTTATGAAATTTATTTTCTATTCTTTTTCAAGTGGAATACTTTTTGTAATGAACCAAATACATGTAATATCATTATAATAAGTGTATTGTTAACAATAAGACCATCAATTTAGAAAATAAGAACAGAAATATTCATAGCCTGAAGAATAAACACACTACACGAAAGATCATAATTACAATATCAACGCAACATTCATTATGAATGATTCATAAAATAACCAGCAAACAAATACAAGGACCGAGGCAGAGCTAACGGCACAAACCTTCGTAAGGACTACAACAACTGGAATTCCTAGGTTGAATGTGAGCACGTTGTCGCCGAGTGACGACGATGCCGTCGCCACACCGTCATCACTGTCGGCAGATGTGGCAGATGCTGTCGACACTGAAGGACGCGCTTGTGCCATGACACCGTCTTCGGGCTTGACGTAATCGTGGAATTGCCGCAGAACTGACACAGGACAATAAGTCAACTGAGAATCGAGACACGTCTGAACTACAGTATGAAAAGTGCAGGTTTGTCAACGTCAGTGCCAATCGTTAATTTATGTAGCGCAAAATCGTGAAGCGTCTTTACTGCGCCGAGTGTGCTTAATAAGTCACAAATAATTCCGTTTTGAGTAGTTTCGTAAAACTGTCAGAACTCGAATTGTATCGCAGAGACAATCCGGTAGAGTTCCACGAAGTAGGATCAGCAACCGAATGTGCTCAGCTGACAACAACACGGCACATTAAGGTGGTATCAACTAGCGGAGTGTAGCTGTCGATGGCCGGTGACTTCCGAAACTGGTGTGCAGCAGTCGACTGGGTATCTCGTAGCTTTCTCCTGCTCATGGTTTGAAGCCTTCAGTGGGTTCAATGTTAAATTACTCAAGAGGTATTGCACACACTGATAAGATATAAATATTGTATTTGGCTAATGATGAGGTACGGTGATGTTGGCCTTGGTTAGAGTAGAACTTATGGCAAAGTCGACAGTGGCAAAAGCAGTGAATATCATATTTTGGCACATCATACAAAAGCCCAGTCGATTCCCCTTAACTGTTAAATGGAGATGCTACGTCAAATTGAAAAACCACACCCTCTAGCAGTTATTTCAGTTCACTGGCAGTGGAATATAAATTTTTAAAAACACACGCGTTTACTTTTCAACATCACAGTGGCACACGTCAACTAATACTTCAACACAATTGTACATGAACACCTAACTTCATTCATCAGACCAACAGTTTATAAGCCCAACATAATACATGCTTACATTCGTCGTTTATGCATCAAAACACATACAATTAATGTTTAATTTCTTACAAAAAAAGGGCACTTAAATTCTGCAAATTTCATTCTAATCACACTAGCAACATGCCAATGAGGGTTAAAAATAGGTACACAAGGTTCAATTAAGGAGGTGTGGACATATAATAGGACGTATACATCAAGGTTACCACTCTCTAGACAGAAAAAAATCCCCAACTTTTCTGGACAAAATTGCAGGCAAATGTTGAAGAAATGCACATTTGTTAATCCAAATTCTCCACGAATATCACATCAGAAAAATTAATTACAGTACGAATAAAGTACAGGTAAGTTATTTTGTTGAGCTGTCACAACATTCAAATTTCCCTGACTTACACAAAATTCCCTGACCTTCCTTCGACTATTCTCCGACTTTGGGCCTTTCCCAGACGTTTTCCTGACCTCAGCCAAATTCCCTGACATTTCCAGGTTTCTAGAAATTCCAGAAAAGTGGTAATAACCCCGATACAATATTTGACGCCGACATTTGGACAACTCTGCTTGCCAAACTTCACAAAAACCAGTCAACGACAAAACCACAAAATTAGCTCTCAGCAAACCGCAAAGCCTCTTCACGTAAAAACTCGTAAGAAATGAAGTAAGTACTGGCATCCTCCTGCTGCTTGCGTACGTCCGATGGCAACTTCAGCCGCTGAATGTGCGTTGACAGAACGTCGCTCCATCTCAACAGCGAGTCGAGTATTTCCCACGGTCGTGTCAGCGATGCCACCAGCAGAACACAACTGTGTGCAAAGTTCTGCTCCGTCAGCGCAAACTTCAGCAGACCACGGCAGTACAGATCGCCATCTACTAGCCAAATGCTCAAGCGGGACTGATCTACGAAGACACACATACACAGAGAGAGTGACCAGGACTTCTGGAAGTAGTTCTTACTGGTGACGGACGATATTAAAATTTCAAAATTCGATTTCGATTCAATTTTTTTAAAATCCCGATTTCAAATTGCAATCGATTTCTACAACCTATTGACTTAATGATTCCTGTGTTCACAGGCGCTAATCTGTAAACAGCACAATTTCAAAGACACAAGAAAACCTAGATATCAGTAGTCAAAATCAATGCCAAAAGTCTGTAATACTTCTAGATTTTGACACATTTAGATTTTTAAAAAAATCTACACTTTTGATTTTGAATGCGGGAATCGTCCATCACTAGTCATAAAATACTGCTATCAGTACAACAAATTACATATACACATGGACATAGATGCACACACACATGCAGAGGGTCATCACTCTTTTACTGATGAGAATTTAAGACTTTTCCAGGACCTTCCATCCAGGACCAAACTAATTTTCCCAGACTCCAAAGCCTTAAAAAAATTTGAGGACTTTCCATTATGCGTGGATAACCCTGCATACATACATTAACAGAGACTTACGGAGAAATAATTACAACATAGTGTTACTAATGTCACTCGTAGCTGATCTGCAACAGCCAAGTGCAATGGACACCACCGTACAGTGTACACAGCATCGACATCAAACATTAAAAAAGCAGTGCAGTCAAAACCAACGTGGGTGATACCACAATTGAACCAACCGTTCAAGCATTAGTGTTAAGACAGTTACCAATGCAAAATTAGTTCTGCCAACCTTCCAGTCTGAAAATCCTTTCTGTTTTAACTTTTCCGTATTTGTGTATCTTTGTATTTTCAATTTTTCTTGTATATATCCAACAAATAATAAAATAATGATAATAATGACAATTTATAAGGCATCATGAATTGGCCGTGGCCGTTACAAGGGTGCCTAACAACATTCAAGCATGCTTCAGATGCAGATGTTAGCTGCCAGTAACTATAGGAAATCGGGAACAGGTGGGTGGCTTTTGAATGGAAAGTAATTGTGCTGCATTTGAATATCACTGGGAAGACTGTTCCGTGAGTTTAACAGCAAGAGTGACATGTCTTTTTACCAACTGCTGTTGTTGCATATATGCATATATATATATATGTTTATTATGCGTATCAATAAAAATCACTATATTACTGAATCAATGTACATTATACAACTGTACATTCACAGGCAAATTAAATCAACCAACCATCTCCATATTTGTCTTTGACAGTGACATACATAAACTCCAACGCTGAACCTTTCTTTTCGTCTTCAACACTTCCCATCTTAGAAACGAGTGACGTTTTACCGCATTCATTATCACCTGAAAATGAGCATCAGCATCAATAATTTCTAAATTACATGATGCAACAATTTCATCACAGTCACCAGCGTTATCAGCAATATGTGCAGAACTCATAGTTTGTTGTGATTTCAGAATTTTATGGTAAGCACTTAGCATTAGCAACAAGACGTATCAGCATCAAATTCCACCTCCCAAATAACATACTGTGTCTGGTGGAGGCTAAACTCTACTCACTCACTCACTCACTTATCGGCATCCAACACATATGTGCAAGACAGTCACATCGACAACACTATTATTCTCCAGCCACGTTAAAACCTAAAATTGTTTCAGGAAGTAACTTACCATACCATCTTAAGAAAACAGCCAAGAAATGAGCGGAATACAGTCAACTCGTCACATGATCAACTCATCACCGGCAAATGTCAGAAATTGGCAATGACAACAGACGTTGTACATGTGGATTCATAAAGTGGTTTAACACTAAACGTAAGACTAACCACAATCCATAATTCCCACTACTAAACAGTCGACCTGTCCCAAGTGACAGGTTGACTCTTTGACGAGATGACTGATACCCAAAATGACAGTATATGTTACAGGCAACATCTACGTACCTAGAATCACAACAGTCTTTGATGTAGTAAGTTTAGTCTGTGAACCTGACTGCACATCAGCAAGTATGCTTCCCCTGATCACAAATTAACATCACAGAACAGAAAATTGATTAAAATTTCTATCGAGAAGCACTGCAACGGTCCTGTTCTATACAAAATGAACTTCATATGACCATGCAACGTGTATTATGCGAGCCTCAGAGATTGATAAACAAAATGCATTTGTACAATGAATAACTTCAGCATATAACACATTACATTACATGACTACATTAACCAAACAAATTTAAGTACAAAAACAATATCAAATCAAACGAGCAGAAAAATACGATAAAAAAGACTAACCTGTGATTAACCAGAAATATCAATCACACTGGTGTGAGTAAATACGTTGGCCGGTTTAGGGTAAATACTGGTGTTGGTGGCAGCCTAATGGTATGTGCTACGGAGCAGTGGTGATCAATCTTGGAGGAGGGGCTGTTAATTACCATTGTCATAGACAGGGATGTCTTGTACATACAGTACACATAAACTGACTACAGTATTCACCCACACCCTCAGTCATCCAAAACATACACAGTAGCCTCTTTCCTTCATGAATGTTGGTGTTTTCTTTTCTTTTTTAGTGTTTTTACGGTTTTATGTTTATTTGCTGTGTATCAATGGTTTGCGGACTGGTCAACTCGCAGACTAGTCAACTTGCCAAAAAGTGTGATTAAAACTTTGCAGTAAATAATCACTAAAATGTGATTTGTGGTAGATTGCACTACTAACACATTCAATAGTTGAAAGGTTAGGGTCAGGTTTAGGTTTAGTGTAAAAATATAACGTAGTGTTTATGAGATTTTACAAAAATTGCTGTCAGCAAGTTGACTAATCCGCGTCCACGAGCTGACCAGTCCGCAACTTGTCTGACTGCAAGGGTACCGGGTTTCCATTTCCAGGGGTCGCCATTCCCAGCATATCCACTTCCAAGGCATGCAACTCCTAGGGTTCGGGTTAGGGTTACATTTAGCGGTTGCAGGCCTTGGAAGCTGAGAATGGTGACCACCAGGAATGGTGGCCAAAAATCACTGCAAGTTGGTTAGTCAGCAAATTGTCCAGTAAGCATGTTGAGTTAACTAGGTCTACGTTGTGTCAACTAGGTTTTCAAACCAGGGCTTTCGACTCGATAGTCTGCACTTGTGTTTGTTTCTGACACTAGTCGATTTATACACTGAAGTCTTATACTCAGCTAGAAGCCGGCACGGAGAAGCCTTTTGAAGATACTGAAGAAAAATGTCGAGTTAGATAAACTATACAATACGTATCCAATAAATTGCAATTGTTATACCATGCACAAGTTGATAATGTCACACATTAAGCTGCTCACATCAATGTGTATCAGTTTATAATATTCTAAATGTTTTCATCGTCAGCTTTTTGGTAACGATCAATGTCAAAGTACCAAATGCAAAAGTTTTGCAAACTATCCAGCATTGCATCTGTCTGCATTACATCAAATACTGTTCTGACCATTGTTTCAGGCGGAGACATTTACTGACACTGCACCAACCACAAAATACGGGCGCATTTTTTCTATGATATATTAGTCATCCGGAATTCCAACCGCAAGTCCGCATTTTACCGAAGCGAGTAGTCACATCCCGCCTTCAACGTAAATTGAAAAGATATTACAGTCTATACTGACTGAATATACGAAGCACTGTTTTACCAAATATTTTCAGCCCGATCACCAGAAGCAGCATCTTTTTCATCACTTTTGTCAACAGACGGCATCTTGGATATTGATCATAGTACATCCGGTATGACATCATAGCTCCTCAGCGACATCAGGAACAAATAAGTAAATGAAATGCATCGCAGTCAGTATTAATGTTTTGAGTCATGTGACAGTGACTCAAAAGCAAAACCAACATGGTCGAGTCTATTCTGTGGTAGTTGTAGCATTGGGGCACTTCTGTTGCAATGTAACTTATATCTAATTTATACAAAAATGCGTATTTGCTTTTCTTGATTGCAATACATTGTGCAGTTTTCTCTCCTCTTTTAACTAGGCTATATCTGTTTTTGGACACGTCTCCGCATATATTGCAAGTTAAGATTTGTATTAACTTTTGCAACTCAGATAAGACAAGACAAAAAACAAACAAAATGTGTGATAAAACGTGCGACGTAACTAAGCAAGAACTCATGCAGAAGGAAACAGGGACGGGACATTGGGGATGAGCTAATTTCTTAGGAATTAAAAGAAAAAAAGAAAAACACGCGCAAGACACAGTTCATAAACATCATCAGTCATGCGTGTGCATAGTTAGCCTATATTCTTCATATAAAGTAATACCACAGAAATTCATCTTCCTAATTTTTTCACAGCGGCAACAAGTCACTCTGTGAATACTCCGGCCATAATAATATTCATTTTCACACGTTTTCAATGCGTCAGGAGAACAGCATCGCTGGTTAGCCCAGAGAGGAAATCAGGAATCTAAGATGATTCCCACAGCAGTAGCATATAAGCATTAGACCATGGGGATCTTCCTTCCCTCTCGTCCTCTTCGCCTCTGCCCTTAGAAATAGCTCCCTCCAATCCAGCTGCAGGTCTGGGGAGTGTTGTAAGCTCCCCCCGTGGAGTCTATAGGGTGTACTGTATAGCTCCAATTGAAATCGAACTTGGGTGTACTTGTCCTCAAAGATCTGATATCTGAAGGCAACATTTTTTCATGATTATGCTGAGAATCAACTGACCGTTGTTGATTTTGCGTTGGTTAAACAGTACAGGCAAAAAATTTCACTCGCACCCGGGAGGGACATCACTCAGTGCCTTCCTAAATACGCCACTGTCTCACACTCACAAACAACAACAACAGTAACTAGTGACAACACAAACCACTTGACGTAGATGACAAGCTAAAAAAGAAGAAAAAAACTGAAAAATAGGAAAAAAAAAGAAAAAAAACTGCGTCAATGGTTACTTAACTGACACTGTTGTAACAGGATGAGTGACAATGACAACAGAAAGCAGTAGGCACGCGTAAATACGTGTGCATAACTACTAACCAACCATACACAAAATCTAATCCTAGCCCTTATCATGAGCGTATTTAGAGGGGGGGGGGCGGGGGCCGCCCCCCAATCGAAGAAATTTTGCTCTGTTTAAGTATAGCCTAAGTTCGTTTTTTCCAAATCACATGTACAGTTTGTGTAGAATAGCGTGATAATTATGACATTTATGCATGTCTTGACAAACTTTAGGCATCTCGCATTAATCTCACTGATCGATCGACTCATCCACAAGACCACACACAAAGTTAACGTTGTGACCAGAAATATTATACATGGGCGTATTTAGGCCGCCCCAATCGAAGAAATTTCTGCTCCGGTTTAAATAGCCTAAATTCGTTTTTGCCAAAACCACATACAGGGACAGAGACTTAGGGAGATTGATTGATTGATTGGAGTTTAACGGCACTTTCAGCACAGTAGGGCTATATCGTGCCTTTAGAAGTACTTATAGTTTGCGTTTTGGGAAACAGAAACACCCTGGGAGTCTTGTACATCTCCTGTTCAATAATGGATGACCAGCGACATAAATAACCCCCTCGTATCACATTGCTTTCCGTTCACAATGGCCCTTAAAGGGATGGAGCCAGCTCCTAACCCGCAATAATGGGGAGGGAGCAAAAAGCTCGAAGGGGGCTCATTTAAGTTTGTTACACAAGCGTCACATGAAGGGAAATGACTCAACTGTCCAAGGTAAAACAAAACATACACCAACATAAAGATAAATCATGCAACCTAATAAAACACAAAACGACAAACTCAAGGCCCAACCGGGCTGTATGAACTGTTTTTGTTAACTGTGCCCATTGAAGACGTAGCACGTTGGCAATATATAAAACAGTTCCGATAATATTCCCTCTTAACCTCCAAACAATCACCATAACTTTAGATGTTGTCAAATGGAGGTAAGGGGACAGACTTAGGGGGAAAAGGGGATCGCCCCCCCCCCTCAAAAAGTTAAGTGAAGGGGACGGAGGTGCTTTTATCTTCAATATTTAGAAAATGACTGACCAGGTCTGGAAATAAAGTCTGTAACAGGCAGCTACCCCTAACAGTCCGGCTAAATATTAAAATCCACGAAATCCACTAGGCCTACATGTAGGCCTACCGGTACACGAAATCCATGGTTTAAATATTGAAATTCACCAAGACACTGAGTCCCCGCCGTCCCCCGAAATTTCACATTTTGGAGGGGACGACTTCATCTCCCCAAACCTTGGACCAAGTCTCCTCCAATGACCACGTGTACAATTTGTGTAGAAACGCATGTTGATTACGATATTTATGCTTGTATTTGACAAACTTTATGCATATCGCATTAATCTGAACATCCAACGACTTATCTACAAGACCACATACAAAGTTAACGTTCTGACCACATAGGCCTATGCGACACTGCACACTGCCAAGTATGTTGTACACTTCTTATTTCTGTAACAGTCACGTTAATGCTCTCATAGCAGATGCGGTTTGCGGTATATGCTGGTACCAAATGCAATGCGACAAGTTCATTTCTACCTGCTCTGCGAAAAATGCTGTTGAATGACTTCTATAATCTGGCTTTGGGTTCAGTGGGTGCATCAGTTGTCATATTATTTATGTCTATGTAAATTCTGATAATTCTGCTGGACTGCTGTATACCCACTAAGTTTAAGGAACTGATGCCACCGAAAAATACGAAGAGCTGAAAAACTGCTGAACTGACTCGCAGCAGCAGTCAACCAGAGAATTGTTGGAATGTTACTGCTTATAGCAGTTGAAACTGATGACAGTCCCATCCCTCTTTCACATGTCAGTAGTAATAATTAACTGGCACACGGCTGGTCAAATTGAGGACTGACTTTCTTTTACGCCATAACCATGTAGGTATCAGAGCACTGGCATACCCAGAGGAGGTTAAAGGGGTTCAACCCCCATTGAATGTTTTTAATTGTGTTTGCCAAAAATACTGTCCAAGCTCTGCTCCTGTGTTCATTATATCCTAAATTTTGTACAGGAAAACGTTAAGAATTGC
>Ga0056116_1000700_pt1 | contig 11872 bp, 7 predicted proteins | sample WorMetOlspDAHAB2_FD_67352 | JGI IMG/M metagenome (GOLD analysis project Ga0056116, IMG submission 67352) | Marine gutless worms symbiont microbial communities from Max Planck institute for Marine Microbiology, Germany - Olavius sp. DAHAB.2 ...
AACAGAGCCTTGAGGAACGCCATACAGTGAGGTGTGTAAGGAAGAGAAGCAGTCATTACATTTTACACAGAAGGTGCGAGATGAGAGGTAGGACTTAAACCAGTTGAGAACAGAGCCGTGTATGCCAAACCAGGATGAGAGCCGAGTGAGTAAAATGTCATGGTCTATGGTGTCAAAGGCAGCAGAGAGATAAAGTAGACAGAGACAAGAAAGTTTTTGTGAACCAATAGCAGTGATGAGGTGGTCGTGGATGTATATGAGAGATGTTTCGGTGGAATGGTGCCGACGGTAAGCAGATTGGTGAGGATTCAGAAGACTGTGAGAGAAAAGATGATCAGTAAGTCGAGATTTTACAACACGTTCGATTATTTTGGAAATAAGAGAAAAGTTAGAGATTGGACGGTAATTAGAAACTTGCTCATTGTCTAAGGTGGATTTTTTAAGAAGAGGAGAAACAACAGACTGTTTGAAAAGTGGGTGGAAATGACCAGAGCTCAGAGAAAGGTTGACAATATTCGTGATTGTGGGTATAATGACAGAAGCACATTCTTTCAGGAGCCAGGTGGGATAGGATCAGAAATTCAGAATCAGACTGCTTATTAGGACTATCGAATAAGAAAAATGCAATAGATACTGAAATATAGAAATAGAGATACTAAGTGGGAATGAACTGACTTGTGCAGATAATGAACAGTAAATAATTTCTTAATAGCATTAGTGATAGAATCTGGTCAGTGAAACGGGAAGCTACATTCTCTGCTCTCAGTTTGGGTGTCTGTTTAATAAAAAAACGTTCGAAGTGTATCCACGCAACTGGCTGTGGGTCAGCAGTACAGGCGTTGATCAGAAAGGCCTAACTTCCACTTGGCTTGACATGATACGACACAACTCATCCACGTCGTGTCATGTCGAGATGAGACGTAACGCGTTGAGCTGTTCAAACATGGCAGACGAAGAAGTAAAAGAGATCGTTCGTACGACTTTTGTGCTCTGGGCGTACATGCTAGGAAAATTAAAACTCACAAAAAACGCAGTGTGGACATGAGACTATATGAAAGAGCGAGAAAAATGCTCACAGTGCAGTGACTTGTTGTGCACAGCTAGTCTTGTCATACTGACACTATTTGACATGTTCGACGTGTCTTTTGACATGCTCAACACGACAAGACTTGTTGTGCACAAAATGCATTAGTCACGTCGTGTCAAGCCAAGTGGAATTTGGGCTTAACAAGGAAAAGTTGAGTACAAGTAACTAACAAATACTGACTGCGAGCGCTTCAGCTGTCAGCCTGGATAGCATTTCACCATCCACCTTCTGTTGCCGGAACACATGTGCATATCGGTGCAAACCGACAACTGCCAGCCACTCAACGACGTTAGCAATGGTCCACGTTGTGATCGGCTGAAACGCAACAAAACGCTTGCAGCATCTGTTGCAGAATTCCTTTCAAAAACCAGCATCTGATCTCCTTTGTCGCCAATGGTCCATGCTGAACAGACTTCACACTGGTCCGGGTTACTGGATTACGCATCAGATGGCACTTGAACTCCACTGAAACTACGTTGTCTTCCATAATCAGTGAACGATGACGACTTTCACAACAGCATCGACTAATGCTGTCTGAGTGCTGCACTGGTAGGAATGCAACTTCACTGGTCTACTGATTCTCAGTTTCTATGGGTCTGTGAAAAGGGATAGCCAGCATCCACAGTGTGGCCAGCAAACTTAAAACAAACTAGACAAATATTGCTCACCACACACACACACACGCACACCTTAAGTCTTGTACCAATGCATAGAAACACTGATATGTGATGGGCATACTGCAGGCCTCATGAAATGCAAACATGCCCCACTAAACATTTTTGGAAGCATTCCGACAGTCAACTGCTCGAGTGATGACGACACAAAAACGAACACTACAAAAATAACACACTACATAAAAAACACAAATGACTAAAGGTAGAGAACAAAATCAGCTACAGTGATTCAATCATCCCATATGACACGATCGATCAGGAGGTGGACAGGTACGACAATCACATCCACATGGGGACCATGCAATTGTATGCAGTTGTGTAATTAAACACACAACGATCTCCGTTGTAATATCTGTTGTAATATTTTTAGGAAATTACTGAATCCGGAATCACTAGCAAGTTAATAAACAAACTCAGCATGGTAGAGATGCTTCATGATTCTGTGCGGTGTAAATCCACGATTGACATTGACATTGATATTGAGTGACTTACAACAGGCGAGCTGTGAGTGGCTGCAAAAGACGACGGAGGTGCAGGAACGCAGTGCTTTGGTGCAGCCACAATGCATTGGTTGTGCAAGCAAATGCCGCAACCTACACATCGCAAGCCATTCCATTCTTACTGCACAGCAACACAAAACATGCGATAAGTTTTTAGTAAATGAATACAAACACACAGAAAAAAGGTTAAGAACTTAACAGTTTATAACAGAGTGTGAGGACTATGCAGGCTGTAACAATATTTGGCCAATGGCCATATCTGAATGCCATTAGTTGTTTATTCATCATAATGATTAATGACAGGATCAGACTAATGTGTATACAAATTATAACTGCTCATAAGCAGATACATTTTAAAATCTACTTCCAATCCAATCCCTAAAACTACCATCAACTTTGTTATCTCCATGATTTCCTACAAAATACTTAAAATTTGGGTATTTTTTTGCAACACAATGGGTGAATTGAAACCACATTTTCACTGATCTGGCATAGAATCAGCTATTTAAAAGATTCTTGCAGAAACTTTGACTCCTTGACTCCCTAATTTATTCTTAAAACCACAATTATGTTCTTGAAAATAATGGAATGCATTCTCCTGGTGTTTTGCCATATTTTTCCAGACAGAAAATGACCAATGATAAACATTATGTATATTTATATTATTTAATATAATCAGCTATGTTCAAAAATATATAAAACTGCCAATACCTTGACACTGTTTCCCAACACTAGATGTTCCCCAGATGTAGTCTTGACCTGGAAATGACATGTAAAATATATACAATGTCAAAAATAAACATGTGCACAGTAGTCATAACTAACGAGCCAAACATGTCATACAGAAAAAAGAAGTAAGTTAACAATAAATTCATTTTTGAGAGTAAAAGTACAATATATTAAATCAAGAAGTCACTAGCTCACCACTAGTGCTATCACGCTGGTTTAAGGAAAAATACTTTGCTGCAACTGTTTGGTGTTCCATATTTCAACACATACGTCAAAAATATCTTTCATCAATTAACCATTTGCAGCCAGCATCCATAACAGCAGAAATTGCCACTACAGTTTTGACTACAGGACATGGACCTCCATTGTTTTAACAGCACACGTTAAGAAAACAACAGATTATTCATTTGTTTATCACACTATCACACAATAAGTACAGAGGAACACTAATCGGATAAAATAGAACATAATAATAACTCCTAAAAACTGCAAATCCCAGAAAAAATTGTGATTGTACTCAATGACACACTTTGGGGATATTATGGCATACGATGTCAACTTTTTTTTAAACTTTAGCCAGTTTAGATTTTTTACACTTATGCTGATAAGTTTTGTGGGTGTCAGAACATTTAGTTCTGTTTGATGCAATACCTCACCAATTTCACCATTAGTATTACATGTAAGTATGCCTGCTTGTTTCAAAACTTCAACAAATCAAAAATGATGCAAAAAAAGACAAAGTACTCACAATAATGACACAGAATGGGTTTCACAAAGAACACACTCTGCCACTGATGACCTACAAATGTTCACACAACATGCTGTGCTACATGACTTTTCTCGAAAGTACTTACTCCTGTCACCACAAAGAACGGTCTCACTATGTAACTAGCCAGAACACAACATCTCAAAAGTATTCTGGGAAAACATGACTTGAGAAGCACTAAGCTGAAACAAAGTCAATAAGAAAATGCAAAATTTAAGGAAAAAGCAGAGGAGAAGAATAAGATGATGCCATGGAGGGACATGGGAAGGGGAAATTGCAATGGTAATCAAAAAACCATGTATTTGACAAAACTTTGTACACACGTGCCAACACAAAATGCTACAACTTTAAAATACTGTACAATTCAATTTTCACAGTCAGTGTCAATTGCTACGACTCTAAGGGTTGGTTATAAGTATTCGCCACATATCAACAACAGAAGGCCATTACCAATCACGGACGGTCGCGGACGTGGAACAGGTTTATCCAAGTATTTTACATATTCTCCAAAGAAAAGACCTTCACGATTTGTCTCACGATTGCGTCCCTTCAGCCAACCTGTAAGCCAAGCAAAAGTTTAGCAGCAGCTTTCAAAATGACCAGACCAACATAACAAGATGTCAACAAAAAAACTCTGACAAATATAAATTATACAATACACTTTAATTCAACATCTCAGTGAAAAAAATCTACATAAACCAATATGCCAACTTGGCATGTCAACCCTTACAATGACAAGTATAACAATGGTTAATAACTTAAGTTTGTTTTGTAAAAGCAATATAACAAACAACAAATTAAACAACATTAAAAATTCATGCAAAAAATAACTACTCAATTGAAATTTTAACGAGTGGATATCATAATACTCATGCCTTCGTAGCTAATTAGTTAAATGGCATCGGATGCGACAAATAGGGGTTTGGTCCCAGTCTACATTATGTCAGTTCACTCTAAGAAAACATCCCGAGCAGTTAAGATGGTTGGTTAGCAAATGCTGGAAATATCCAAAATCTGTGTTGACTTTACCACCAGCATTTTGACTAGATCGATACACTGAACTACATTTGGGGCGGAAGCAAAAACCCATCACACTCTCAAACCCACACGCACCTAAGCAAGTATCAGACTACTAGTGACAAATGACAACATTTGAATTTACAGTGAACAAGCACATTAACATTAGCCAGCATACCCGTCGGTTGCTGTAGTGTGCCACCTTCCAGCTCAACAGGGCTAGTAACTTCCATCATGTCTCCCCGCTTAATCTCCAGGCACCCATGGGCTTCATATTCTTCAGAAGGTGTGAAGTCACGAATGACTTGGTACAGAACATATGACGACTGAGATGTCGTCATTCTGCTCGTCTATTAGCACCACTGCATAAAACACAATCACTTATTGCTGGCAGCAATGCCAATATTTTGGTTTGTCACGAATATTTTTGAAGTTTTTCACCACCACTGACTGTGTAAGTTTTGCAGGCACAAATGATGCCAATGACTATTAGACAAGCAATGTGATGGACTAGCAACAACTAAACATGCATTTCTAAGTAAAACAATAAGATGAAGTCAAAAAGGAACTGAACAAACACGTACAATGCAGACAATTCAGCATAAGTCTGGCAGGTGGCAAGCAGCGCCAGAGAGTCGGCCGTCACTGCTACTTAATTATTGGAACAGGAAGTGAAGAACGACATAATATGCATTATTTAACACGATGTGGAACCTCAGACACCACCAAATCTAAAGGTATTTTGGAAATTTGGGGTTGGCTGAATGTCTGTGAAGTGTTACAATCCAGTAGCACAGCATAATTTCCGCAATTTCTATAATATTTCCAAATATTGTGAGTATAAGTGTAGTTTAGGTGCACCACCATAGATCTGTCGCTTATTCAGTAGAACTTGTTCTGCTGAATAAGCATCAGGTCTATGGTGGCGCACCTAAACTACACTGATACAGTGGACCTAGCAGTGATATAGTGGACCTAGCAGTGTTTTTAATACTTAGGCCACTCTAAAAACCCATGATTGATTGATTGATTGATTGATTGATTGATACCATATTTTGGGCGAATGTACGGGAAAAGGTTCGTACAGCAATCCCTGGCAGTGGAATGAGATGAGATGCCAACTAATTTGAAGATGCCGCCTGTATCAAAAAACTTCCAAAGTTTTTGCCTTTTTCCCGAACGCCTTGAAGATATTCAGGTACAACTGGGCCGACAGTGCGAGGACGTAGGCCTGCTGCTCCAGGCCTACGTCCTGTCCGTTCCTGTTTGCGGTGGACAGTTTTCAATGCAACATAATAATTATTATAATTATTCAGTGTTTCTCCCTTCACTATGTTACGAAATTCATAACGAAAAGTACGACGATAAGCTTGACGTTAAAAAACCACTACTTTACATACCTATTTACTGTTTGATTTTACTCCAACATAAAGTTACTGTTACATGTCTGTTATTTTCCTTGTTTCCTCTAAAAACACGACAAACCAGGAAGTGAGACTCAAGTCAAAAAATAAACAAACAATGTACGCAAAGAATACATAACGTGTATAATAGCAGACAAGTAAGTAGACATTAACACGAATACGACCTAAAACTGCTGTTAAAATTGTTATAGCTACGTACAGACTACAGGGCATATACTGCAGACGATGAGGTACTATACTACTATGTACTAATGTTTAAAATCTACTGTCTAATAATGTGCGCCTGAAACGAAACGTGGCGACCGCCTTGTTAACTTGTAAAAGAAATTGGAAAAAATCAATTCATTCCCACTAAGTCAAAGAAAGCTGCGCGATTTTACACCACAATTAAAGTAAAACTCGTGTATTTCATATCATTCGGCACTCAGTGACGAACGGCTAGCGGAATATGAATGGTCGTCTTTGCCCGGCTGATTCGGCTCAACATAATAGGCCTGACACTGTAGGCCTACAGCTGTCACGCCCCGCTGGTTTATGATGTTCACGCTTTACCACGACTGTGCTGTAGGCGTTACCCTTAGCAAGTAGCGTACTCTCGTCAAAGCTGACTCGTAATGGAATTCGGCTCAATAGTCGACGTTGTCTCACAATATAGAAGATTTTCCTCGTGATGGTCGAGGCGCTTAGGCTACGAGTCGTTAGGTCTGCTTCTGTTTGAGATTCTTGTGCAGTGTGTGAAGTAAGTTCTATCTTTTCACACCGTGGTGTTAACTGCGAAGTAAATCGATGAGCAGAATTTGATCAATAGACTACTGATCGTATTACGCCGTACCCGTCTCTGTAATCATTTGGGACACAACAGTGGCATCATTCGTCGTAAAAAATTGAAATAACAATGAGAGTGTAGTAGCATGTGGTCTACTACTTCGTGTTTCGTGTTTTACGGACGTAAAATACAATCGTATTTGATCTTGTTGTTAGAAGTTTTTGTTGCCGTTTTTACTCGCATTGGCATGTTTATTCGTTAATGTCATTATGTAGGCACTTTGTTACGTGTTACCTGATGCAGTAGACCGTATACTGCCAGGAGTCATCATGGCATCACCATCGGTCGAAGACGATGAAGAGAACTTTGCTGAGGACGAATGCACGATCGAATTCGGTGAGGAGGAACCAACGGAAGCCAACGGATATCCGAGTTCTGCCGTCGTGGGTGGTCCCCGGTTTGTCGAATATCCCGGCGAGGATTATTCCAAGTACCTGACAGAAGCGAGCTTAACAACACCTGCTGTCAACGGAGACAGCGTGGTTTGTAATCAGATTTTTAGGACTTTTCAGTTCGGCGCTGCAAACAGTTTTTTTTAATTTCTTGATCACTGACGTCGTTTCGTTGAATGAAACAATTATTCTTAAATTTTATGCTGTGAACTTGTAAAGAAGTGGGGATGTTAAACGTTAGAAGTTGATAGAAGTGCATCAAGGTTGTGAAAGAGTGCATGGACATCCAAGCCACTGGTCCAAACATTGAAGTGATCAATGATTTTTGCTTCGCGACTACAGAAGCTTACACCTTGTAGTGGAGGCTTCGTACGGATGTCAAAATGCGAACAGATGATTAAAACTTCAGTCAGAACGTGAGACAAACTCCAAATTACCGTGACGCTCTAACGGGGTTTGGTACTGTATTACATATAGGCCACCATTAATTTGGTAATGGATTACGGGGGTGGAGACCATTAAAACGTCAGACTAGCATGTATGGCTGCAGGCCAAAGTCCGTGTGTGCGGGTTGGGATGCGGCCTAGACTGAACGCCGGCCCTGTCTGTGACGCACAGCGCCGATAAGGCGGCGTATGCGTCTTGCGGCGCTATATATACTGTATATATCCTAAGTGGTGAAGGTTTTTTTACTGTGCCAGGCATCGGGAACGAACGGCAACGCTGCAGTAAGACGTCGGTATGTGAAACACAACCCGGCGGCCAAGTCAACAGTCGGTCGGTCTCGTCTACACCGACCCACATCATCCAACGCTGCTCAGGCGCCACAAGGTCCACCGCCTCCAAGCGCCGTTGACAACACCTATCTCATTCCAGATGGAGAGATGGAACAGACGACGACGCCGACGACAGCGTTCATGCTTCCACCACCTCCGTCGCCCGACACGAGTCGCCGCAAATCGCTCAACACGACGATTCGTGAGCGCGTCGGACGTCTGCTGACCAAAGCGCAACCTGGTCGACGGTCGCAGTCAAGTGAACCGCCAAACCTGCAGAACTTCACGTTCGCTGACTCGAAGCTTGGCAGCATGGTGCTCGCGCAGATGGAACAAGAACAGGCCTCGCAGGTTTGCCATGTCTCTGTGCAATTAGTTCTGTTGTGTTTTTAATGCTTTCTGTGTACTGCATGCCGATCACCGTCACGTATATACGATTTATTTTTTAGTTATTTATTTTATTTAGCTTATCATTTATTTCAGGCAACACAGCCCACAGTCAAAAAAGACAAGAAAAGCAGACAGACAGAAACAGACAGGAACATAGAAACACACTCAGAAGCATAAAGGAACATAACCACAGTAGCTACTCGTGCGAAAAAGGTTATACATACTATATGACAAAGTCACAAAATACTTCTAAGATACAAAACCACATTGCTATGACATAAATAATACGTTGTACTTATAGGCTGCTTATATAGTTTACGTCCCTACGCTCTTCCTCATGGAGTAGGCCTATGCTTCGGCGGTGGCAAGGTTCATCATCATCATCAGATTTCTTGATTAAAAGCTGTCAGGCGCAGCCATGCACACGTAGCGATAGTTATAGGAATAAGAACTTCGTGATAGAGGAGACATTTTGGGGGTGAGTTTCCACTTCCAGCGAATTTTAATGACTATAGTGAATTTCATGTTTTTCAACGAGAGTACTAACTTGTATGCCGAGTCATAGGCGGTGGCGCAACATAGGTACTTTAGGGGTCTACTCTTGGACGGAGACTATAGCGCACGTTAACTGCTCCGACGTTGCTATCGTACTTCAACCAGTTCAGCTTGAATCTGTTTTGATCTCTGAAACTGTAACTGAATTTATATTGATGGTGTATTTGATACATACTTTATTCATAAATATTTTACGAAAAACGAACCAAATGCAGCGCTAAATGACCTTTATGTCTTCCAACATGATCGTATCGCTACATAGCATCTGGTGGTTGATTTGACATAAGTAACTTATATAGCTTACAGGGTGGCTCAAAAAAGTAAACCACTACCAGATTATCAAAAAATCGTATTAAATCGTATTAAAGACTGTCAATGAGATTAGAATTATTCGTCAAATTAAAGTATGAATCAAGCACTATAATATTATTCGTTCGCATTAGATATTCTATGCGTGACCTAGCTACTTTGTGACCCCAATAACTATGCCTGACTTGCGACCTAGCGATATGCATCAGATACGGTAAATGATGTCAGCTCGCTGTAGAAAGCTGTGAATTCCATTCCAAAACAATCTTTTAGATTGAGCTTTATGTAATAATTTCTTTTATTTCCACATCTTCTCATCTTTTTTGGTTTTTAAACATGATTTTATCGGATGCGTTGATTTTACCCATATCGAAGCTTCAAACACAGGAAGTGATGACGTCACAAATTAGGTCGCGCATAGAATATTTAATACAGACTTAGTATATTTTTGTGCTCATTTTCTAATCGAAATTGATGAAAAATCTAGCCATATTGGCGGGTTTTAATACGATTTAATGACGATTAGTCATAGTGGCTTACTTTTTTGGGCCACCTTGTATAGTGGTAGCGGCGTTGGTCATATCAACAAAGTCAAATTTTGTTGAGCCCGCTTAGCACAGGGATTGGCGACCTATGGCGGGTCTACCATCCTAGTATTTATTCAGGTCACTTAATTAGACACACTTAGAACTGGTGATAATTTCGGTCACCGTGTGGGAAGAAACAGCGAGTTCTGCACAGCTGTGACCCTTGTTACCAGCACTATTGGCACGCTGGCCTAGTGTGTGCTACCTTAATCGGATCTAATCCTCGCCGCCTCAAAGGGATGAGCTGCCTCGCGACAGACCTGATGATCTGTCTATCCATATATCTTCTTTTACAGCGCATCGCATCGTTTTTGAAGCATGCGCATCACTCTGTGCAGGGCAAAGAGAGTGGTGAAGATCCGCCCGAAACACAGTCAGACCTCGGAGTGTCTGGGTCGTATCAGACGTGGTGGGACATCGGAACGCTGTCTTCGAACCGCAGCGCTCGCCTCAAAGGCAGTGCCAAAGCCAGTCACCGCTTACACCGTCGCAGCGTCGCCGAGATATTCAGCTCCGATCCGAATTTGGCCGGCGCCAACGATGTGGACGACCAGGGCGACCGGCGGCAGAGTCTGATGGACACTATTTCGAAAAAGATGAACCGCGTTCGCGAACAGAGGCGCAACAGTGACGTGTGCGTGTCACCGACACCACATGTTCAGTCGTCGTCACCCGCTGGCACGCCACCGTCGCTCCGCTCCAAGGACAGCCAAGGTCAAGATGCGCGCGGAAACGACGGACGCGCGACGCGACGGGGCAACTTGTTTAAGTGGCTGAAGGACGGAGTGGCATCACGAGCAGAGGAACCGATGACGACGACGACGACAACGACGACATCGCGGAACAAGTCTCAGAGCAGCAGCAACAACAACAACCAGAACACCGTCACTACTCCGCGATACACACGCATCTACGAAGAAGTGAACAGACTGACGACCGACTTTCGCCTGTCGACCGTCGACAATACGCTGTATTAGGAAAATTCAGTCGTAAATAAACATCCAACGAATGATAGTGGTTTGATGATGGATTGATGGTTTAACCGGTGATTATCGATGCTTAGTGCCAACCTCAGAGATCGCTGCAGTGATATTTTTCAAGACAAAATGTCCTCCCAATTTTATTAATAATAATGCTAATAATAACACGAAAATTTTAGGGCGCCGTATCGCGGCAGAAGTTACAACAAGAGCATCGAGCAACGTACGACATTCAAAGCACTGAAGAATTAAAAAAGACAGGCCTACTAGATATAGTTTTGTGACAAAATTTCATATAATAACAGAACCGTAAAATACGGGAACAATACGAAGGTCAGGATGTACTGTTCGTATTATTTGAACTTACACGCCTTTTTAGGTGCAATTTTGTTTTTGGTGTGTAGGTCATTTTTCGCATCATGCTCACCAGATGCGTACTGTACTTGTGATTCCTAACTGCCTATATTTAGACTACGTCGTGCCTAAAAAGTCCATCATTTAGTCAAGATATTACCAATAACAATAAAGCTGAAAATAAAATTAATCAAATCAAATCAAATCAGAATATCAAATCAAATCAGAATTTTTAACGTGGTTATAATAACAGGAGTCATTACGAAGTCCACGAAAGCAAAGTCGATATGTGGTTAGTTACAGCAAAATATGCGGGCATGATTGATGGAACAAGTATGTCAAGTTTGTGGCAGAAGTCGGCCAGGGAGGAGGATGACTGAATATCAGGAAGGCAAAGGCAAAGGCATATAACACTTGTAGAGCGCCTCAAGCCGCAACCGCTACTTCAGAGGCGCTGGTCATGTCACAGGCCAAGCTAGCGTAGGGCGTAGGCCATAGGCTGAGCC
>Ga0056116_1000701_pt1 | contig 11863 bp, 11 predicted proteins | sample WorMetOlspDAHAB2_FD_67352 | JGI IMG/M metagenome (GOLD analysis project Ga0056116, IMG submission 67352) | Marine gutless worms symbiont microbial communities from Max Planck institute for Marine Microbiology, Germany - Olavius sp. DAHAB.2 ...
GTAGAGTACGGGGTAATTTTCCTTATTCTACAGCAGGTGAGGCGGGCCACATCCTGGGTCTCGGCGGGCCGCATGCGGCCCGCGGGCCGTATGTTGTGCACCCCTGGTTTATATTGAGCCGCTCTAACAGCCTAGACAGTCACGAGCGCGCAGTCAAATCACGCCCGTAGGCCAAACGGAACAGCGACGTTTCAGTCTGCGTTGGAATTGCTCAGTTTCCATTTCACTCTCTAGTTGAGGACTCGACACGAAGTGAACTGTGAGTGACATGGTTCGGGTAATCCTAAGTTGCCCGCCACAATGTTATACAATTTAGCGTTACGGTTTTTTGGTGGCAAAACAAACTCTCTCTCTCTGTCACTCTATAGCTGCAGCAGTGTGAAGCCGAAAACTTACGTATAGGCCTATATGCTTGCAAACTGTTGGCTGAAGAATTGTGCACCAGTCAAAACACACTGTCTGCGAATAACCCGCGAATAACTCACTCATTTCACATTACGTATACATCCGACATGACGTCGTAGAGGTTTTACGCCACTGTTCAATGGCATCATGAGCTGCACCTCATGTATCGCGAAGGACTGAAAACAGCCGCACAGGCGGGACAGGACGCGGACAAGTTGCAATACGTTCTGTCGTCATTCTGGCCTCGCTGTGACTTAATTTCCTGTCGGCGGCACACTGATTAGCGGCGACCGCGGTGCAAAGAATTCAGCTCGGCCACTGTGCCGTGCTCCGTTGTTTGACGAAGACGGTGACCCTAGGACAGTCGTCGCCGCCGACGCCCATTGATATTCAGAAGCCGTGTGTGCGAGGAACGCGCCGTCGGCATATTGTGTTCACCCTTTACGGCCGCGCTGCCAGTCCTGTCCTGTCCGTGCCCGGGTCACCTGCGTCAGCTGTGTCAAAACGGCCAGCCTCATTAGGCCAACCATTCATTTTCGCCCAAACGACGGGCTATAACAATTTTTCGTGTTATTTTTCAGCACCCGGGGGATTTTCGAGAAACTCGGACGGTTTCGTCCGAACGGAGCGCTAGCATCAACTGGGAGAATGTTGCGGTGGAATAAGCCGTGACCTTAGGTGGCCTCAAAGGTAATTTTAAGTATCCCCAGCTACTCAAATTGCGACGTCCCAGACAGCATAGGGAATTGGCATATAAAACATAGAAACATAAGTTAATTTTTATTTTTGTTGATTTTTTAACGTAATGCACTTGCTACCGGGATCTCGGTGAATAATAGATTTTAGTAAAAAAAATCGTAAATATCTTACGGCAATTTCGACCATAAACAGAAGATTAACTAATAATACACATTAATATAACTGTTATCATTATGGTATATCTTTAGCGCATATACAATTTAAAGTGGGCAAAGGTGCATTCCAAACGTCACCCTGGTCGATCACATATACTGCAGTATACTGTCAACGTTAAAGCCATAGTAAAAAGTAAGATTTGGTAAGTTCTCCGATATCCTTGTCTGTGAACACTGCGTGTGTCATCAAGCAGCGAATTCCGCTGTACGTGCCCAGCCACGCCACGTGATAATGGAAGGTCGGTTTATCTGAGTCCGGGGTAGATCTGATACAGTAGTTAATACCGCGGCCGGGTACCACAGCAACTTCCAGCAGAATGGGGACCCAAATTTGCGGAATCGCATCAGCGGCGTACTTCAGAAGATTACGATGATGGCAGAAGCACATAACGCTTACATAGCGCCACAAAGCCGCATACCGCAGCTGCAGCGTCGCTTTTGTGTCACATACAGAGCTGGTTCACAGCCTATAGGCCGTAAGCTAAGTCTCTTCCCACAGACTTTAGACTACGACCAAACAGCCATACGCAGCCCTGGTATGCCGTTTAATGGTCTCCACCCCGTATTCCACGGATTACTACTCATTTACCGACCCCAGAGGAATGGAAGGCTGAGTTGGCCTGGTTGACCCATAGCGAAAACTTTACCCATGAAGGGGTCACATGTCAACCATAGATCTGATATCAGTGGCCGTGTTGTTTCATTGAAAATTCGATTTATGTAATGATATATACTATGCTATCGAAATAAGTAAACTAAATGTGGATTCGTATGCCGCGGTATAGACGTGACGACGGGTGGTGGGCGGAGCTACGTTGCGCACCTGTTGCTGACGGCATTGAGATCAATTTCTGTCACAACATAGCTCAGTCTGATAGCAACAGCGAATGTCAGACCGAAAATCTACTCAACGAAAACCCAAAGTTGGAATAATCACACATTCGATCGGTAGTGCGAGTGTTTTAAAGGCGACGAAGCAAGTCAATGGAAAAGGCCAAAATTCGACCCCACGCCACGCTATAACCCTTGGATCGATCTTGATAAAAATCGGCGTGGATGACAATGTCGTGGACGCCACTCGGCATGCTAAATTTTATTGCACTCCCTTCAGAGGTTTTTGCTCCCCATATACGTGATTTTCCGTACCATGGGGTGACGTTTTTAACGCTTTTCGGGTTCTTGCAACTCGCTAAAGCCTACACCCCTAAACGGATTTTTACGCCAAAATAGGCGAAAAGACATCGTTCCGGCCAAGGATGTGCCTTTTGGGGGTCCCGATGACCACAATTAATATGTAGACTCTTAAATTTCCGAAAACCGCCATTTTTGGAACCGATTTTGACTGGACAGTTTTTTTGTGGCCGAAAATCGCTTTAACATGGAGATGCTCCAATATAAACTACCCTTAATCGTCATCGTAACCCCATAAAAGTTGTACAGTGAATAGATAAGTCGGGGTCAAAAAATTGTTACTTGTGGTTTTGGGGGACCCCCTATGCACAGGTCACGTGATACTGCGCATGCGCAGTGAACTTTGTAGCCTTCACAATGGGATAAACGCTATTTTTCGCATATAACATACATGTAGCTTACTGCAATCTTCGTCGTAGCTCCTTGAAAGTGACAAAGTGAATAGGTAAATTGGGGTAAGGTATTTCAAAAATGTGATCATTTTTGCCCCCGGGTGATAGGTCACGTGACACGGCGCATGCGCAGTGACCGTTCCAGGTGATGGTAATGTGATCAGATTGAGTCACACATAACTCAGGAATGGATAACCGTATGGTGCTAAAAATTGGTATGTGTGTTGGATGTGTCAAGCTCTTAATTCATCAGACACCCCCAAGGTCAAAAGGTCGAAGGTCAAGGTCATAAGGTCAAATGAAATTGTGCACAATACATCAAATATATGCCGTAAACGTCATCAGATAGTGGAAATATACCCGTCTTATAGGAAATCGAGGTCGCTGAAGCGAATGGCGGGATCAGATTTTTGACCGGAAGCTTCTAAGTAGCCGATACTGCGCATGCGCAGTGAAAATATGTCTAAAAGTCTCTTAACCACTTACCATATCGCCAAAATTTTGTCCCCTTATACGATATCGGGGTCGCTAAACACGACGGTAACGGCAGATTTTTGACCGGAAGCTCCTAAATAGCCGTTTCATTGCGTGCGCAGTCAAAAATATGCCCAAAACCCGCTTTTCATGTTGTCAAATCGCTACAATGTTAGCGCCTTTATAAGGAATCGGGGTCGCTGAATACGATGGCACTGTAGATATTTAAAGCAGAGTTAAAATTAATGCCTTTAAGCATGCCAACTCTCATAATTAATACAGTCAAGAAATTGTAATAAAACAGCAAATACAAATGTAAAAAAACTTAACAGTTTAAAAAAGTCTTACTTACGAGCACGTTGACACTATGGCGATGTGCTGCAAAAGTAATACCACCTTTTTAATTTTTGCTGTTTTAGTTGTGTGATGTAAAGCGACTTTTTTAAACTGTTAAGTTTTTTACATTTATGAGCGTTAAATACCTGAAAACGTTTAAAAGGCCAAAAACCAGCCGTGAAGAAGTAAGTATTTAAACAGTAAATTTATATAGCGCATAGTCACAATATGCGTTCGATATGTTCTGCCTAATCGTGTGCAAACAAGAATGTCTTTATCGGACCCCTAAAACTGTCAAGTCACGTCAAGTCGGTCAGTTACAAGCCCGCACTCACACGCACCAGCGGCGCTATACGCGAATCGTCAATTCCCCGAGATGAATGCTGCGGTATGGATCACCTGCCACACGCGCAGCCAGCCGCCGAATTCGGAGGGTTAAGAGGTGCACGGTGCGCGACTCGCGTCAGGTGGTCGCTCGGTACAATACAGTTAGTTGATTGACGACACGACAGCGCCGGTGGCCACTGTCGCAATATTCCGGCGACACGCACAATTTTGTTCGCGGGGGCCGACGTGACCTATCCCATCGGTCACCGCGGCCGGAAATCAGTCGGGTGAATGACGTCAGCGTTCCTCTGAGACGTCCGCGCGCGCGCCGGGCGTGACGTCATCTGAGGCGCAATAACGGAGCGTTGTCATATTTCTTCCGCGCCGGTGGCCCGCCGCGTAGAGATGTGATTAATACGTTTTCCGTGCGGAGTCGTCCTGCTCGGACGGTTTGGCATCGGGCCACATGCAGCACGCGCGTGCGGGGGTAATGCCCACCTTGGCTCCCGGTAGCCGCTGACGTGAAAATGAATATCGCTCTGCGAGGGTGCGGCGCGCGCACCCAGTAGTTGCTTCATTAGTCGCTCGCCAGGTGACGACGTAATCGATATTTCCACACGCTCTCGATTCCTTTTTTTGCATTTTTCGCTACGCCGTCTACCGAAGTGGTCACGTCGTCAGAACGAGTTTGAACAACAAAAAAGTGTACTCAGTCTACTTTCACGCGATTGGAAACAGTATTTTCCAGTGGCGCCGACTCCACGGGGCACGGAGAGGCACGTGTATCTCCACTTTTACAAATGACTGGGCACGGGGGCACCGTGAGTAGAAGAACAGCAAACAAAATAAACTGAGCAAACTGCACTTACCATCACGAAAGCGCCCACCAAAACGACCAATGGTACTTGTAGAGCCAAACAAAGTGGAGAAGCTCCACTTTCAAATTTGTTCCAGCGCAACTGATATTTTCTTGGTTACATTTATTGGGTTTTTCGTGAAAATCTGCATAACTTTTGAAAAGTTATAACAGAAAGAAATTTATATATTGCGATTGCGGTGAGACCGGGGCAAATAAACAATATTGTTACAAAAAAATCGCAGAAACAGCTTAAGACGGAAACAGTATCAGTTTCGACAAACCTGTTAACAGTGTAATATTTTATGACTCACGTTTCTGCTAATTTTATCATGTTCACAATTCTTAATGGAAATAATTTCGGATTCTGAGGGACTAAAAATTTCAGCCTATTGTCCCAGTTATGTCACTGTAAAGTCAGGCAGAAAATCGCTATCTTGTTGCGCAAATCTTCATTCACCGAATTCCGGTAGCACACGTACAAACGAGGTATAGAAACACAAATAAATCAGAAAATACACATTAAAGTTAAATAGAACTTGCATGACTGTCTGCATAATAATTATTGACAGCGATTGATTTTTATGATCAAACGTGTTGCAGCAATACACTGAAAGGTAGCAACTGTACAGTACAAACATTTAGCGTACGACACTATGGCCACCAAATATTCTCTGCATGACCTATACTTTTTGACGTCAATAGCTACAAAGTATCGAAATGCATCACATACGGTAATCCAACAATCGAATAATAGTGGTCTCACACGTGCCTAAACACATTGAAAAGTCACATGCAAAGAGGACACCTGGAGCTTCAAATGAAAAGTGATCTTGACGAGTCCTTACAATATTTATATTATTTGTTTCAAATAATTTCATCAAGAAATCAATCCATCATTAAAATTCTTCAGCATTTATTGGCCATAGTAACGAACGAGAACAGCTTTGCATGCAGTAGGACCCAGGCAGTAACTATGTTCATAGTTGTGTCCCGATATAATAATAATACTATAACAAGCATATTTGTAAAGCGCCATAAGGTCGTAACTTCGGAGGCACAACGAAAACAATCCAGTTCAGTGCAATACAGACAGAAACAATTAACACTGTGTAAAGACAGTGGTGAAAAAGCGCTCATGGTCCGATTTGCATATAATCTTACATTAAGTAACTTAGAACAAACTAAGATAAGTTGAACTTAGGACAAGCTTAGGAGAAACTATAGGACATTATCATGTAACAAACTTAACAAAAACCTAAAAAAAATCTTAAGAACCCCTAAACTGAACCCCTAATGCATAATCCGTAAGAGTTTTGCGAAAGAGTGTGCAGAAATGGTGAGACTATTATTTAAGACTTGTGACATAAATGTAGTAAAAGAGTATCGTATGTATTGATGTCCGTCGCAAACTATTAGCAAATTCACAGAATACTGCTGAATTGTTTAACTGCAATGGTATTTGCTGTGTTATTTTTGCTTTATTTATCACTTATATATTTATTATTTTTCTGTGTTATTGTTTATCAGGCTTGTATTACTTCTGGTCGTTTTCCCCATTTTTTTCTATTTTGTGATACCATGTGTCGTGTGAAATGAAGTTTACCAATATGCGAATACCATAATAAGTCGGCACACGCAGACGATGCACGGACTGGCAGAGCTGGGTTGCGTATAGTGTATCGTGTATGTATGTGTATGTGAGAGAGAGAGCGACAGAGTCCCAAATGTCGGCACGTCGCATACATATTTGACGGGATGCTGCCGTTACTGCTGATGCCGGTCACTGCGCAACTACAATGGCGCTGACGGCTGGGTAGGGACTGGGGCGCTGCTGGACGCTTTTATGCTCATCATTCCATTCCATTCCGACGATTCCATTCTCCCTTAATCTTAGACGCTGCGTCGCAACATCGCCGGTCCCGCATTTTGGGGCTCGGCCCTCGACTCGAAAATTCATTGGGGAGGGAGCCCTGTTCTCATACTTGCCATCGTCCGACCTGGCTGCTTTTTTGACTAACGTAATTTGCATCGATGAATGTTTCATTTGATCAGTAGAATGGGCCACTTACTTACTAAACATTATATTACTGTCATTCTTTGCCCTCGGTTAGTAGATCCCCGAGGGCTAACAACTAATCTAAAAACAAAAATAAATGCTGGTACTGCTACACGTGGTCCACAAAACAGCGACCGCATTGTAGCGCTGAATTAAAACGTTAAGACGCTGAAAGAGGAAGGCGCTCTCGCGGTGGTCATTTGAGCTCCGTGCAACTTTTCTGATTCTTTTTATTATACAGTAGTAGTAGGCCTAGACATGGTAGTATTGGCTATGTACTTTTTTGGTTTACTGTGTACGACGCGCACGATTCGTACTATAAGTCGCTGGAGTTTGAAAAATATTCCGTATTAAGTCGAATTATGTTATTAACGATTGTTTATTTGAAGTAATATCAGGTTTCTAACTAAATTAAAGAAACTCTAAATATTTCTTATGCAATTTAATTGTGAATAATGCGCGTGATGAGATTAGTAATCTATAGTTGTTGTTTTGCCGGTATAGTTGTGTTTCCAGTTACACATCACACACTCGCACGGTAGTGCGAGAGTGTTTTATAGGCGAGGAAGCAAGTCAATGGAAAAGGCCAAAATTCGACCCCTCGCTACACCAAAACCCCTTAACCGATCTTCACAAAAATTGGCAGGCGTGATTAAGTCCTGGACGGCACCCGGCATGCAAAATTTTGTAGCGATCAGTTCAGGGGTTTTTGTTCCCCAAATACGTGATTTTGCCGTGCTTTTGGGGTGACTAGTTTTTTGTTAGTTGTTTTTGGGTTCTTCAATAAGGCTACAGCCTACACCCCTGGACGAATATTTACGCAAAATACGTCAAATGACGTCGTTCCGTGTACGGACGTGCCTTTTGGGGGTCCCGATGACTATATTTTATATTTGGACCCTTAAATTTCCGAAAAACCGCCATTTCGGGGACCGATTTTGACTGGACTTGCGACCAAAAACCGCTTTAACATGGGGATGCTCAAATATAAACTACCGTTAATCGTCATCGTAGCCCCATAAAAGTTGTATAGTGAATAGGCAATTCGGGGTCACAAAATTGTTACGTGTGGTTTTGGGGGACCTCCTATGCACAGGTTACGTGACACGGCGCATGCGCAGTGTTTCAGATAACGGAAATGTGATGTGATCAGATATTCAGTACTCGTAACCCAGTAACCGATAGTCGTAGATAATAAAAATTTTTATGTGGGTCGGACATGAGAAGCGCTGCACTTTCAAGGTCAAAAAGGTCAAAGGTCAAGGTCAAAATGGTCATGCGACGTAGTAGCACAAAAACATCGAATATATCCAGTAAACGTCACTCGGTAATGGAAATGCATCCTGTCTTATAGGAAATCGATGTCGCCGGAGCGAATGGCGTGGTAAGATTTTTGACCGGAAGTTTATTAAATAGCTGTTTCTGCGCATGCGCGGTGAAAATGTGCCCAAAACTCGCTTATTGTGTTGTCAAATCGCCAAAATTTTAGCCCCTTTATGGGAAATCGCAGTCGCTGAACACGACGGTATTTAAACCAGATAAAATTTAATTCTGTCAGCAGATTGTAATAAAACAGCAAATATAAATGTAAAATCCTTAACAGTTTAAAACAGTGTTTAACGGCGACACGGCCTACATCACACAACTAAAACAGCAAAAAATCAAAAAGGTGCTATTACGTAGGAGCACGTTGACATTATGGCGATGTGCTGCAAAAGTAATAGCACCTTTTTGATTTTTGCTGTTTTAGTTGTGTGATGTAAACCATGTCGCCGTTAAACACTGTTTTAAACATTTAAGTTTTTTTTACATTTTGTCATGTATTGAGCTGTTGGTGTTATTATTTGTATATCATTTGTTACCTTAATTTTTGCTACTTTACTGCTACCATTTTCTGGTGAATAAAGATGACTATAACGGAGTAAAGTGAGCTATGACGTGTTCGCACACAATGAACTTCCGGTCGGCGATAATGTCGCGCCGGGTCGTGCGTGTCGCGTCGTTTACGCGGTCACGTGACCGACGTTCCTCGCATTTGCATCACAGTCGGAAAACGCGCCAAATCCACGAAGTCGGCCTCTGCAGTGCGTTATTCGGCGCTCGACCGGCCGTCCGGGTGCCGGGTGGCGGCGACAACAATGAAGATAGCGAACGTTATAACGCACCGCGGCAGTTCGTCACCGCCACGTCCGGCGCGCGTTAGTGTGTCAGAATGGTGGTTTCACACCTGCCTGGAGTGTATCGCAATGGTGGTTAGCGGGGTGTGGTGCCGTGACACGCTTACGCTCCTCCCATCACTGGTGGTTGCACCCAGCCACCGCACTCCGCACGCCGCTAACCACCACTGTGATACGCTCCAGACATGAATAGAAACCGCCATTCTGATACTGAATCCGGCGCGCCGCTGACCCACTCTGATGCTTTACGACCGCCGCTGATGTCGGCCGCTCCGCGCACCGCAGTACGTGTGACTTCAGTTGCGCGATTTTAGTCCATTTTCTGCTATGCAGTTGCTGCCGTGTGCGTCAGTGGCGTAGCGAGTAGCGACGGTAGTGCGGGAGGGGGGTGGCTTATTACAACACTTGTTAGGGGCGGAAAACGGTCGAAAATTGTGCTAAAAAGTCACGCGAAAATTCAGACGGTAAGTTTCGTACGTGTTTTCGTGCTATAGAAAAGCACTGCAGCCAGCCGCGCGTACCTATCGTCGGCACGGTCGGTTATAGCACTGGGTCTTATGGAGACCTACGCTTTAAACAACTCGCCAGTTTCCAAAACCTAAGACGACAGGGCGGCAATTTGACTATCGCCCCGGGCGGCCAAAGGTCTGAGCTATGCCACTGGTGTGCATTTCCATTTCGGCTGTGTTTGAAATGGTGCGCGGTCGTCTGGGCGACAATAAATCGGACTAGCAGGTGACAAATTTCGGGCTAGGGTCAGTGTTAGATTTACAAATCGTTATTTCTGTTAAAAACTTGCCGGTTTTCAGTTTCAATTTGTGAGTATTTCCAGTTCCAGTTCATGTTTGAGTAATTGTTTCGAATTTTAAGAAAAGGAAAGCATTCAATAAGTAAGTAGGTAAGTAAGTTGATGCTATAGCGCCAACTTCTGTTAAGAATCTGGTCGCATTGGTCACATTACTGAAACTGTGTCAGTCACCAGTCCGATAATGCTACAAAGTCTCTGCATTCAAAAGCGTCCACCTCAAGGCCTACCTGTTCCGATTACCTGCATTTAGACTGACAACTAACGTCTACGGCTAAACCATGTTTGAACGTTGTTAGGCCCCCTTGAATAGTTACTCCCGCCGCGTTACAGACGGCGCCTTATAAATTGTCGGATTATACTATTATTATTTTTACCATCGGTAGATATGTTCCCGAAGGAGTTTAAAAATTAAGATAATAAACAAATGGGTACAGATCATCAGTCCATGCAGTCAGGGACTGGCAAGTATGTAACAAGACAGCATTGTAGCGTTGCACCAGCACCGAAACTCTCTGGAGCAGAAAAGCTCGTTCCCTCTCATCGCCTGAGGTTGAGGAGATTTTTCTTCTCAGATTGGTAAAATGTTGGCAAGCTGACGTGTTCAGAGGGCTCAAGGTTTCGACCGCGATGGGCGCAAAGAAATACTGACTACTAATGCTGGCAGACTTTTCCTCCTTGAGAGAAGTGGCAAGCTCCGCTGCAGCACCTTCCTCGCGGGCGGACCCAGTAACGTATGATTCGGCCAGAGGGCATATGACCAGCATAAAGACTTGCCGCTCTGCCATGAAACGAGTGTCAGACCATCACTCAATCAGGTGTCTTTCCATCTGTGCGGAACAACACGGTTGGCTTTTTTGTCACCGGGGTTCCGGCTGAGGCAAAACATCGAGCGGGTTAGGGCGTGGTGCCTCGCCGACCTGCCCTGAGGCTTTTCTGCAAACAAAACTTTGAAGCCCACGAGCGTCAACTGGTGAACTGTATTGGCACTGATGTGGAACGCAGATATCTAGGCCCAGCCTCAAACTTACTACTACCACTACTATTACTGACTTGCACAGAATTAGGCCTATCAATAGTTTCCGTCATCTTTCTGTTACTTTTCCTCGTCGTTTCCGTTTGCGATGCGGTTGACAGTTGCGAATTTCCCCGTTAACGGACGATCCCGTTTTCGTTCCCGTTAACTGAAATCATATTGCCGCCCCCGCCCGCAGCAGAAGCCCATGCGGTGTTAAGCCAGCCGATGCGTATAAAATATCAACAAACAGCGATTTCCCATTTGCTCGAAATCCGCTATCGACCATTTCGTTGACGCGCGACTAAACAACCGAGCCCGTACACAATATGCTTCGCGCTGAACAAAAGATACACGTACATATCTGTCGCAAAATAACCGGCCGGTGACCTTGTGCGCTGTGTCATTCACAAACACTCCCGTTCTAATTTCCACGCTTCGAGTTAGTTACGACAAGCTGCAGGCGTATTTTACTGTTCCGATGTGTTTGGCCTATTTTTAAATCGCCATCCCCGATTTACGTGTTGGCCTTAATGAAACGCAAATGTTCAAGGTAAGTGAATGAGCAAGTTAGCATATTGAAACATGTACTTGTGGCATGTATGCTATATCGACGAGCAAAAATCAAGAAAATCAACGACACTCTATATACATATAAAATAGCAAACGTATTCAGCAAAAGTTTACGGAATTCAGCAAAAAGTTTCTCAGATCAATAGTGTATAATAAACATGCTTTACTAAGGCTAAAATTAGCCTAAACAGATTCCATCATCATCATCAATTTATTTTACCAAATTTATAATCAAATTGCAGACATAATAGTGCAATGGCAGGCAACCAGAAAAACAGAAGTTCAACTAGCTGGTAGCCTATAATCAACACAACAATACTTCATAGAAATGATACAATG
>Ga0056116_1000703_pt1 | contig 11858 bp, 8 predicted proteins | sample WorMetOlspDAHAB2_FD_67352 | JGI IMG/M metagenome (GOLD analysis project Ga0056116, IMG submission 67352) | Marine gutless worms symbiont microbial communities from Max Planck institute for Marine Microbiology, Germany - Olavius sp. DAHAB.2 ...
ACGTATTTGGGGAACAGAAACCCCTGAACCGATCGTTACAAAATTTTGCATGCCGGGTGCCGTCCAGGACGTAATCACGCCTGCCAATTTTTGTGAAGATCGGTTAAGGGTTTTTGGTGTGGCGAGAGGGTCGAATTTTGGCCTTTTCCATTGACTTGCTTCGTCGCCTTTAAAACACTCTCGCACTACCGTGCGAGTGTGTGACAAGTGTGGTAATCAATGATACTAAAATGATAAGACAGTTTGATATTCGTCACTCACAAATAAAGTATATAAAGTAGATATAAATTAAATTTTGTAAATTTTAATGGATAATACATGGGGTGGCAACGGTGTCATTCTATATACAAAAGTTGCCGTCGCCATCTTATACGGGTAGTATGTTGTAGCAGATTAACGTCGTAAACGTCGTAAACGCCATTGAAGTGTGTGGAATTTCACCCGTTAGAATAAACCATCTGCGAATAATTTTAGCGTCAATTTAAAAAAAATAATTTCCGCAGTTCAGCGCACTATTGCTGTTTACGTTAAATATCTGTGCAGCATGGGACTGCGTCGTTTTACGCTCAGTTCAATGACGTCACTGCATCCCAGGCTTAATGCAGGGTGCGGCAAAAGGTAATCCCCGCTAAGATCCTTTGCAGTTTTCTCGGCAATGGTGGACAATATCGACGACAGTTAGCAAAAAGTAAATCGATCGATCGAGACGTGGACGAAATGCGGCTGTTGGCGAGTGCAAGACGCCGCGGCGACGCCGCACATCAAAGCTGTACACCGGAAACGAACTACTCCGATCGAGAAACGCCCTCCCGCCGAGGCGCATGCGCAGCGCCGCCGGATGTTCTTCTTGGGCGGCGTCGGCAAAGTTAGTGGAGACCTTGTTCGTTCACGGTGTCGCTTCGCTTGATCGCACTGTCCGCCGACGGGCGACCACACTTCCGGTTCAACAGCGCCGCTACACTAATGCACTCTGTCACCGCCGGGCATCGTTATACGGGACCGACCCTGGCCAGCTTGGTCGCATTACGAGTACGGAATCGTTTCTGTGAGTAAGAAAGTAAGTAAGGGTATGTTTTCCAACGTAGTTAAACTAGTTCACACTGTGCCAAGGTCCACCGTCCGTATAAAAAAACGATTGACTGAATCCACTGTAAGGTAAGTCTTGCTATCTATAGGCCCGGGAGCAGACTGTTCCAGAATAGCAGTCACAAAGCAACCAGTTCCGACGCAAATACTGTCTAGTATCACGGGAATCAACGCATCGCAACCTTACTTTCTTGTCATTAAATTCCGCACAATCTACATGAGAACGTCAAAAATTGTCTATTATAACATTTGGCTTCAGCTTCTGGGCGACTTAGTATCCCAGGTCCCTTACCAAGGTTTGCCCCTGGACCTCTCGTTTTGACAATTCCTGGATCCGCCCCTGCGAACCAATCCACTGAGAAATCCTGGGTACGCCGTAGCATCTCAATATTGGCAAATATGAAGTTGTGACGTCTATACCAGTAGACATTGTTGTGGAACTTGTTGTAGCTGGCGAATGCAAGCAGAACTCCAAAGCCCGGTCCCAACGAAAAAAACACTTGCGTAGCTGCGTCGACCCACACCTGTGAAATAGCAGAACAATGTTTCTACTGTGCGTCATTACTCGTTCCGCTGTATAGGCCTATTACGGTGCAATTAATTACATGCATTTCGATTAGACGGTCTACTTTGACGATCACACATTAGTACTAAGCGTCATGAAAGACGTGAGAGATACGTTGAAAACAGTAAAAGATAAAAGTGAAGTCGTATATACGCCGGAGTCTTGAAGTCGGGTGAAGTTCGGAGTCAGATAATACTCGATGCCGTCTCTTGCGCCGTCCAGAGTGACTCCGCGCACCAGCAGAATGGCCAGCACGACGTACGGGAACAGCGCGGTGAACCACACAACCTGTCAACCATCCGCCAGCAACAATAATAACTTGCGATGCCGTACGCTCAGACTTCACCAACGCAGGGAAGGTGAGCATGATGAAAATTTTGAAGCGAAAGAAAGAAATTTATTCACCGTGGACACTGAAATACATCTAAACAACTGTCGTAAAGTCCGTGGTAGGTGACAGGAAAAGCTAAAGACAAGGAAAAAGGCACCGCGTGCTTAAAACGGTATTTGTTGACGCAGATATAAGTCAGCTACAATTAAAGTAAGCTGAAGCCACTAAGCCAACCATACATTTGCAAATTACTTTCAGAAAGATAATTGTTCTGTTTCTGTCTGTCGGACTGATCTCATTGCTCTAGACCGTTCATCGGATTTATTTGCTCATCGGTTTTACGTTTTAGTTTTTTTTCTGTTTTAGTTATTCCTACGTGCGGCAGACTAAGTTGGCCAGCTCCCAGGTCAACTTTTGGGTGCACTATAAAATAGTTTAATTGATTGACTGACTGACTAACTGACTGACTGATTGATTGATTGATTGACTGATTGATTGATTGATTGATTGATTGATTGATTGATTCATTGATTTTCCTGCATGTTACTGAATGACCCATGTCTTAAATCGCGCGTCATTTAGATTAAGAAATCAAAGCTTTTCTGAAAGGTCGCTGTGTATCTGACCATTGCGTAATTACGCATGGCTTACAGCATAGCAGCATCTTATATGCGATGACATCCAATACGTTATTTGCAGTCCAGCCTGTTTCGTCAAAACGTCACAGCAAAAATAGTAGCTTCGAATTCGCATCAACAATGTTCACGAACGAATAATTATTTGAACTCAACTCACTTTGCCAGACGTCGAGATGCCTTTCCAGAGACTGAAGTAGCAGATGAGGTAGACGGCAACAAGACACAGTGTCAGCTGCCATTTCACAGAACCCAGATGCTCAATGCCGGTAGCCTCGTGTAACTCAAGCATGTGACGCCTTACAAACACAGCAATAGCGCACCAATTAATTATTACATTTAATATAGATCACTACAGCCAGCGCGTGCATAGATGGAGTTAACGCAGCGCAGGAATGAGGGCTCGACTGTGTCTTCTAAAAGCTGTGAACAATGATGGAGTTCAACACAGCAGAGATGGAGCGATGTGCGCGTCTGTTCAGCCTGAGGAAATTGGCAAACCATGACTGCTCAGTATGTGTCGGTTCAGAGTCAATCCAGCCGGCAACCGTCGTTCGTGATCTCGGCGCATATACCTTGATGCCGAATTGACAATGAATCGACACGTCTCGAAGATTGCTGCCGCGTCGTTCTTTCATCTGCGTCGTTTGCGCCAGATTCGTCGCCGCGTCGGCACAGAGGTCACTATCCGGCTCGTACTTGCACTTATCACATCCAGACTCGACTAATGCAACTCGTTGCTAGGTGGCGCGCCAAAGTCCACCCTCGGTGTTTTGCAGCGTGTCCAGAATGCCGCAGCTCGGCTGATTTTCGAACTCGGGCCGCGCGACCACGTAACTGACAGCCTAATTCAACTTCATTGGCTGCCGATCCGCTGGCGAGTACAATATAAACTGGTCATGCTGATGTACGGAATTGTCGTCGGAATGTGTCCCGAGTACCTGCAAACTATCGTCGAACCAGCTACGCCGTCACATCCAGGGCTTCGTTCGGCAGCGTGCTCCGCGCCGAAGTTCGTCGTACCGCGTCTACGCACCAAGTTCAGTGAATGTGCCTTCAGCTTCTCCGGCCCGGTTGCATGGAACTCACTGCCTGCCGACATCCGGTACACGACGAACAGACAAACTTTCAAAACATTACTGAAATCTCATTTCTTCCGTCAAGCTTTTGATATTTCATAGTTACTGCTAACTGTTTACTGTTAGGCGCTCATGTCCTTATAGTAATAGGCGCCCTACAAATTTACACTGATGATGATGTTCGACAACTACGTCGGTCGGAACACGACTTCACTGGTCTTCTGACTCTTGACCTGTATGGGTCCGCGAGAAGCGATTGCCAGTGTCGTGGACGGGAGGCGCACTGTGGCCGGCGAACTAAAAGAAACTGGACAAAGAATGCTCATCGCACACACGGGTACACATCGGTTTTATGCCGAGAGCTGAATGAGTAGAGTTAACGCCCCAGTTTAGGTCATTCCGGAGGCGGTAACACCCCCTGCCCACGACAGCTAACAACAGCAACACGAACAGTTTAGCATTTGGAGTGCGTACTCGAAATACTCCAGAGCCGGTGACACTCCTCCGTCGGTGGCGTTGACAGTGACGTTGACTGTCGGCGTCACTGTTTCGGCGCCGTACTGGAAAACGGCTGACACGGTAGTCGTCAGAGCGGTCTTGGTGGCGTTGTCGCCACGCAGCAGACCATCGTAACAGGCCGGCGTGTTCCACGGGTTGTTGCAGGTGGTCCACGGCAGCTGTGTCGTGAAGGAGGCGAAGAAGTAGTAGATCGCCCATGCGATGATGACGTTGTAGAAGAAGTCCGTGTAGAATGCAATGAGAACGACAGCGTAGCCGACCCCTACGTACAACGAACAGATCCCAGTGTGACGGTCATTCCTTCTCCAAACGCATTGTCAAATGTGTGGAATTCTCTCACTGAGCGTGTTGTGGTGTCTAAACCTGTTGGGGACTTTATACCTCAAGTTAATAAGTTGCACGTTTGTGATTACTGTTTGAATGGAATATAACGTATGTTTTTGTACACAGTTTGGTAAACAGTTTGTTCACTTTGTATCTTTGGCGGCTCATGTTAGTGCAGTATCACTGCCTTTGAGTCCTGCTGGCACATTTCGCTGTATCTGTTATGTTTGAGTTATTATTGGTTTTACATTATGCATTGTTTCCTGTACTTGTGCTCGCAAATAAATTTGATTTGATTGATTTGATTTGTTTGAAATTTCCACAGAGCTCTAATATTCCACTTTCACGCAACGGCACTGGGACAGTCGTCAGAATAATTTTGTAGTACTGGCCACATGTAGGTTACAGTTGGTCTGTTGGGCTGCGAAGTTATGATAACTTGCCGCAAGATTTAACTACAGGCAGTGGTGTAGTGAGGAAGTACATCATGTGTACGTAATAATGGGCCTATAGAATATATAATGCTAGATTACTGTGTTCAGTTATAGCCAGTGGCGCCGGCGCGAAGCGTCGGAAAAGTTTTTGTCGTCCCGTCCACGTTTTTGGCTCTGCAAGTACAATTAGTCGATTTGGTAAGCGCTTTCGTGATGAACATTATGCAGTTTGGTCAGTTTCTGTTTTGCTGTTCTTCTATACTCATGGTGCCTCCGTGCCCAGCTATTTGTAAAAGTGGGCGTACGTGCCCCCGTTCCCTATAGAGTCAACCCCTCTGGGTATAGCATAAGCACCGTAGAGTCGGACAGTAGAACAATTCGTTTCTGAAAAGTGTCGTCAGTTTTTGCGACACAGTTACAGCATTGTACCGTTATCGCGGCCATTTTGCTGATATTATCATCCGGCTGCATTTACGCGGAAAATTATGAATAAATCGCCGTAACGGACCGTTCATCTGCATATCCAAGCTTTTATTCAAAAAATTTGACAATCACCTGCATCGTACAAAATAAACTTTCGCATAAAACTTCTCTTTGTGTTTCGTCAGCATTCAAATCGGGCAAACGCAGCGTCCGTTTCTGTTGGCGGCTTTTGATCAGCCGTTTGGCTGGAACTGGGAGTTAGACTATACTGTCTGACTCTCTATAGTGTGGTATCACGCTGTTTTCCAAAAGTTTTGGGAAGCATAACGACGCTATGCCGCGTTACCCCTCCACTACAATCCTGCCCACAGCGCTAACTGCTAGGATAGGATCGTAACTGAGTAACGGAGCACTTTTATAGCTTCACTAAGGCAGTCTAAACAGTAAAATGTCGCTGCGCAGCTTGACGGTAATATGGGAATGACGCATGTGTGTATCACGTGACAGTACGTCACACACAACGCGGCGTTTTAATCACACGCCATAATGAATGTTGATTCCAGTGACTGCTTGACAGCGCCAGGCGCACGCCATCTGTTTGGGGCAATCACTATATACACACGTCTCATTACTACGCGATAATCCTTAATGGCACTGGGCGCTGATTGACTTCGTTTCCCTTACGAAACGCCAACGCTTTTCTTATCAGACGGAATAAACTGAGCTGCCCGTGGGTTCGATTGCATGACAAAATGGCCATGACAATCACACAGTCTGAAAGAAAAAAACATATGAGCAAAGAGACCTCTGAGCACATAGAATTGTTTTTGCAACATTTTAAGCAAAAAGAATATTTCCGGCCTGTCCACTGTTATGCCAGAAAAGACTCTATAGACTATATCTATACGTTCTACTCCATACAAGGGCGTAATATGACTGTTGCTGGATTTGTAATATCTGGAGAGTGCTTTGAGTGCAAACCAACGTGTACACAGCATGAAAATCTGACTTTAAAAATAAAGTTCAAACTGATGTCGTTTACATCATCTACCACGTACCGCGTTTACGTGAAACGTGGCCTCTGACAACCAATATCCGAGTTTGCTTTCTAATCTTTATTGCTAATCAAAAACTATACGTAGATATACCTCTAAACAGTGGACACAGACGACCCCAGCAAGTAATCGCACCCTTTCGATTGAACTGTCCCAGCGCTAACTCCATGTAGAACAGCGGTATGCCAGCGACAACCAGCATCAGAATGTATGGTATGAGAAACGCACCTTCCAATCACAAAGCAGTACAACATGTATTCTGTTGGCGTAAATGATATAGCCTAAATACCGATATAGAACGCCCATATGATTAGGGCGTAACTAGCGAAAATTGTTTCCAATACAATTTCACGAATTTAGCCTTAATGAAAATTAGCAAACGAACGGACATTGCCGTAAAAACTAATTTGACAGACACGAATTGAATTAATCTTCTGATGCACGGTGAGAAGTTGAAGATAGTTTTGTATATACAGGCCTACATTACACATACTAAATGTTTCTTAATTTATGCAAAATATGAAACTTTATTCGCACCGTAATGCAGCAAACAACAGACATATAATAAAGCACAGAAAAATACACAAAAAACATGACGATAACAATTATAGTGATAACGATGACGCTAGAAAATTAATACTAGCAGCTAACACAACAATTCAGCACCAATGTGAAATGTGGAACCTCTCAAATATAGGAATTATCAGCATTCACTATTACGCCAGAAGTCAGACAGAAACATCGAAAGTTTGAAAACTCGCCAAAACACACACACAGCATGATCAGATGTATCGAATTTGCGAAGTTTATATCCATCTTTGTCCGTTTAATTTTCTGATAGATATTTACACAATTTTGTTTCACGTTCTTAGTGGCGACTGTTAGAGTAACACTGACCTTGTCGCTAATCTCTCATACTTTTTACTCGCATAGTTTGTCATGTACGGTCCCATTCACTAATAGAGCAATAGATTGCTTAATTTCTTGCGCTATTAAAAGAACCGATTAGTTTTTCACACATTTCCACATGTTTTGCGAGTAAAATATATTGTATAATACTGCATGTGAAACAATTAAATGATGATGATGACGACGATGATGGAATCTACCTCCGCCGTTTTTGTAGCAGAGATACGGGAATCGCCAGACGTTGGCCAAATCAACAGCAAAGCCGATGACGGACAGCAAGAAGTCCACCTTCTTCGCCCAGACTTCGCGCTCTATCTCCGACACCGCCTCGCCGTCAGCCGCAGCGACGCCGCCAGTGCCACTAGTGTACGACGTCGTTGCGCCATCACTCGCTCCCGACTGACACAGCGGCTTGCCTGCACGTCAGACGTTTAGAATTAAAACTTAAGGCCTCAAATGTACGATAAATTAAAATTGGAGCTAAACATGCCAAGGCATAAAATGTTCGCAATAATATTTTAATATCAGAAAAACAATAACATGTCAAGTCGCAGAATAATCGGTACAACGCGGGGCGAGGAGAATAAAACTGACCTTTCAAGTGACAGATTATAGATTATACAGGGTGACCCAAAAAAGTAAGCCACTATCGCTAATCATCATTAAATCGTATTAAAACCCGATATTACGGCTATATTTTTCATAAGTTTTGACTAGACAATGAACACAAAAATATAATCATCCTGTATTAAATATTCTATGTGTGGCCTAATTTGTGACGTCATCACTTGCTGTGTTTGAAGCTGAGATACGGGTAAAATCAGCGCTTTCCTTTCCTTCTGTTAAAATCACGCTTGAAAACCAAAAAAAGAGAAAATGTGGAAATAAAAGACATTTTTACATGAAGCTCCATCTAAAAGATTGTTTTGGAATGAAATTCACAACTTTTTAAGGCGAGCAAATTCCAGAGGAAACGCTGACACCATTTACCATATCTGACGCATATCGCTAGTTTGATGGTCAGGCATAGTTATTGAGGTGAGAAAGTAGGTCACGCATAGAATATCTAATGCCGACGAATAATATTATTGTGCTTGATTCATACTTTAATTTGACGAATAAGTCTAATCTCATTGACATGTTTTAATACGATTTTTTGATCATTTGGTAGTGGTTTACTTATTTGGGACACCCTGTAGATTATAATCTAATATGAACTAACACAGGCTGTTTGGAGTGATCTTTGGTTGAAATACTTTACAAATGTAACTAATTAAAATGTTTTCTCCTACTCAAGTGACATTAAATGTGACTATTAATAATTAATTTAAACTATTTACAAAATTCCCTCTCTTACTGTTTGCTATTTGTTATAACCTGTGACCCTGCAGCCAATTTACATAAGATTACGATATGTAATCGCCGTTATTGCGTTACAACACAGCACAGTCGTTGTGTAGCCTAGGCTATATGTTTTTGTGATTTTGTAGGCTTATCGAACTTTCTTGTCGGGCCGATTCTAATAACGTGTTGTAGAAGTCTGGTGTCGTTATTATAGATAGCCTATCATTACCGTCTGCTCACGAGTCGGTGCCTATCTTACCAGTTACCACGCTATGATCTCATGCTGTGAATCTGAGCGCGCAACAGAAACTCGACTATTACATGTCTGAATATTATTAACCTATAACTTAGTTTACATTAGTTTACTGTTGCAATTAGAGTACAGTAGAGTTAGTATGGTATGGTCAAATAATTTGGTAGGCCTATGTGTTTTGCACTTTGCAGTATTACGTTGCACTGAATGTATAGGCTACGCAATGTTTACCGCTGAATTATAATGCTAATGATATCATATTGTTCGCGTAAGAAAGTAACACAAGCAATTAATGTGTCCGATAATGACCAACGCAACTTCACAAGCACTTTCGAGAAAGTCGGCAAAGGAAGAGTTGAAAAGATGAGTTTTCAGACAGGCGACAACACGATGCGTCTTATGGCCACTCAGATCTGCTAGCCTAACATGTAGTACCACAGGTTATACACATATTATTGTTCATTTTCCGCCTCCGAAATGACCTATATTGTGTTAACTTGTCGTTAAATTCTACAAACTCATATCTCACTCATTATTATTCACTGTTTTATGGCAAACGTATTCTTATTCTTATTCCGATGTGGTATACCCCAGAGTCCAAGCCCCCAGCTTGTCGATCTTGGCGTCTTTGGCGCCTTGACACCCCTCCCCCAAATGGCGAACACCCCTAACAAAAATTCTATTTTAAAACCATGGCGGCAGAGCAGATGATTCGGGGATACATGTACATCAACATGCGTTCGCCGCCTCATCGATGTAGGCCTAATCAATGGCGCCGTGCTGTTCTGTAACGAATATAGGCTGCATCGAGCCCGAAGCGCATGTTGTCGCTGCGGACGTCGTCCGTCGGACAGAACTTGTCGATTACGCGATCGCTTTCAGTGCGCTGTCGCCAGCGGCTCCGTAACCAACACCGACCACGTGACGGCGGCTGGCTGCGGCGGCGGCGGCGGCAGTAGGGGGGGCCACACACGTCGTCGTCTCGACCGCAAACCACTCACACGAAGACAAGATTGGTCGCACGCCGCACGCCAGACTTCTTTGACGCCGCATTGCCGAGATCGAATGAATCGCAGACTTTGGAAAACTCGGACGATCGGCTTCCTGCCTTAAGTGCTTTGAAATCACCGCGATACGATAGCTGAATGAGCGCCGGCGAGTAACGACGTTGTACGACGAGCGTCATTCAAAGTTTGATGGGAAGATATGATCGCTGTAAAGCAGCTGTATTCTTTTAATTATTTCTTAGCCAGTTCACACTTCTGGAAAATAACTTAAAGCCAAGAGAACTGTAACTCTTTTATCGTTTTTTGTTCACTTTACTGGAAAACCATACAAACAAAATAAAAAAAGTGTTGTGTCAGAAATGTAGTTGGCTTAGGCTACATAAATTATCGCATTTGATTTTTTTCAGTATACAAAACGTACTGCATATGCATGTTTCATGACGCTCTTCTGTCATAGCGTATCACGTTATAAGACACCATTTACATATAGTCAAATTTTAACGGAGGCCTAATTTTGTCAAACGGATTTTCTACCGCACATCACAGCCAGCAAAAATTCATAGTAATCTGTCGTAAAATATTGCATGGTGCTTTCAGTCGGTCAGTGTTAGATCCAGTGGAGATGGAAAGCAATAGTCGTTAGCCTGCGCATGGCTGGTTTGCGGACGCTGAATTTGCGAACAGGGAAACGAGCAAGATAGAAACAGCGGATAAAATTGCAGGGCTGGAAATTAAGATCAAATATGAAAGTCATTACGCAGGGCGACAGTGTGACGACATTCTGTCTACTGTAGCCACATGTTGGAGGAATAGTATGTTGAAGTAGTGTTAGGCCTACGTCGAAAACTTACGTATGTCTGCAAACTGTTGTGTCACGTGTGTACACATCAGTCGAAATCACCTTGGCATGCGAATTTTCAGATTTCCGCATTTTAGCTACGTTTCGGTTCAAACTAAGGATACCTCCAACATGGCGGCGTGTTATGCTAATGTCGTCATTGAGTGGCGTTACTGCACCTCGTGTATAGGCCTATAAATTTTCCAATCTTTTTAACCGGAAGATACCTATACTATCAAGAAGATATAAATCTCCAGCATGTCATTAATCTCGATTTTCACTGTGGCTTTGCAGATTTTCTTGTCCAATTTTCTGATGAAAACCAGACTACAAATAAAATATCAATAGTGCAAACCAGATCCAGATTAACAATAATAATGTGCCCAACGCCGTTGCTAGTTCTCCTCCTTGAAACTGCCACGATATCAATTCGGTACTGTAGCAGCGAATTCAAGGTCAACTCGGATAAAAGGTCGATAGGCCTATTCGATAAAACCGAAATAAGGTACTTACTTTGCAGCGCGATGTCATTGGTGTTCGCCAGACCGTCAGTTTGAGGCGCATTGCGAGCAAGTGCCGAACGTTTCGATGAATAACCTCCCATGTCACCTGCGTACAATAACGTGTGGATACTGTTGTTTAAATTTCAGGCTCTGGAATTGTTAAAAGATTATCTTAATTTTGCTAAATGCCGTATTAATGATCCGCAACGTCTAAGACGTTACATGCATGCTTGTGTAAGTAAAGCTAGGTGTCATTAACTCCGGTGAAATGGTGTATAAAAATTCTGTGTACGTAGACGGTAGACCTAATCTTCGTAACAAATTCTAGTTACTTCGATTACGCATAATATTCATAACATATCTTAACCTACTGATCGCATATAAAATGCCATATTATGGCCCACCTTCACTTAGGCCTAACTTAATGTTATAATATTATTTGTGGCATCGACATTCACACTGCTGCACAGTAAAAATTCAATATTGATTTACACTGTTGGGACCAATAGTTAACCATACTAAGCCTATTTAAATACTATTGATAATAGTCAGA
>Ga0056116_1000705_pt1 | contig 11838 bp, 11 predicted proteins | sample WorMetOlspDAHAB2_FD_67352 | JGI IMG/M metagenome (GOLD analysis project Ga0056116, IMG submission 67352) | Marine gutless worms symbiont microbial communities from Max Planck institute for Marine Microbiology, Germany - Olavius sp. DAHAB.2 ...
AATAGGCATATTTATGAACTAAACTATATATGGAATATTTAACTTGATATAAATAGAAATATATATTTATCATATGATATTGCATATATGAATAAATTAGGAAATCACATAAAAAAACAGGAGTGAGAATTGTTAAATAACGCTTACAAGAGTAGACATGCAATTGACACATAAAGTGTTAAGACTTCTGTCATTGTGTAGTAATTGGATTTGATGACTGTCGATTGTTGAGATAACAGTCTTCGGTACAAGTTTTTCATTATGTGTATTTGTTCTGTTCTGCAATGTCATTGATGTTTGCCACTAAGCTGTTGTCATGGTAATGAAACTGTTGCCATGGTGACGGTTGCTAGGTAAAGACGGTGAGTTATGACACTGCCCAGTTACGTCGGCTGTTGTACACAGTGAAGGCTTTGGTCACCAACCAGTTTCTCTTCCTTCAGCCGCAGCCTTACGTATGTTGCCTTCGTGATGCGTCTTGTCTCAGTTGGTGTTGTATTTGTATCTCATTGGCAATGCGTCCTCTTTGAGAGGGGAAGGACTGACAGTATGACTGATGTTGTCAATTCCCACAAGCTATAGGCGAAGACATAGCACCTTTATAATTCCACAAGTCGCTAATTGTCTGAGACAGTTTACTTAGCGTTTTGTTTCAGCCGAACGACTTAGCGGAACTTAAACTCCGTGTTTTGTCGTCTTCTGTCTGTGGTTTGAGTGTTCTGTGCTGTGTCGATGCAGTTGTCACTGCTTTGTCAAACCATCACCTACTGTCTCCTCGAGCCACTGGCAGCTTCCATTCATCCGTCCAGCGATCACTGGATACTCCGAGACTATGCAGCTCGTCTGCTGGCGCTTACTACACGGTCGGCTACTTTGGCGTTATTTCTGTGATGATTTATGATTTCGTACTATTAATATTGTAGTATTCTTTCTGAAATGTGTACATCAGTTGCCAGTGTGGCTTCTCGGAGACACATGAAGCCGTTTTTTGTCGTGACACGTCCAGTGCTAGCTGGCGTGCTTTCGGTGTCGCAGCCCCATCGTTATGGAATTCTTTGGCAGATTTTCTGCGTGATCCGGCTTTTGGGCTTATCAGTTTTGCGCGTCAGTTCAAGACATTCTTGTTTGCACGCTATTAGACACGGCGCATCGAAGATATCATGACTATTCGCTATATAAATTTACTATTTTCTTGCATATTATTATTTCTGTTGTCTACTAGGCGTTGGAGCACGGATCTTAATAAGCTGGAGCAGGACTGTAGGCAACAACTTGCAGACGTGCTGTGCGACTCAAGTCGACCGCTCTGCTCCGTCTATGGTGCCGTCATTGGTCTGCTGGCCTTCGGATTACAAGTATGTAGAACTCTCATATTGTGTCATCACCAATTGACCGATTTCCAAGTTTATTCATACGTGCAAATCGTAGATATTGATGTTACATATATCCTTCTATTTATCGCGTGTACAGTATTCTATGATGTTGATATCTGATGTGATTGTTGTACGTCTGTTATTTACGTTTAATATTAAAACTAAGCATGAGGCACGTATGTTACAACAAAACGTTTAATTTACCACAACCAAGCAAGGATTCAACATCTTTTACGAAATAAACTTTACAGAGAATATTTTATTTTACATGCAATAAATGGAAGGATATATTTAACATCTGTATATCCGATTTTCACATATGACAACATTTGGAAATCAGTCTATCATTCAGTAATTTCTGTTGCTCCTCCTACTTGTGAAAGTCAAGGCAAATTACTATTGTAGTGGAACTGTTCGGTTATGTTTTTGATTAATTAATGTTAATTATTGTCATAGTCATAGCTTATGTCATCAAACTGTCATCGTGGTGATGAGAATGTTGCTAGTATTTTCCTGTCGTCATGCAGTATTTTCTGGCGCTATTACTGGCCTACCTGTGTGAGCCAGATACTCTGCCACCATCCAATTTAATAAGGTTTTGTTTTAAAATGTCCAAAAAAAATACAGAAAATTCAGAAATGGGGATATCATCCATACTGTCCATACTATCAGCACGTGTTTACTCGTGCAATTAACTGATTATGTGTCTACTATTACTCGATGTTAATAAGAGCAATAGGCTTTACAGGATTTCATCACAGAAAAATTTCACAATTTTATGCTCTGTTGTTTTCAAAATGCCAAAAAAAATTATCCAACAATTCAAGATGGCCTCCCAGAAGGAACAGAAATCACAGTAAAATGATAAAATACACAGTCAGCAAGTTTTCATCACTGTTCCTTCATTACTATGCATTCAGTTTATCAGAGACTTTTTCCATTCAGTGCTGATACAGACAGCACATGGTATACTCTTTACACTGTCAATACCATCAAACACTGACGGTTATATTTCGTTTGCATTATACAACATCATTAATTTTAAGAAACACTGCGCAGACAGTTACACACTCAGTGCTGCAAAATATTTTGGCTTATTAGATATCATTTGGTTGATGACCAATTGCTCGGCCACCGTAAGCTGGCCAGTGCTCAACCCATAACAACTCTATGTGTGTTGACATGAGGTCCAAGTGTTTGCATGCGCTGTGAGCAGTCTTTGTCCAGTTTGTTTTAGTTTGGCGGCCACCTGTGCCTCCCGTCCATAACACTGACCATTTTTTCTCACCGACGCATACAGTTTTGGGAGGCCGTGTAACCAGTGAGGTCACGTTTCTACTAGTAGAGTTGTCAAACTGACAGCATTCCTTCAGTGCTTTCCAGATGTATTGTCACAATGCATATATGCGGTGAGCAGTTTTTATCCAGTATCTTTTAGTTTGCTGCCCACACTGCGCCTCCTGTCCGCCACACTGGCCGTCCCTTCTCAACCGAGCCATACAGGTCGGGAGTCAGTAGACCAGTGAAATCGCGTTCCTACCAGCACAGTTGGTCTCGAATGCAGGCGATGTTTTCATTTGTTGTAGGCAGTGAGGGAGACACTGTTGCCGGTATTTCCCGACATCATGCAGCGCGTGTTGTCAACTCTGTCCGACTCAAATTCGGTCGCTCGTTCCGATGCGCAGCACGTGTCGTCAGCTCTTATGGTCTTGTGTTTTTGCCTTATATTTGCTCCACTGCTGTGTCTAGCTCTCTGCTGTTCAGTCAGTCAATGTTAACTTGAATTTCGTTATGTTAACATTCACTTAATCGCCTCTCCTTAAAGCCAACTCCTTTACCTTTTTTGAGTTACTTTCATGAGATTGGTCCTTTGTATCTCAGCAGACCATTTTGTCCTTCAGTGCTTTGACACCGGTGGTTGGGCTATGTAACCTGAAATAATTTTCCCCGTAATGACCTATTATGCATGTGGTGGGACATTAAACCTTATTCACTCACATACCTGCATGTTGACCCATTGTGCGATCCACATATCCACATCTCGCACTTATCCATGGCCTTTGCTTGCTGCCATTTCTTGGTGAATATTATTATTATTAAAGTTATTTGTTGCCTGCTCGACTATTGGCCGAAACTGCCATGCATTACAAAGATGAGTACGAAAAGACTGTTTTGTGTTTAGATGTGTGCTGAGTACCTTCTTCACCATGCAAGGCCGACAGTCATTTCTGGACAGCAGAGCGACGACCCAGTGCCAGCTGATGGTGTTGCCAATATGTCGAGTGAAGCATTAAAGCCCGACTTCTACGCCATGTTGTACGAGTTTCACGGCGATGCGCTGGCTGCCCAGCTGCCCGCGATGTACGACTGCTTCCAAGCAAGGCCGCGGAGAAGTTCACCGGTTCTGGCAGCATGGGACGACCCAACGGTGGAACAGTCCGGTGACCAGCTGCTCCAGCAGTTTCTGGATCAGGTGCCGCGGAGATCGGACTCGGATCGCGGGTCTGTCGTCCTGGTGAGGTCGGACCGGTCTTCGTCCGTATCGAGCGGGTGTGCCGATCTCGGAGACATGACTGTGAAGGAGACCGTGAGCGATCCATCGCACGGCATACGCCTCACCATACTCAAGAAAAAGCCAAAACTCCAGCCGGAATCGGACTCGAAGGCCGCTGCCGCACAACCTTCCGGTCCGTCATCGACCCCCCAGAGCAAAGCGAAAGAACTCAAGAAGTCTCCGACGAAGGGAATTCCAACGCAGAAGGTGAAAGTGGGTCTGGGCGAGGCGTTCGAGGACCTTGTGCCATTCAAGCGGAAGCAAGACATAATGTTCGTCTTCAAGTTTCAGGGCCGCGAACAGAGGTGCCTGCCGCTGCTCGCCCGCTGGGGAATTGGCGGCCGCAGTACTGTCAGCTGGTACCAGGTTCTGTGCCGCCGACTGCCGAGGGTCGCCAGACGGACGCGGAAAAGCCGACCGTCGTCTCAGTCGGAACATCTGCTGTGCGCAAGGACCGCTGGGCTGTGTACTCTGGACTTGGCGCGATCCCTTATCTGATTTCATAGTATAACCGATGGCACGGGTGTCATAGGCCACCGTGACTTTTTTGCAGTACTTGACTCAAAAGGCCCTAATCTTAAGGGCCAAGGACTCGACAGAGTTAGAATTGCATAAAATTCAGTGAAACATTAACACAGTCAAGTTGAGAACCCATATCGTGTCATAGAAGCCACTGCAGCAACACTGCTCTAGAAGTCAGCTTACATAAACATAAACATAAAAGATGTCTGCTTACATTAAAGAAATGACCAGCAGCTATTACACACAGATGGTCTTGTAATTACATCTGAGTACTGGTGATTGTCCTTCTGAAGTTTTGATGTATGTTGCAGGTTGCAGTTGTGGCAAGCTTTTAAAACCTATTTTGTTGGACTTTTAGTTCAAGGCCAAGACCAAAGTATTGCCTCCGAGGTCGAGGACTAATATCTGTTGATTTTACTAACTGTATACATCTGACTAATTTACGCTCTGTCTGGTTCCATCGCTCTATAATTCCCATTATTATCTCTGCCACTTCCATGTAGGAACAAATGTCGAATATGATATAAAACCATTAGTCCTGTAGCCATTGTCATCAGTAAGGGCTGATTCACACAATCACATTCACCGTTACTTGTTCATACACTTCAGTTTATGCAAATTTTGTTGGTTTTTTCTACTGTTGTGCTGCTTTTAGAGATGCAAAAGTTCGTCTAATACCAAGATACAGTACTAGTACAGTACTCATAATTAGCAAGATCTACAACAAACTGTATGTGGTCATAAACTGTGATTTTTGCTATAGGTTAAATATATACTTTTATTTATTATGTTTAAAATAGTCTATGTTGTTGATGTCTGTGTGAAGTATGTGAGTAGCTTTTTGCTGTATATAGCATGTCACACAAGCAGCAAATTATATATGACACAAAAATAAATCGTCAAAAACTGTCAAATTAGAGAGTTGATAATGAGTTCTGGACATTTACAGCTACGTGATTTACAACATTTAAATGGGCAGCAATTTAAGTGAAAACCGTTACTACAGTACTCAAAAGCAGAATGATATGAACAGCAGCAGAAGTGACAATACAGAACTTAAAACAACAGCCAGAAAGTATCCATCTTTCATAGCTGCTGGAAACCACTGTTAATTTTTCAGCTAAGCATTGCTTTGTTTTGTTTCAGTGCAACAAATATAAATGATCATGCACTGCTATATCATTGGGACTTAATGACAAACTGTAATGTTAGCAAGAACTAATTTACTGCTCTTAAACATACACAAAATTAAGCAGTTGAATTTGCAATAAAGCTTGATGACAAGGCAACATAAGACTTGGTCACCAATGTGAAATGCACAAACAAAACGTCGCGAGATGCAAACATTTATTTGGTTGCTGCTAACGACAGCATACAACTCGAGTTACAAAGAAATGACAGTAATATCATCAGTACAAACAACACCGACAGAAAATATCAATGATAAAACCATCTTCAACTGCACTTGGTGGTCCCATAATAATAATAATATAATAATAATAAATCGCCTAATAAAGCTCATCTAGCTAGCATGAACGCTCCATACAATCAATTCAGTAACGGCACTTGATTTTATTTCTGAAAATAAAACTGCAGTTATTGCTGCAAAAATATCAATGGCACTCTAAATATCATTTGTTGCATAATAAATGATATGTTAAAATAAGCGAGAGACATCAACAAGCAGTAAGCAAACGCACAATTATGGCAATCTGTGCTTTACAAATATATATACGTAATTTAGTTTTAAAAAAATTCTAAGATAATAGTAATGTATTGTCACTGCAATGCAACATTCGACTGTGAAGCACGATCGGACCAATATAAAGAACATGTACAACGCCCATGTGTACGTTCTGTTCTAGACCACTTAATTATACAACTGTTGCAAATTTGCATAAGTTTTATGTGTTTTATTAAGTTCTGCACTGTCACTTTGTTACTCTCGAAAGAACAGTGTAAAATACAACTTCAGTACCGATATTTTACTCGGAGGGAGAAGGTACCGGCAGGACAGTTCACATATGGGCAGCTCGCAGAAAATGTCGTGTAGGTGAATGTGTATTATAAAACAGCCAAAATTTTAAAAAAACACTAGACTGCAACTCTGAAACACTATCACGCTTATTCAAATAGGAATACAGAATTGGTCCACTCTGTCTGGAAAACATGCACTAACATCACACAACAAAAGAGAAAATAACAATTAGCCTACAACTTTCTTACCAACATGTACATGAGCCAGAAACAAACGAGCAAACAAATTCCACAGTAACTGCACAATTACAAAAGCAAAAAAGTATATCGCCCAACAGTTGTTGTCTTGCCAATTTTGAGATCTAAAATAGGCTTACTTAGCTCTATTTATGGAAGACCTCTGAAGTTAGGACTACGGTGATACTATACGTGTGCACATTAATATCATTAGTATTTTTAAACCCTTGGTACACATATTCCTGAGAGTTTAAACTTGATATGCAAAATTCAGTACAAATAAGCATCAGTCTGTGCAGTCTAAAGCAAAAAGAAGGCATTTAATCACTAAATCAACATGGAAACTCTCCGGAATTATTAGCATTATTACACCATTCTGACTGTGTCACAACTGTCACATTAATAATCTCTGTTATGCCACAAACCTCTAAATTTCTTCAATATATTCACACTACAAAACTTATCTACTTGGCAAAAATGTACAATAATGCAACACAGAATGCAATTACATACCCAGCACCAGCATTACGAAACAAGTTCAAATGACAACAGTCTCGCCCAAAAACGGCTGGCTCATTCAAGTATAAAGCACACGCATAAGAATGCCCTTAAAGCAAAACAATAACTTTAAAACAGCAAAACAATCACACAGCACATTAAAGCATGATCTCTGTCTAACAACATTTGCAAGGCAAGCACTGGCAGTTACAGCACCGTTTTGACAGAACTTTATAACCAGCCACCAACAGTCCTTTTCAATATCACTCAAAAGAAATCTGCAATTATAATTCACATTAGAAACAACTTACAAAATAATCATGTTTACTGTTATCAATACTGGAAATAATATAGGCTGAACCCACAGTATTGTTAAGGCAAGTTTACTGGCAAAAATACCAATAGTGTGATCAGAACTTCAACTACCGGTATATCATTGTGAACTAGAATGATGAGGCACCTGACAAATATTAGCCGCAAACACTTGATACAAAGGTGTCTAATTATCGAGTTAAACCACTGCTGAAATGACACTCTAATGTGTGACTGGTGCAGGGACATTCTGGGGACTAGTGGGGCAATGCTCCACCAGTTTATTCGCACAAAGAAAATCTCCTGCTGGAACCCACTACCAATAAATTAGCATGGCTTTGCTATTTTGGGCCATACCGTTTACAGAACATGAACCCACTGTTCCAACTTCAAAACAATCTGTCTCTAAACATGTAGATCATTGACTTCGGACTGGTAAGGCTCAGCGTTATCAGACACCATGTTCGGAATACCTCCTAATTTTTCATATAATATTCATCCTATGAGTTGGAAAGTAGAAAAACTTTCAAATTTGAAAACTTTCAAATACCGGTATATGTAACAGAAAATAAAATTAATAACAGGGCAACCGGAGCAGATTGTCAGCTTGATATCAACAACGAAGGCACACATTTACAGCAACGTTTTCAGATCATCAGAAACCTCAAATGAACAACCGGTTGCCTCTTTAACATCATCAACTGTCAGCCCTTCGGCAATCTCCTTCAGAGTTAGTCCGCGATTGCGGTCCACGTCGAAAACCGCTTTGTCCGTAATGATCATGTCAACACAATTTTTACCGGTCAGCGGCAGCGTGCACTCGTCCAGAATTTTGTGCTTTCCGCGCTTAGCAACGTGCTCCATAGTCACGACGACTTTCGTCTTGCCAGTGGCAACGAGGTCCATAGCGCCGCCCATCCCTTTCACCAGCACCCCCGGAATCATGTAGTTTGCCAGATCTCCGTACTTCGAAACCTGCATCGCGCCGAGGATGGACATGTCGATGTGGCCACCGCGGATCATCGCAAACGACTCGTCGCTGGAAAAGTATGCGGCGCCCGGAACAACGGTCACCGTCTGCTTGCCGGCGTTAATCAGGTCCGGGTCGGCCTCGCTTTCGGTCGCCGGATAACCGGCCAGTCCCAGAATCCCATTCTCGCTCTGCATGTGAACGGTCATGCCATCCGGGATGTAGTTGCTAGCCAGCATCGGCATGCCGATTCCGAGGTTGACGTACATTCCGTCTTGAAACTCCTTCGCCGCTCGCTTAATAATCCGATTCCGCATCTCGTCAGCTGCCGACTCGCTACCGGATGGTTCGGGTTTGAGGCAGAGTCGTTCAATTCGTTTCTCGTAGCTGTCACCTTTAATTACTCGCTGAACGTAGATGCTAGGCAGATGAACGTCCTCCGGCGATATCGTTCCAGTCTCTACGATTTCTTCCACCTCCACGATGCACACCTTTCCAGCTTTCGCTATCGGCACATTGAAATTCCGTGACGACTGTCGGAACACGACATTGCCAGCACGGTCCGCCTTCCAGCCCTTGACCAGGGAAAAATCGCCGGTAATACTGCGCTCCATGATGTAGTTCTGGCCGTCGAAAACTCGGTGTTCGCGTGGCTCGCTGCCTATCGCGATGGACTTTCCGTCCGGGCCGTACTTTATCGGCGCACCTCCTTTGTGGATGAGTGTCCCGTAACCGGTTGCTGTAAAGAAGGCGGGTATGCCAGCGCCACCTGCTCGTAAACGTTCAGCCAACGTGCCCTGCGGGGTCAACTCCACTTCAAGCTCGCCAGACAAGTACTGGCGCTCGAACTCCGCATTCTCGCCAACGTATGACGCCACCATTCGCTTAATCTGTTTCGCGTTGAGCAGGTGCCCGAGGCCGCAGTCCTCCAGGCCGCAGTTGTTGCTCACCACCGTCAAATTGTTCACGCCAGTCTTCGCCAGCGCGTTGATGAGATTCTCCGGAATGCCGCAAATTCCGAAGCCGCCGCTGAGAATCGTCGCGCCCGACCGGACATCCTTCACCGCTTCCATCGGATCCGTGTAGAACTTGGCGTCGACGGCGGAACTCGTCGAAAATTTCTGCACGTCGGCGAAACTTAAACAGCGGCCGGGGTGACCTGCTGCACGCCGACTCGCTCCCCGCAAAGATCTCCAGAGTAAAGATGAAGAAAGCGCCATTTTTCTGTGTCAGAACTCCGAACGAACGACTACATCAAACAGTTTACAACTTCACACTTCACAAGACACAAGTTCACATAAGAAGCGGCAGCCCACCCACCTAGCGAGTAGCGGATGATGGCATCAAGGGCTCAAGGCCACTGAGCTTGTGAGCTAATGGCCTGTGCAGTGTGCAACAGTGCCATGGCAGCGCTGGCTACATGCAAAGGCCAACATGAGGTTCGCCGCCGCAAGCGCTACCGAGCTTGATACCAGAGCTTAAAATAGACAACGATGACATCATGAGCGGGGTTTTTCATTGGTTTGCCATGACGTAATGTCTGTGACGGTATTGATAAAAATAGTAACTGTATTTTGCTGATAATTGATAAAGCGTACACGTGAAGCTGCATTGGTTTTCTTGACGTTTATTGGCGAAGTGAGTTTTGTGCTAAATAAGATAGCATCTGTTAAATGTAGGATTCGCATAGTATTAGCAGATGTACTGTGAACATTAAAATGCAGTATTACTGTGATAGACTGCATCTGTGACTGTCATAATTCAGTGTTATGCGACTCTGATTATCTGAATGTTGAACTTCCCCTGTAGAAGTCGACTACATGTATCATTTTTTTGTGAAGTTTTATAATGGATAACATGCGACAGAATAGCACTCTTATTATTGATTAAAGTTTTTGTACTGTGGATCACGTGTTCTGTTTTCACAATGTGGTAAGTTTGTTTGACGTAATTTTCGTGAACTGTGCAGTTGTAGCTCAGTCGTGGAAAAGAGGTCGTTTTTGCTTCTTTTATCTCGTGGCCAGAAGTCTGGGAGAAACTCGACATTACGTCGTCATTGCCGTGTCGTGATATGCAGTCTGACATCTCTGCTGAACTCGGCCTGTTTCCCACCCTGTGTCTTGACAACATTGATTCCGCCTTTGAAGAGGTGAAACTCGCGTCTCTGGTCCAGCTGGATGATACGTTCGTCACAGAAGACCGGTGGCCTATTTAACTGCTACGGCTTTGGTGTGTATGTGTATTTTATGATTCTGTCTGACAGTTCTAGCTTCAGTCTGATATTGTGTTACATCATTGAAATGTTTGCTTGTTAATTCTGTCACTACATGTGATGGTGTTTTTCTTTCGTTATGAAAACGTTTAGGATACAGTTGTAGTTTTCGTAACAGTTTTTAAAATTTTGAAATGTCAGCATGGAAAGACTGCCGCATCGGTACTGCACGATGCGCAACTTGCTGCTGAATAAGCAACAACGGATCTGGGGTGGCGTCTATATCCATGCATTGACATTTTTCGAGCAGTATACCGATATGGTAGTCTTGCCGTCAGCATTTGTGCAGAGTAAGTAAACGGAACATGTTTTTAAAAATTTTAAACATTACTGCTAACAATTATTGTTGTTAACTGTAATGTGGCTTTTACGTGAGCGAGTAGGTACTATGTAGTGACATTGGACATTTATTACATTTTTCAAGAAATATTGTACTCATCAGTGATTTTTTTTATACAACACTGCAGTCTGTGGACAGTGAGAGAGCATGGCATTTGATCAGCATCGCACACATGTAGAAAGAAAATAATATTAAGGCAGCAGCTGTATATGTCATTTCTCTGTTTGGCACCCCAATTAGATTATTTTCCGAGATAAAAACCATAATTGAGCAAAATGTCCACATTTGAGCATGTGTTGTCAACTTCTGTATGTTCCACCATGTATTTGTGCTATATGTTATGTTTGTGACAAATAGATACCATGGCAGACATAACTGATACGACTTTAAATATGGATATGGATCTGACAACAGAAATGGGATTATCTGACAACGGATTTGTTGACACATTGACGTCAACAATGTTCAGCTTTGACTCGCAACTTCCTGAGAACTGTGCCAACGAGGAACTGTCCCTCGACATCGACAACATCACTCTGCCCGATCTTTGCAATCTCGAAGACTTCATGGATTTGACCGAGTTTTTTGTGAGTCAGTCATTTGGCCATTTAACTTAAACAGTTGCAGACAGTTCATTAATTGAGAAAAAAATGTGTAGCACCTCCTATAGGTCATGGTCTTGACAGTGTAAAATGTGTACACAGTAGAAGTGAAACTGACTTTTTTGCATAGCGTATTGTTATGAAACAATCATCTTCCAATACGCTGTCATCACAGACAGAC
>Ga0056116_1000706_pt1 | contig 11835 bp, 5 predicted proteins | sample WorMetOlspDAHAB2_FD_67352 | JGI IMG/M metagenome (GOLD analysis project Ga0056116, IMG submission 67352) | Marine gutless worms symbiont microbial communities from Max Planck institute for Marine Microbiology, Germany - Olavius sp. DAHAB.2 ...
TTTTGAAAGTATGCATACGATCATAACAAAAAGCCGATGTGTTAACCGTTTGGCTATTGTGGCATGTGCAGACTCGAAGTGTATGAAGGATGTTTTTAGTTTTGTTGACTCTTAACTAGTGTATTTACGTGTTGGTTCCTTGCAGGACATTTGGTGATGAGTTGTAACAATGCTGTATTTGTGGAGCTGCTGGAGTTTTTGCTCAGTGAACTGGCTAAAAATGCTAACATTTCTACGACGCGAACGTATATCCAGTGCCTTGGTGGCATCACGTATGTTGAATGGCTCACTTGTTTTGTGACTATTTCTGTAGTGTGCTTCTCCACTGCAGCTATAGTTTTTATAGACAGCAGCTTTTATAAACATGTATATTTTTTATATAGTAATGCACATGTATTTTATAAGTTTCACAAGTTGAGTTTGTTTATAAGTTAGGAAACTTGTGGCTTTTCTTCATCGGATTTCTCTTTGTGGCCCACCAGAACTTGTTATAAAACTCTGTATAGTTTAAGCTATTAGTTGTAACCTCATTGCTGGTAGCAGATGCAGAGAAAGGACTGTTTAAGTGAGACAGCAATATGTTGATATAAAATTTATATTTAATTGTGAAATGCTTGAAATTATTTGAATTACCAGTTGTAAAATATTTCAACCAGGTTTGAGAGTGTTCAGATATTGTCTGTTGTTTGCATTTTGAATGGCTTTGTGGCACAGTGCTTTGATTCCCAAATGGAATTATGGAATTTCTTTTTGTGACCGTTTGTTCTTGAGTTGGTTATTAGTGTATTCCAGGCCAGTTAATGTGGAAATGATAGTTGTTTGTAAAAGCTGTTAAACTCAATAGTAGTAGGCTTGAGTTGGTTCATTCGTTTGATACTGCACAGTAGCAAGTACATACAATAGTGGCAAGCATCACACTACTTAGTAGAGTTGTTCAGCTGCCATTATTTTATTTTGTATTAATGATGTTTTTGATATGTAGTATGTGTTTCGTGTGACAGTCGTCAGGCTGGTCATAGAATTGGCGAACATCTCGAGAAGGTGATTCCTTTGATTGTCAAGTTCAGTCGTGTGGAAGATGACGAACTGCGAGAATATTGCTTGCAAGCGTTTGAGTCATTCGTTCGACGATGTCCGAAAGATATCTCTCCACATATACCGATGGTAAACTTGCATGTTCATTCTTTTAAGCATGTTCTTGATACAGTTGTTGGTTTGTATTGTTACCTGAAGTACTGTTAATACCTATACTGTATGTATATAATGATGTGATGCCCTGTGATGGAGTCATGTGCTTATATTCTGGAACTGCTTGATTTGACTTGATTCTTTGCTGGACAGTGTAGTTCACACATTACTCTGCTACATCGTGTCCTCATTTTCCTTCTTCATGAGAAGTGAATCACTACTGTTTATGTGCTGTTTAGTATTCTGGGATTCTCACTTTAAATTCACACATTGACATTACTTATACAGAGCACTTAATGCTGCTCCATTGAGCAGAGTGTTACAGTAGTGCAGTTGACAGTTAACAGAGCCTTGTGACGGTGTATTGCAGTTGCTATGAATGCAGGTCATTTGCAAAAGCAGGAAATAGTGTGACTTTTGATTAATGTACAGTTGTGTTTGATTACTACAGATAATCAAGATCTGTCTGGAGTACATTGTCTATGATCCAAATTACAATTACGACGATGAGCATGATGATGACACGATGGAAACAGATGATGATGAAGATGCTGAGTATGTGTTTATGCTGTTCAGACTCTGTCATCTTTTCACACTACCGCCGTGTGACAAATGTTTATAATGTTCCATTGTCCTGTATTGATTCAACACAAGATTTTTCTTGGCTTCTGACTTGCTTATTGCTGATTGTGATGCCTTTCTTTTTTAGTTGATGCATTGCATAATTTTTAATTCTCAAATGTTTGTAGTCTAAATGGTGGCATTTAGCTCTGATATCCAGCCTGTCTCATTATACTGCATGCATTGACTGCAAATTTGCAATTCTGTATCCAGGGAGTCCGATGACGAGTACAGCGACGATGACGACATGAGCTGGAAAGTGCGACGTGCATCTGCAAAATGTCTGGCTGCCATCATTGCCACGCGACATGAAATGCTGAGAGAATTCTACAGTGTCATATCGCCAACACTCATCAGTCGGTTTAAGGGTATGTGTGTAACATGAAGTAGAGTTATGAGCACGAACATTTCTGGATCCAGTTACATGTCTGCCATTTTGTAATCACATTTTTTCTTTTTTTTACAAGGAATTAACCTTTATCAGAACACTTTTGAATGGGATTTTTGTCGTTGCTTCTTTCAAAAATTTGCCATGAAAGTGTTGTCAAGCTTTTATGTCACAAAAATTTTCCATTTACTGTTTTTTGATAATATGTATTTATTTGGTTTTCCAGGTAATTTGACACATTGTATGTGGAAAAAGTAACATAAATTCTTACATTCGCTCGGACACCAGTAGCATAAATTGCCATTAAATCACTATCAGGAGACTAAAATTTGATGGACATATTTTCATTGTTCTATTGTGTTCACTTAGCTTGCTTTTTGTTTCGACTCACATAACATCTGCTGATCATATTGAAGTTTATGGTGTGCGACCGCATGTGTCTGCCCCGCGTGCTTGGAACAATCTTCTGTCACCACTTCATTGAGTTTATTCAATTGACACTTTCAGACTCCCAACTCCAAAAACATTTCTCTTTGCTCTTTAGCTTTTTAAGCATTTTAGCTTTTTATTTCAGTTGTATTTGTTAGGTACCCTTGTTGTGCTCGTGTACCTATAAACTTGACTTTTTGATTGATTAATTGATTGATTTCTACCTAAGGTTCATCATTTTCGCAGATAGTTAATCAGTGCCTACAGTGTGACTGTTAACCCTCCCTAAGCTAAGGCCTTGTGCTCCTACCAGATCATACTGTTTAATGACACAGGCAGTGTGTTTCAACAACTTGTCCAAGGTTGCACTTAACAGTGCCACAGCTGGGATAAACCTGTGATCTAGAATCGCAAGTCCAGCACCCTAACCATTACGCTACTGAGCCACAGTTTTTTCATCTACTTTGTGTGGTAATGTGTGGAAGTGGTCATTGGTGTTTGCAGAGAGGGAAGAGAACGTAAAAGCAGACATATTCCACGCATACATCACATTGCTGAAACAGACGAAGCCATCAAGTATTCAGGAAGCAGATTCGATGGAACTGGAAGAAGGGTGTGTTTTCATTTTTTTGTACCATTTCACGAATGCTTGTTAGTTACACGTTACTCAATTAATCTTGTTCACAGTTGCAGACGTTATATGCAGGTCTTGTCAGATTTGCTGACGAAATTACTGGAATAAATTCTAACTGTTTAACCAAATATTTGCCATTTTGTGGCCAAGTCCTATGTGTTTGAAGATAAGTACTATGTGCAATTTTTAGTTTTATTACCAGTGTGTGTGCACCCCTCCGCATCATTATATATCATATTATAGAATGACTGGTTGACATGGATTGGATACAAATGAAAGTGAATTTGTTTTGTGTGATGCTTGGTTGACACTTGGTCGTGAGTTGTGATGGCTGCATAACGTCATGCAGAAAGCTGCTTCATTTCACAGTTACCAACTTTGCTCGTATATTAGCCCCTAAAACATTTTTCTAGCAGCTCAAGCTGACGCTTATCTAATTCATTATTCCAAAGTGTCGCTCATCAATCAGCCACTTGACGGATGTGAAAACGTCTTGCAGTTTTTGGTCATGTAATGTTAATTTAAATGTTCATGGTTTTAGTTGATAAATGAAGTGTTTTTATTGATATGCAGACCTGTTACACAGCTGAAGTCACAAGTTGCAAACATCGTCAAGGCAATTCATCGGCTGTTGCGAGAAAAGAGCATCAAGACTCGCCAGTGTTGTTTTAGTTTGTTGTCTGAACTTGTGCAAGTGCTGCAAGGTGCTCTGACAGACCACGTTTCCCTTGTTGTCCCTGGCGTGCAGTTTTCTCTCGGGCAAGTGCCTGCTTTGTTTCACTGACATTTATGTCGTGTTGGTACTTTTTGTACATGCAAGGTCATGTTAAACTAAAAAAAGTTTTAACTTGATCAGATCTCTTGCATTTCTCACTTCATGTGACTGATAGAGGAGCATTCCTGAGTCAGTAGTTAAGATGATGTATTTCTGGTATTTGAAACCACTGTCAGCCATAAGTCAGTGGTGGCATGCAACCATATTTGCTCAGCAGTCCCTGTTTGTAGGTGGACACATCTTATGAGGTTCTTGAGCAGTAGAGTGCACAGTGTTAAGATCTTTGGTATCTGTGATGGATTTTTATTGCAGAATAAGAATCTTTATTTTGGGTAATTTTGTTGCCTGTTAGATGTTGTATAGCACTTGTATTTTGACATCAGCTGATTAATAAACTGTTAATTTAATTATTTAAAAACTGATTTTTAGTGTGGGCCTTTAAATGAACATATTGAGTACAAAAATTGTGTCTTGTGTATCTTCACATTAATGTAAGTAAATCACGTTTGGTATATATATAATTTGTCGGCCGTTATTTGATGAGTTTGATAGTGCTGTTGAAAGTGGCTGTTAGTGACAAGTGACTGCTTTGCATTTCAGAGACAAGAATTCAAGTTCGAACATGAAAATTGACACTCTTTCATTTCTCAACTTACTGCTGACGTCTCACAGTCCAGCAGTATTTCATTCTCATGTTGATGCACTTGTCAAGGTTGGTCTGTCAATCATGAGTATGTATATAACGATATTGACTTACTGCATTGGCGATGTATCAGCGTGCAGCAGCAGCTCAGCAGTGTGTTCCCATCAAATTCTCTTATCTATGTTACCACATGAGCTTAGTTCAGTTATATTCGGTGGCGACAGTCACCGTCATGTGACTCCACTACTCCGCTATCATCTGCACTGGTTGCGGGCAAGAGAGCGCATCTCATTCAAACTCTGCCTGCTTGTGTACAAGGCAATCCACGGCCTGGCACCATGTTGTCTCAACAAATATGCATCCCAGTTTTGACTGTTCCCAACCTTTCTGCTCTCTGTTCTGCTGCTCGTGGTGATTTGGTCGTACTCTGGACAAGGCTACAACTCGGCAACAGGGTGTTATGTGTGGCTGGTCCGGTTGCTTGGAACAGTCTCCCACTTGACATTGTACATCAACTTTCAAAAACGTGCTTAAGAGACATCTGTTCTCACGTTCCTATTTCCTACTTTACTGACTAACTGTTCCCAGATACGAGCAGCTAACATTGTACGACGCCCTTGTAGTGACTATAGCCATGTTACTGTGCCTTATAAATTGTCGTTTTATTGTTATTATTATTATGAGCTTTGTTCAGCATAATAATCACCAGTATAACCAGAAATGTGTACTTGTAAGTCTGGTAGTACTGTGTGTGTGTTTTTAGTAGTCCTGTTTTATCCCTACAATCTGGTGCTTCATTTTATTCAGCTTTATTGTTTGGACTTGTAATGTACTGACTCAGCATGTTCGCATAGGAAACTTTTGTGCAATGTAATTTTCAGTTATTGCAGTGTAGATAGGTGTTTGTATGCTCCTAGAAAGGGGTGATGTGTATTCTCAGTCACAACGAGCTGAGGCCTTTAATCGGCCCGGTGCTCAATCCAGGACCACACAATGATGTGTGCATCTGTGTATGTGCATGTGATGTGTGGATGATTGTTTGCGGTCATGTTCCTGTGACGTGTGTGTTCTTTTTCAACGTATGCAGTAACGCTGCATTTTTTGGTTTCAGCCGGTTGTGGCAGCTGTCGGAGATCCTTTCTACAAGATCACGTCTGAAGCGTTGCTCGTCTGTCAACAGCTTGTCATTGTCATCAGGCCACTGGGTTTGTACCAATAGTTCATCATCATCATCATCATTGTTGTTTAGTGTATTGAGTACAAAACTGCTGAAGGGGCACTTTTTACAGTTACGGCTTATGTATTGCTATTTATTAACTTATTGTCAGGAAGCAATTCTTAGTGAATATATGCTATATTATTTGTAGATAGCTTGATTATTGCTATATAATAAAATTCCATGATAAAATACTACCATTTCTGAGATGTTACTTCTTGCCTGTGAATTAAGGCACACCAGACTTTGAGCATTGGAGTATTTAATTGTTTCTGGTTCAGCATGAAAACACAAGTAGTAGCATATTGATCTTTGTAAGTTATTAAGGTATACTGGTATTCTGATGAATGCATGTTTTGGCCTGTTAGTTAGCGTCAGTAGTCTCTACAGAGAGTGTCTTTGTATACAATGCATTACGTTAAGTGTAGTTATGGAAGTGTCTTTTACAATAATTCACATATTTACATACGCACTGATAAATGATTGGAGTTGTTTTGTAAGCAGATATGAAAACCGATTTTGACTTTCGGCCGTATTTGGCGAGTATCTACCAGTGCACTCTAGCGAAACTGCGTGCAACTGATATTGACCAGGAAGTGAAAGAACGAGCAATAACGTGCATGTAAGTTTCTCGTTTACGTTTAACTAGGGTTCATTGCGTCGAATCTAGCATGGATGCTGTCACTTGTTGAGCAGGTGACTGTGCCCCTAATGTCGCGTGGACACTGGACACTTCAAAGTTTTGCTGATAATTTAGTGTAGAAAGTTTTTATGCTAGAATGTTTTAGACGAGTGTTGAAATGTTATAGTTACTGTTTCATTTGTGATGCCTGTTGATGTGCACTATCAACAACAGAGATGTTGTAAGCAGTAATGCACTTGGTAGGAGTTGGTTGCACATCATGTCAAGAAAGGAGATCGTAGTGAAATTGCACCGTTGCCCCATAGTAATAAATGAGTAATGATGTTGTTTTACAGGGCTCAGGTTATATGCAACATGGGTGATGGTCTGGGGCCTGAGCTGGCAACATGTCTGCCCATTTTCCTCGATCGACTGAAGAATGAAATCACTCGTTTGACAGCAGTCAAAGCGTTATCGATGATAGCAGAGTGAGTATGTGTATTATGTCACAAGTACTGTATTTTTTCTTGTGCAGTAGTTGAGTTTTTGTAGCTATTTTAAAAATAATTTTTAACATTGTTTATATGTTGTAGCACTAATGTCCATTGTTATTGATGTTGTGATATTCTTCTCTGCATTTATTGTCGATAGGTTAATGACAAAGCAGATTAGAACTCTTTCTTAGTTTGAGTTTGATTAATTAATTAAGTCCATACCTTAATAAAAGCGGAACCTGTCTGCCTAATCTGCAGACACACTATGGATTTGCTGTTTTATTAGCATTTTGAAAATGATATGTCATGACAATAATAGTGACATTTAATATGTAGTACAGACGTCAGTTAATTATTATTTGGTGTTACACTTGTTCATTTTATAGTGTTCATTCTCATCAGAATTAGAACATACTGGGCAGGCTACTGTACTGAACCTAGTCGGATTTGTAACCTGGTTTGGTATGCCATTGTATATAAATACATAGCTTTCACCCAGTTTTGATTAGAAGGCAGCAGAGTGGGTGTGATGTATGCATATGTAAGCTTTGTAAACTTGACCATGTTTGCTGTTTGACAGATCTCCACTTAAAATCAATTTGAGTCCTATACTGACGGATTGCATTCCGATTCTGTCGTCGTTTTTGCGCAAAAATCACCGTGCACTTCGTTTGTCAACACTGCAATGTCTTGATGTGCTTGTGCAACACTATGGTGAGACAACACTAATGTGTGGTGTAGGTCTGGATAATGAAGGGTTCCTGTGCAGATCTTGAATTTTATAACGCTCAGAAAGTACTTAGATTGTTTTTGACAATGAGAAGAAGGCCTTAAAAAGTTTGAAATTTAGCTAGATCCAATCAAACGTTCGAAGGAATCTATGTAACTTTGGCAGTAATAATGCTTTTGCTTGATAGAACTCTTGGACATAAAGTTTTTTAACCAGTAGACTTGAAGCATATGTACACTTTGTAGTATCTGCAGTGTGGCCACTTTCTTTTTTTTGTGTGAAATCATGATGTGAGGGTGGCTGATAAACAAAGGTGGTTCGTCAGTTGCACAGTTGTCGACCTACTACTTACTATATCCTGGAAATTTGCATGAAAGTGAAGTAGTTAGCATGATACACTGTTAGTAAATTATGTATAGCTCACAGAACTACATCACTGTTAATGACCTAGCGAAACCTCTGAAAATGCCAAAGATGTCAAATTGTGTCACTGCAAAAAGGGATCGCTGTTGTCCTGCTGTGTCTTTTTTCACTGCTATGAGTCTTTGAGCAGTGAGCACTGTTAACTGATTTTGGCATTTTGCTGTTTTTAAATGTTTTTTGCAGGAGATGGCATGTCTTCAGTCATGTTTGAAAACATACTGAAAGAACTGAGCAACCTCGTTAGTGAAAATGATCTTCATGTTTCACAGGTATCTGTTTATCAAGTCCAGTCTTCACATTTTCTGTATCATCTTTATCTTTGTCTGTTTCACTTCCAATTAGTAACTGTCAATTCTTTATTATATTATGAATGCAGGCAATACATCCAATAAGTGTTGTAAAAGACATGACAAGTTATAAGATGTTCTTTAAAGTTGTTTTTTACTTTATAAGTGTTCTAAAGAAGTGTGAATTACTCTGGTTTCTCCTCTTGAAGTGCAGTTCTTTTGTAATGTTTACCATGCATTCATGTTACTCAAAAACAAAAAACACCGAGATGTTGTAGAAAGTCGTTGTGTTACTCGACGCATTTGTAGTGCTGCAATGTTGCTTTACTTGTCACCTGGATGAAATTCTTTATTGATACAATTGTCGACATATGAAAGTTGTGTGTGTGTGTGCTTGTTGACAGCTGTCGCTAACACTGTTGACTTCAATTTGTCGTGTCAACAAGGCTGTTATGGGTGCCGTTCACAAGGATATTTTGCCACAGATCAGCCACCTCATTCGCTCGCCACTTCTTCAGGGTATTTCGTTAATTATCATTAGCACCAGACATATTTGCAGCCTGCAGTGCCTTGCATTATTGCACACACAAAATGCTACATGCACCGGGGTCAGCTGTGTTATCTTATTTATCCATTTTTCAATGCCTGTTCATCCTGTCTGGACTCTTCCAGCACGTGTCATATCCTTACCAAGATTTATTTGGATGTATTGCCTGCATTGCATCTGGCGTATCCCAGTCTCTCGTCTTTTATGTTCTTCCACACATGGAAATCATCATGATATTCCCTCGCCCCATTCTCTTCTTCTTTGCTTCTTTTGCCTGTAATTTAACCCAGTAAGTTTACCAGCGTCTGGTCACTTTTGTTTCTAGACGTTGTTCGGCTTGTTTTGCGTGTTCGTCTTGCTGTATCAAACGGTCTAACTTTGCATACGAAATTATTTCAGTGTGCTTTTGATGTTTGATTGTTGCAGTATGGTTTTTAATTGTCGTCAGTTTCACTGTATGTGTTACAGCACTGCTGCTGCTCTCCAGTGATGTCCCGTGTGCATTGCGCTGTAGGTGCAGCGCTGCAAGCTGTGATGGATTTCTTTCAGATTTTGGTCGAAAGTGGAAACAGTGAAGTTGATTTCCACCGACTTTATGAGGTTAATACATTGTGCAGCACAAATTGCAACTTTTTATTGTTTGTGGCTAATTGTGTACGTTGCAAGTGGAACACTTGTGCATTTTGATACTAATTTTGCAACCACGTAGAATTTAAGTGAACTTTAAAAGTGAAATGTGGAATTAAATAAAGTTATTATATGTATGAATGTGCCAAGTTACTTGGTTGTGAGTATTATTTTTTCACAAAATAGCGTGATTTAAAACATCTTGCCACTTTACTGTGTTCGCAAATGTTTGCATAAAACTACAGCAGAACAGCATTGTTGCCATCTTATCTGCTAACTTAAATTTCATTGTTGACATTGTCTGTCATGGCATTTTTTTTGTCTGCCACTGATATGCACGCTTGCCCTTAATATTTGTGTCAAGTTTGGACAGCCTTAGCAGTGCATGTTGATTCTTCACCTTGTTTGACAACTCTCTTTTCTTGATTTTTTTGGTTTTGTAGAATCCTTGTTAATTTCTGCTTTCTTAATCACTGAGCGTAGAACCATTGTAATGCGTGTTGTGTGTGCTACTGATTAGGAGATTGACTGTAAACATGACTGTATGCTTGATTCTGTGCTGGTGACGATAATCTTCTGTGTACACTAAGCGTATTCGGAGTCGGTCAGTTAGGCCGCATGGCCGAAGGGCGAGGTCCACAGAGCGAGGTGAAATTTTGGGTGTGGTTTTTATGGGGGAACGGGAACGAATTGCGAGGCCTGCGAGCTAAATTTTGGCACGGCCCAAGTTATCATGTGAAAGGGTGTTTGCAAGGGTACTAAGACGTCATGCTGTCATCCATTATCTGTCTCCGAGCCTTCCCGTGATACAAAACCGTATTACCTCCTTATTGTGGGTCTATACCGTGCCTAATAGCTGAAAAGCACTGAAAATGCCACATTTCTCGAAAACCGGAAGTAGAAATATGGCGGAAACATGTGCAATCGATTTTTCGTGCCCGACTTCCTATTCGACTTCTATACAGTTAGGGGGTCTATCGGCACTCCTTCTGCCCGTTCTAATGGGAGCAGGCCACGGACTTAGAATTCTAATTTCGCGCAAAACCAACAGTGTCAGGCTGTCTTGTGCTGGACAAAGGCTGGCAGTGAATGGGTCAAATGACACAAGCTGGGCAGGCGACTAGCAGTTGGGCCAGTTATGGATACAACAGCGTTTGGGCTACTTTTGAATAACTTGCTTTGGAAAATTGGGCGATTAAATTGGGCTACTTTTTGCACATTGTTGGCCACTTTTCATGATAAACGTCTGGCAACCATGCAGCGTTGGTACACACCCATCACAGGTTGGTCGACCGGTCGGACACTGGTGCGCCCGATCTCGCATGGGCCGCCTGACGCTGTCCGCTAGCGGCGGGTGAGGCAATTTGCAGGCCACGCAAAATTCAGCGCCTCTAGGCAAAAATTTTCAAGTGTGACCCTAATTTTTTCAGCCAATCTATTGGCCCCATCGTGAGCTACATATTCGTGAAAACGGAATTCTAAAATTGCACACCAATCTTGAGATATTCGCATCAAACCCTATATTAAAAACCCATTTTTTGAGTTAGGAGAAAATGTTTTTTTGCAAAAAAACTTATGTCTTATGGGACCTATATGCTCTATGAAACGGCACAAGCTCTGACCAGCTAGGTTTAGATTAGAGGAAAAAGTTTTAAAAGCTGTCAAAGAGACCCCTATCAAAACGGTTGTCGCCACTCAGCGGAAATTTTTTTTAGGGAAACCCCAATTTTTTGCTTCCGTTACATGGGCACCGTCGAGCCCTAGAAAGCTGTGAAAGCGGAATTCTGAAATTACGCACCGTGCTCGAAAATGGCGCCAAACCCTATATTAGAAACCCATTTTTTCAGAGTTAGGAAAAACGTTGTTTGCAAATTTTTGATATTTTATGGGGGCTTAATGCACTACGAAACGGCATAAACTCCGATAGGCTGCAGGCTTTTTTGAGCGTAATAAAGAAGTTCAAACATACGTCCTATCAAAACGTTCGGCGCCACCTAGCGGAAAATTTTCAGCGACAGCCCCCAGTTTTTTTTGCAGCGATTATGTATGCCCCATCAATCCCTATAAAACGGTGAAAACAGAAGTCTGAAATCCCACACCATTTTAGAAGTAATTGCGAAAAACCGTAAATAAACAACCCTCTTTTTTCGGGGTTACGAGAATTACCCGTTGGCAAATTTTTGACATAAGGTACAGGATGGCAAGTACTAT
>Ga0056116_1000709_pt1 | contig 11818 bp, 8 predicted proteins | sample WorMetOlspDAHAB2_FD_67352 | JGI IMG/M metagenome (GOLD analysis project Ga0056116, IMG submission 67352) | Marine gutless worms symbiont microbial communities from Max Planck institute for Marine Microbiology, Germany - Olavius sp. DAHAB.2 ...
GTACTAAACACGACATGCCGCTTTCTCCCGGAATTCACTGTCGATAATGAGAAATGTCGTCGCGGCAGCAGTAGCTAATACGCTGACGATGTTAAATACACGCGCGCACACAACGCACATTTTGTTCTCGCGAAAATCGTTTTTTTCCGACAATACGACAGGGTGGGCCAAAACATTGACACACGATTTTGTACGCCTTATAATTTCATCAGATATTGACCAGTTTTCAAACTTATTTCACGGTGAGGGTCAGGATAAAATTTTTAATAATACTATCACTAAAGATTCCAACACACCTCAAATGTGTCTCTTGTGAAATATCAGTGTGTTAAAAGCAACAACAGAAAACAAGGCGACTTCTGTATCAGAACATTTTAAGAGTGCGTCATCCAGCAGCAAGGCGGACACATTGAACATGTGATGTAAAAACTGCAGGATGGCCCAACAAAGTAAGCCACTAACTACCAAATGATCAAAGAATCGCATTAAATCTTGTTAAAGCCTGTAAATAAAACTAGATTTATTATCAAATTAAAGTATGAATCAAGCACTATAATATTATTCGTTGGTATTAATATTCTATGCGTGACCTACTTTCTGACCCCAATAATCATGCCTGACCCGCAAACTAGTGATATGCGTCAGATATGGCAAATGATGTCAGCGCTTCCTCTGCATCAGCTCGTCTTAGCAAGCTGTGAATTCTATGTCTAAACAATGTTTTAGGTGGAGATTTATGTAAAATATCTTTTATTTCCATATTTTTTCTGGTTTTCAAACATGATTTTATCTGATGCGTTGATTTAGTCGTATCGCAGCTTCAAACACAGCAAGTAATGACGTCACGCATAGAATATTTAATACAGACTTTACATATTCTCGTTCTCATTTTATAGCCTAAATCGATAAAAAAAATCTAGCCTTAATGACGGGTTTTAAATTGATTTAATGATGCTTCACGAAAGTGGCTTCCTTTTTTGGGACACCCTGTACAAATCACATCAGGTGAGGTCTAAACACACTTTCGCCACTGTGACGAAAGTCCGTTTTCACTTTTTTTCTGGAGAAGGGGTAGGCCGATCCCATCTCCCAACCCCATTGACGCCACTGTAACGAAGTTTCGCGAAATATCTCCCATGTTTAAGAGCTCCAACACAGCCGTCTTATCCAGTTAGTGTTTGTTAGGTTGCCTGTCGTGTATGTTACTTGTGGTTGAAAGCAGTTGTCGTTTCGTAGAACAGGAACATCTGAAACGCTGGCGAGCGAAGCAAAAATTAGTGTATGGGTCCAAGCCAGAGTTGGTAGTGTGTTTGGTCCACCCATGGGTTGGGTTAAGTTGGGTTGGGTCCAAAATTTGCCAATCCAGTATGGGTTTGGTTGGGTTGGGTTTTGTTTTAGACAAGGGACTTTTCCTCCGTGGGCAGAGCTGTCACGGATGCGAGATCACAACTGTCTTCTAGCAAAGTTGAAGCTGTCGAACTACTTAAATGGGGTCTAGATAAAGGACTGATATTACTTAGGCCTACTTGTCAAAGTGAACAAAACTGTCATATGATTGTCTTGACTCGATGATGGGCTTGGTTGGGTTAGGTTTTACACGGGTTGGGTTGGGTCCATAAATTTTGGGTTGGGTTTTTAATTTTTGACCCACTACCAACTCTTCTGGTCCAAGCACCGAGATTGCATACGCAGAATCCTGCAATTTAGTGCATTTAGGTTCGCAGTGCCGTCCATAGTGCGTTCCTAAGCACTTCAACAATGGAAACGGCGTTCACGCGTGTTCGTCTTCGAAATTACGCCTGTTTGAAAGAGACTTTCACTCGACCTCACGATGACACTGCTATCTCGACCTAGCAGGTGCCCGCTCTGTCCACTCCACCGAGAACCGACGACAATTTAAGCTTTTTGCTTCGCTGCACTTCAGCACACGCGACTCTTAAGTCGCTTTCACACTACGCTAAAGCCCAAATTCCATCTGGCTCGTCACGTCACGACACGCTATCTGTCGGCCCGGAAATGATCTCTGTGTTTAGAATACTTCGATGAAAATTTCACTGTTTTCCAGATTTTCGATGCCCATCTCCAGTGGCGTATCTAGCCGGGAAAATGCATAGGTTGAACGCTCCCCCGCCTGCCGCGAGGGTCTGGGACTAGTTGCTTCAGTGAAGTATGCCATAGTGGCGGATCTAGAAATTTTTCTCAGAGCGGGAGAGAGTTAGGAGGTCCTGGGGAGGGACAGCTAGAGACAGCGTTCAACTACAGTACACATTTAAACGTTAGCGGTGGCCTTTCTGGACGAACAATTCATATGTCGCCGCAAAAGCTTTGGGGAATGGGGTCGGATAAGTGGCGCGCGGAACAAATTTGAAAGTAAGGGGGCACACGTTCGCCGGAATTTTTTTTGTCGTGTCCCTCCACTATATTGGCTCTACACGCACTATTCGTCGTTTGAGAGAACACTTTGTGGTGGTCAGTACAGTTTGGTCATTTTCTTGTCTGCTATTCTTCCACTCGCGGTGCCCCCGTGGCCAGCCATTTGTAAAAGTCGGGGGGACGTGCCTTCCGTGCCCTATGGAGTGGGCGCCCCTGGGTGGGACGATACTGGGGGCCTCTGCCCCCTCCCCCATTCACCCCGACGCCAGCCTAAAACCGCCCCTGTTCATCTCTATGTATCGGACTGCGACGGGGAAAGTGGCAGTGTTTTTCTATGTTTTCTGTGCGTTTTCTGTTTCCGTTTTGGCGCTTTCTGCCGACTGCTAATTAATGGTGATGGCACGTGACCTACTGTTCTTGTCTGGTCCGTGACAGCCATCGTCGCAATCGATATCAAATTACACATCGATTTCACACACACACACACACACACACACACACACACACACCGTTTCAGTGCAGATTAATGCGTTCCTGTCGCGCACCAACCAACTAGGTCAACTTCCCATTACTTACTGCAATATATAGGTTGACCCAAAAAAGTAACGTAAGTCGTCCTGCCAAATTATCACCAGATCGCGTTAAAAATCGAATTGGAGCCTGCCCATGACGTTGAATTTTTGTGGCCGGTTGCATAAACCTAACTGATCTTATAAGGCACACTTGAAATCATTTCGCGTCGCGCGTTACGTCATTTTGAGCGTCATTTTGTATGTGTAGGAATGGAATTAGAAAAAAAATGTCAACCATTCAGTTCGTAAAACACATGCAAAAATGACGTTCAAGATGACGTAATGCGTGACACAAAATGATATTTAGTGTCACTTGAATTAGAGTGACGTTTATGTAACCAGCACTTTATTGAGTAAAGACTAGAGTACCAGAGAAGCACTTACATGTTGGTAATAAATATTCTATGCGTAGTAATTCGGTATGGGTTGCAGCCCACTTTTTTTCTGTCCACGCTGTAGCACTTTTAGGGTGTCAAATTAATGAGGGTGAACGGTATTCCTGGGAAGAACAACGGAAAACAGCGCTTTTTCGTGTGCGGTTCTGCACAAAAGGTGCAATTTTAAATGGATTTGTGGAGTCACGTTTGTGCAGCAGTTAAAATGTTGATGTGGATGTCATATGGCCTATAATTGCCGCACTGAGCGTTCGGCGGATTAAGGGAAAGGTGGCGCATGGTTTTCTAAACATGCATCCAAAATGTCCTGCTGGGGAGTTGTAGGTGGAGAGGTGCACGACAGAATATTTCACTTTGAACTAGGCAAAAATTTAACGAAACTCGTGAAAAATTTCACGACCCTTTTTGAAATATTTCACGATATATTTCAGGCCAAAAAGAATTTCACGAAATTTTACAACAATGTGGACTTTTTCTACGGGTGCTGCAGTGGCCGGACTCGCAGTTGTAGGTAGTGTTACCTGTTTGTCACGTGCAATTTGAGAAAGGTACGCCGCTACAACAGAAATTGTCCAACGATCGACTAGACTAAATTAACCATCGTAGTCATGTGCTTTATAGGCGTAAACAGTGAGCACGGTTGACCTAATAGTAACTAAATTTAGGGAGCGAAATAGGCTCAGCTCGCATTATTGGCATGACTTCCGAACTCAAACTACAGCCTTAATGTGATCGTCGTTGCCTAACTGTGTAACCAATAGGGCTGCCGCTAACGAGTAGTTTTCTACTCCAGTACTCGTTAAAACCGGAAGTACTTTAATACAAGCTGCCAGTGGCGAAGAACGGGTGGTGGGTCAGCGTATATGGAGCCCGAAGAGTCAGGGCCTCGAACAAGCACCTCCTCTACATGTATATATTCAGATTTATTTCCAGGCGGGCAAGTGGACAAATGAAATCGTGAAGCCCAAGTTTTCATAAATTCCAACAATTCATCAACTGACCGCAAAAACTGCAACCGGAAGTATAAATTTGCAACCGGAAATAGAAAGTGACGAGTACTCGAGTACTCGCAGCAGCCCTAGTAACCAACGAATAAACAACATGCAATGGTAAGCGTTCCACATTACCGCACGCACCCGAAATGTAACTGCCATGGTGACGGAGTTTGGACTTGGAGTGTCTGAGTAAATTGCATTCACCAGAGAGCGACACTTGTCGACTGTGAGAACTAGAGAGAAGTTTCCTAGTCGATAATGACCGGCGTTGCTATTGCTCACATAACAGCAGCAGCACATCGTATGTCGTAATTTTTCATGAGAGTGGTCCGTAAATTTTACTTCCTACTTTTGCATTATGAAAAGCCAGTGAGTTGATCTTATTGGACACATTTTGTGGTTAATTTAAGTCAGACAAATTGTAAGTTGAAATAATATTATTTTAGCAGGCATTCACTGCATGATTTTTATACGCGAGACTTTTAGAACCGATTGCTTAGTTCTGTTTTTAGAGCATATTGATACTTGTTTTTATGCGTCGCTCTTTCATTCTATCCGTAGTTGTATCTCTCTGTTTGTTCTATCATTTCATCGTTTATAACTTATTTTTACTCAATACGAACATCACACATCAGCTGGTCACCGACGCTCGCGCAAGACAACTGCGACGTTCCGCTGACTGACACGAGGACGCTGACTGTCCACCGAACATCCAGCTTTTTCGGGGACAGAACCTTTGCAGCTGCGGCCACGAGAGTTTGGAACAGTTTACCATCAGACTTACGAAAAGCAGACTTATCATACTCCCGGTTCAGGCGGTCGCTGACGACATTTTCATTTGGACAGTCCGACCACGGCGCATTGTGAAAGCTATAAACTGCGCCGTGTATAAATATTCTTATTTACTTTATTTACTTACAGTAATCCGCAAATAATGCAGTACGTGAGAACTGGGTCGCACAGTGACTCTAACAGTAACCCAGGAAAAACCAACTAAAACCAGTAAAACAGTTGAATTAAAAGCATATCAGTTCACACTAATATAGGCCAATATTCCTAGGCAATGACTACTGTCTAACGTGGGCCTATGTCGAGGTCCATATGCAACACTTAACTGAAATCAACAACTGTTCCTAAAACTGTTCATTTGACAAACAAAAGCAATCACAATAACGTACTGCAGAATGACGGTTAAATTTACCATATCTTTTTTGCAGATGAATTTTGACGCAGAACTGGATGTTGCAGTGAAAACTCGCCCCACGAGCTTTGTGGCGTACGTCGCTCTCAACCTATGAACCTTTCAGTTTTTGCCTTCAACATTTGAATACCCGTCACATACTCAGGGCCGGATTAACAAAATTTGGGGCCCTGTTCGGAAAAAAATTCATGGGGCCTTGGCTATTCTGAATGAATCGGACATACTGTAAAAACTAAGAATTTTTCTCCTGTTTGCACATGAGAAACTTGTGCATACAGTAGTGCGTACTTTAGACTGGTTTGTTCTGAGATGTTTTCCTTAGTTTTACTAACAGGCAACTTTGACCTTATAAATTTTTGCACACATATGTGGAGGCCCCTAAGGTGTGGAGGCCTCTGCTCGGCCGAACATGTTCGAACATTCCTTAATCCGGCCCTGCAGGGGAGTGAGAGTGAGTAGAGTTTAACGCCCCACTCGACACAATATAGGTCATTTCGGAGGCGGCACATACTTTTACCCATTCACAATGTAATGTTAAGGAATTGGGTATTTCGGAAAATAGGTGAAATGTTAGCTGCTTGCATTACTGTACTTATTGTCTAAGCAGAACAACACCGCCCCAGTATTACAAGTTTTGCTACGCGAGTCTTCTACTTTTTGTCAGTGTAAAAAACTGATGATCATGCGCCGACTCTTTGGCTTACAGTTAATATAGCCTACGCAATGCTTATGCGATCCATATGCCAGCTTCAAGCAGAGTGACTGATTGGCATCGCATGCACGGAATAGTAATGCCAACTGCAGCATGCTGATGTTTGGTTCACTCCAATGGCGCCGGAACGAATTTGAAAGTGGGGGGGACACCGGTCCGGAGCTAAAGTGGGGAGCAGCGACGCGCCGGAAATTTTTTTGGTCGTGCTCATCCACTTTTTGGCTCTAAAAGCACAATTAGTCGTTTTGGTGAGCGCTTTTTGTGATGGTTAGTACAGTTTGGTCAGTTTTTTGTTTGCTGTTCTTCTACTCACGGTGCCCCCCCCCGTGCCCAGCCATTTGTAAAAGTGGGGGGGGGGCACCGTGCCCCATGAAGTCGGCGCCACTGGTTCAATCTCAGACTAGATGCATGTGGCGCTTTAAGTAAACCACTGAGGGCAGTCGCAGGTCGCGTGAAGGCACTACAAGTGACAGAGTGACACTGAACATTGTCCGCACAATTGAAATAGAGCTGAAATAAAACAGGAACGAAACTGAAACAAAACGGTTTTGAAACTTTTTCGTTTCAGTTTCGTTTCAGCTTTATTTCAATCGTGCGGACCTTTTTATATAACACATAAGATGATATCGCGTCACGCATTACGTCATCCTAAACGTCATTTTGTATGCGTTTACGAACAGAGTGGTGATAAGTTGACGTTTTTCTCATTTCGTTCGTAAAAAAACACACAAAATGACTTTCAAGATGACGTAATGCGTGACGCGAAATGATCTTTAGTGTCACTTGAATTGAAGTGACGTTCATGCAACCGGTCCTTATTATAATAATTTGATATTTGTGTACTTTTTGTGGATCACCCTGTACTTGTACATTTCCATCTGTATGTATGTTGAGCGTCGGCTGCGTTTACATAAGGTCCATCTTCGCACGCAATATTTGCCGCTCAGTGATCGATGTATGTGCTGACGTCACGAAAGAAGGTCACGTGATCGCGGACAGGACAATGTATTCCGCAGTAACTCGATACATTAATAATACTAATAGGCCTATCCACCCGGTAACCGCACTGTTTTTACTTAGTTTTTTATTTATTTATAAACGGTCGTTTAAAAAATATTCTCGCTATTATGTCTTGTTTGTTTGTTGTTTGTACCACTTAATACAATAATACTGTATGTTGGCTGATGACGATTAACGATGCACTGGCTGACGTCACGAACGAAGGTCACGTGACGCTTTCGTCGTCGCTGATTGGCCGCCGTTGGCGGTAATATAGCGCTGTTCCCGGGAACGTTTCGTAGGTATATACGTTCGCGACCACCCACGATCCGGGCGCCGACTCAACATTGACATCCGCATCCTGGACGACATATGCGACAGCCGGTGACACCGGCCTCGGCCACAGCACCTGCTTGCTGCGAGAACTTCCAGAATCAGTGGCGGATATAGGGGGATGGGCGACAGGGGTTACTATAGAGATAAAAAATTACATTACAAATAATATCACATCTCAGGCTACACTGCTAGCCAAAGAGAGGGTTTGACCACCGTCTGACTTATTTATACATGGCTGATTGATTATGCCCACTTCCTAATTCACAAATGCATAAAATTCTCCCGTAAGCCCAAATCCCTCAATTTTCGTCGGGCTCCCAAAGTCACCCTCACTCTAAAAATCGTAGATCTGTCACTGAGAACGCGTGCATTTAAGCAACGGGCCTGCGTTTCATAAGGAAGCCGGGGTCATGGTAAAAGTGAAATCTCCAGTGTGGGGGGAGATCATGGCGAGCGAAAGCGAGCGTCGAAAATGTTTTCACTCGACCACCCGAGCTGTCACCCATCTTACCCGCTTATGAAAGTACACCAAACATGTTGAAACCAAAAATAAACTGCATATGCCGGGTCCAGGAGAGGGTTGGTGGGTTCGAAACTCGACCCCAGCTTTTTTGACAAGCGTTTCCAGGGGATCCCTTGTTTCCCAGGGCGGTCCAACCCCCGATAATTTTTCCATGACCACCGTTAAATAAAAAGGTACTGCAGAGTTGGAGATGTATTGGACCATAATTTACGAGTTCTATTTAATAACAGATATTTATGGATTGGACTGGACGTAAGTTGTAATCTGTAAACGTCCAGATTGGATTGGATTGGGTCAGCAGAACTAGTTGTAGTTGGACCCGTGTCCAACTCTAGGGTCTAGGGCACGGTATTATACAGACTTTTTGGATCAAGGTATGTTCGAAAATTTTTCGGGGTGTATGCAAGGCAGCGAAGACGCCGAGATTAACGAGCCGGATTATAGAGAGGGTTGAACCAATGGAGTTATGGGGTTAACACTCCCTGTAAAAGGACTAAATAAAAGCCTGACCCTGACAGACAACGAATGCTGAAATAATTACGTTGTCATAGCGACGTTCTCTCGGCCTCTGGCTTCAGCCTACGTCCGTACGGCGCTTAAATGGTTTCATCAAGCTATCAATAATGCTTTTACTTAGATTTGATGCGTAATAATCATAATTGTAATCATAATAAACGGTTGATTTATTGCGCCTTCTATAACTAGAACGATAATGCAGTACACTGTCCAGTTTAATAGTGCGATCACATACAGTAGGCAGTCTGGAACGAGAACGTTATCAGAGAACGCTTGAAAACTGGCGTGGAACGCATCAGCTTGAGTTCTGTTGGCAGCCGGTTCCATGCTCAGGGCGGCAACAGAAAACGTCCTATACATGTAATAGTAGTCAGAGATGTCGCCATACGGTGATAACGAGGTCCTGTTAATTATAAGACGAACAGCAACGCAGTCTTTGCGTAGTGGTTCTATTTGCACTCTGAATGAGAAAGAAAGAATAGTTTGTTATTATCGCCCATTATATTTTAACTACCTAAATATACATTGCTATTTTCCACAGTTTTGTGACATTTTCGTGCTGTAACCTACTACGACTACGAAACGCTTCCAGGGGCTAACAGAGGTGGTAACTCACCCTATCCACTACGAATTGGGTTCTTTAACATACGAAAGCTTTGCCAGTAGCCGCTTAATTCCCGGGACTGTAGAACAATGGCCGCAGAACGTCACGTCGGCGTCGTCACTGACTGTTTCTAGGAAACGTTGGAAGACCCCTCTTTTCAATCGTTCCTTCCCCCGCGCAGTGCTTCGTCATTTAGGACACTGACTGTAATCAAAGCATCTTTCAAAACATCTTATTCAGACGAGCGTTTAGTCTTCTCTGGCTCCATATTATTCCACATTTTTCTTATTTTAACACTTTCAAAAAGTTTGCTGTGATTCAGTGCTGCGCATGTGTTCTTTATGTGATAGTCGCTTTAAAAAAATTTTAACGATGATGACGACGATGATAATAATGTTTTCACTTACTCACTTAAGCCGAAATTCCACTTGGCTCGTCACGTCTCGACACGACACGACACGTACGACGTGTCGAGCGGTGCTCTCCGACAAGCACGACACGTCTCGACGCGTCTCGTCACTTCTCGTCACGACTTTTCCCTGTGCAAAAATGCACGGGTTAGGTAGCGTGTCGTATCGATACGTGACGTGAAGTGTCAAGTGGAATTTGAGCTTTACTCTCGCCGCTCAGTTCTACTCTTCGGCTCAGTCGTCTGCACCAGAGCGTCATAATAGCGTTGAAAAAGATATCCTCCAACATACTGTCACACACACACACACACACACACACACACACATTCGCAGCTCAGCGATGTCTGATGTACTGCTGATATGTCAACGACGTGCTATACTACCGAGCCGTCCGGTCGCCTTCGCCGTGCCTGGTCAAGACATTTCTCTTGCTTCCGGATTTCGAAGTAATTACCCATCGCCATCCCACTGGGATTTAGTGTGCCACTTCGCACCTTAGCGCCCGACTGAGAATGTGTCGTTTCGTGGCGGAGGAAAGTCACCAAGCGCCGCGGTTCAGTGAAACAAAAATTTAATGTTTGCAGCGGACTTTGGACTCCCTGTAAATGAGGTGATGTGCCACAAACTGTCCAGCGTGAGCCGCCGTGCTATCATTGTCGCAGGCCCGTCCGTCTGGAATTCGGTGGCAGATCATCAGCGTCATCCGGTCCTTGAACTTAGCAGTTTTAGGCGTCTGTTAAGGCACTCTAGTTTGTATACGATTTATAGGCACAACGTACCGAGCGCATTAGAGAAATTATGAAGATGCGCTATATAGATAACTACTTTGTATGGATAACTACTTACTTATTTACTTATTCGTAAAGACTGTTCCAGAGACGACACTGGTTAAAGTGTAACAGGACGTAGGGGAACGCCTACAGAACATGGCTCAAGGCATTCACTCCACCTCAGATTTTCTGTGGACGCATGGCAACGGTAAGGGAACTGTAAGGAGACGGAATGTCGGCTGACTGCATACAGTTATAATGCCAGCTCAAAACACATTTTTTTGCAAAACTCCAGTTTTTCTATATGGCTTTGAGTTGTCTCTGTGTTTCAATTCTTGACGTATCGATCAGCTTGCAATAAGCCGCGATATGTTCGATAGATTTTCCAAGTGCTACATTTTGGGGCCACAAGGGACCACGAGAAATGACCGGGACGTGTGTACAGTAGCGGGGCCCGCAACCACAAACAGGGGCCAATCACCGAATATACAGTTCCCCACCTCTAACTTTGCACTTTAACCACTGACAGACGTGATGGTGACGGGCGGGGATTCTGGACCCAAGTGTGCCGCTGTGGCCCCACGACCGTGCCCTTTAGCCTAATGTCCCCAACAGTCACATAATCTTTAAAAATTCAATGGGAGTGAACTCGTGCTGCCAAAGATATGGTGTTGTGGTATTGTAATTGTGTTAGTTGAGAAAGTTGGAAACTATATAGTATATACACTGTTGCGGTTTGTCACCCGACATGGCCTGCGTGCACAATTCTCGTGCCGATTGAAATACAAGTAGCGGTATTTACGGTATTACCACAAAATAATGTAATATAATATAATGTTATTCACGAGACGAAACACACAATAAAAAAGAACATGAAGCAGACTTATAACATCATACAATTGGAGGACAAGCCACTTATCTAGCGCCTTGAGAATACAGAAGTTGAAGGATGAAACCAGATCTAAAATACCAGTCCTCATCGCAATAAAGAACACGTTAAAACGTGCAAGTGTACTTGCTCCTGAATGTGCCAATGTTCGTAAAATTACTGTCGCTAGGCAGTCGTTCCAAAGTTTCACAATACGATTGCGGAAGTAAAAGTTAAATCCGCGGAATTGCAGCCGAAAATGGGGATAAATTTCTTGGTACTAACGCAGCGTAAATGACGATATTATATACTATCATTATCTGGAAACGTTCATTCGGCCGATGTATTTTGGCATTTGCACGCACTTCATTCTTGAACGTACCGGCATTTTTTATTCGGTCGCAGGCGTTTTCAAGCCATGGGTTTTCACAAATCTCTCGTTAAATATTAAACAGTGTTACGTTTCAGAAATTGTATGAAATCATTTGAAAGGGACAACTAGTAGTGGGTAAGGGGATGGGGGTTAAATAGAGATGTCGTGGGG
>Ga0056116_1000710_pt1 | contig 11817 bp, 4 predicted proteins | sample WorMetOlspDAHAB2_FD_67352 | JGI IMG/M metagenome (GOLD analysis project Ga0056116, IMG submission 67352) | Marine gutless worms symbiont microbial communities from Max Planck institute for Marine Microbiology, Germany - Olavius sp. DAHAB.2 ...
GCAGACAGGTGAAATATTTGGAATAATTGTGGGTTTGGCGAAACAAGCATGAAATTTGGCCGACAAGTAAAAAGGGTTTTTGGGAAGATATTTGGCTATAGGGCCATTCCAGATTCATCCCATGGGGGGAGTTACTGCAGACCAAAATCTTCAAAAATTAAAAGTTCGTTTGAGGTCAACTCATGTGACTCCGGTCACTCAAAAATCCCCCTGTTCCCTCCCCAAAAATAATCCGACAAACCCCCGCCCCAATTATTACCCTATAACTGTTGATCCCATATTCAGAAGAACAGCCCCATTCACCAACGGGGTTGGGAGTATTATGCCAAAAAGAGTTATTTATTCCATATAACAGGTAGGATTACGTAAATCCGGAAAAATAAGCCAGGCATGATCACTGACAGTGCTAAGTTGGTGTTTACATTAGCTAGACTTAGGCCAACACAATTTAATCCTTATACCGCCGGAACCGATAGGGTTCGGTTTCCAGTGCTTTTTAGCTAAGCGCTGAAACCGGCTAGGCTTTAAGACTTAGTCGGTCACCACCCGACAGGCGTTTACCGCCGGTGCCGTCTGAAGTTGGTGGTTAGCCTGAGTCAGGCAGCAACTGATACCTGCAGCTTGCAGCCTGGAGGTGACGTCATCCACTCGCTCAGATTTGTAAGATTTTTCAGAAGAAACAAAATGGGACGAAGAGAGGTGAGGCCAAAAATGGGGGGGAGTTCCCCACTTTTGTGCCGTCGTTTGCCCGCCAACGTGTCGCCGCAGGTGGCCATCACCTCTCGAGTAATGTTTAGTTTGCTTTATTTGTCGGAGTGCACGCGATTCAGCGAAGACGAGGAAGCATTCGTTTCGTGAGGGCGCCCGCGTCGCTTGTTTGAGACAAAACAATTCAATCAGTTAATCAGAGTTGCATTTGCCAGTCGCCGTCGCTGTGACAGTCGTCGCTCGGTTCGGCCGGTCGCTGCGTGCCACTTCAATCAGTGCATGGATGGTGGGTGTTCGCTATGTGCGGGAGCGTGAGTAGACCTACTTTGCGCAGGGTCGTCTAACCCCCAAGTCACGTGGGACAGCAAGCCCTAGTTCTCTTCCTACCCTCTCTTGTCTCCCCTTTTTCCATCCTTCCACTCTTGCCTTCTACTTTCCTTTCTTTCTGGCTCCTCCTACTCTTATTCTGACGTCTAAGGGGTCTGAGAGAGCGCTGTTGCTTTTGGGCGGAGCATCAGCCAAAATTGGATTTGTTGCATCGCAAACAAAAAAAACATTGTGTGGCACCTTGAATGACTTTTTGTAAACAGGACAGCATTTACTTATTCAAATCCCATTTTGCAGCTATACAGCAGCCTTCAAGATTAGGATACAGAAATTCTGATCAGTCTCCAATTCTGTAAACGTGGGATATTGCTCTCCCCGCCCTACGGTCAGTAGATAATCCCTGTAGATGTCAATGGATGGCGACTACGATTAAGTTGCAAATCCGATACAACGACAACGGTATTAGTAAGCTAAAACAAACTTCAAATATTTCTTATTTTGATTGATACTCTGTAGGCACCCGTTAACAAAAAAGCATGGATATCAATATTGTCTCTAAATACATTCGTGGCAAGTTGAACAGACTGTACCCATTCGGATTCACCAGAGGGCGGTACCGTTCAAGTAGACTTTTGAGCAGAAGTCAGTGTCTGGTCATCTAATGCAGGCTCCTAGACAGACACCGCAAATAAGAAGACAGTGCGTGCTAACTTTGATTAGATTCAAACATAGCCGCAACGGATGATCAGTCATGTTTGGTCAAGAATCTTACAAAACCAGATTATTATGTTCTTCTCGCCGCGCGATGTCATTCAAGCGCGTACACTATATTATAAAAGGTGACCCAACAACGTAGGCCCTTACGGATTTATCAGTAATTCATAGTAAACCTGTCACTAAGATTAGATTAGATTTTTCTCTAAATTGTCAAGCAATCTCTATAAGTATTAAATATTCTATGCATGACCTAATTTGTGACGCCAATTACTGTGCGTGGCCCGCAAAGCTGCGACATGGGTCATAAAATTTAGTTGATATCAACGCTTCCTTCTTGTATCTGTTTGCCTTAGCAACCTATGAAATCCAGTCCTACACAATTCTTTATATGAAAATTCGTGTAAAAAGATCCCCGGATTTTATCTTAACTTTTCATATTTTAGCTTTGATTTTATCATCATTTTCCCTACATCGAAGCTTCAAGCGCGTAACTGATGACAACAAGGGGGCGGTTCATTATTTAATCGTAGTTGGGTAGCTCCGTTTAGCATGAGTGGTAACGAAGCGAGTCAAGAAAGTTGCAATCAGTATAAACAAAGAATATAAAAAAACATCAACTGCTACAAATTAAAAGGACGCAATGGAACTTGAAGCTTAATACCATATAATAAAATCGCTGGTACCCGTCACAGGAACAATCATCATCGTCCATTGTCTGTTGTGTTGAATAGGCTCTGCTGACACGGTGTGAGATGCAGTTTTGCGGCAGATGCGCAACAGTGGGATATTGGGTGACAGCCGCAGCAGCAGCAGCAGCAGCGGTGTGCTCGGATGCGGGGACAACAAATAGCACCCCGACGTCTTGGTGTTCTATCAACCGAAGTCGTTTATTGCGCGTGACGTTAGTGAGTGAGTGGGCGGAGTTTTACGCACCTCCCGACGCGGTGTGCAAGTTCTTCCAAAGTCTTAGGTCATTTCGGAGGACGATAAAGTTGCATGCCCGACAACGTTTGTGAGCGATCTTCTTTCTCTGAAGCAGTCAGCAATGTCACTAAACGTTCAACTGAGTGCACCGTGTGACGATGAACGCATTACCGGCTGATAGACAATGACAACATTCTCAGTAAGATTTAAAGAACATATCAGATATATGGGTATGGTTGTTTAAGGCTAGCGTTAATTTTTAATGGTTTGGTTCATAATTAATATGACATTATACACATTATCTTACATCATAAGCTATAGCGCCCTACGCCAGGATTAGGCCCTATCTGAGTTAGGAAATTTTGCAGGGCGCACAAAGTGTAGCAGTCACTGTACATGAGGTGTAGCGATGTCATTGTATTTCGCATAAAAGCACGTCGCCGTGTTGAATGTATACTAAATCGGAACGAAGAGTGCGTTAAAATGCGGAAATCTGACAATTCTTTTGCCAACATTATCCGCAGACCACGTGTTTCGTCTGCTGTATAATTCATCTGAGGTCTGCAATAATTTGCTCGTATACGCAAAATTGCGTACGCAAACACACTGTTGCAACATATGCCTCCAACATGGCGGAGGTAATTTGTAGACAGAATGGCGTCACTTTCACCCCATAGTGGCAGATCCAGAAATTTTGGCAAGGGGACGGAAGACAATGCATCATCCAGCATCCTATATCGCAAACGCACACACTTTTACCTTTACCTTTTCTTCGTGGTGGACGTTTCCGTCATGATAGATCCAGCTCGGAGGCCATAAATTCACGTAATGAACTACTGGGTGGCACAAAAAATATAAGCAACTATCAGCAATCATCATTAAATTGTATTAAAAATGGCTATTGAAAATAGATTTTTCATCAGTATTGATTACAAAATGAGCACACGAATATACTTGTACTAAATACTGTATGTGTGACCTAATTTATGACGTCGTTAGTTTCTATGTTTGATGCAGCGATATGGGCAAAATCTGTATATGTTAAAGTCGTGATTGTAAACGGAAAAAGAAAAAATATGATAATCAGAGTAATTTTTACTCAATGCTCCATCTAAAAGATGGTTTAGGAATCACAGCTTGCGAAAGCGAGCTGATGCCAGAAGGAGCGCTGACATCATTCAGGCCTACCATATGTGACGCCAGGTCTGTGTGTGACGCTTATCGCTACTTTGCGGGCCAAGAATTGTTAATGACGTGACAAAGTAGGTCATTCACAGAATATTTAATTTGCGGAATAAATCTAACATCATTGGCAGGGTTTAACGCGATTTAATATGATTTTTGATAATTTGATAGTGGTTTACTTTTTGGGCCACCCTGTATTCTCGTTTTAATCGGGAAGCGACTTGCTGAAAAAATGGCTAAGGCCAACAGGGGGCGGCCACCCCCACCGCCCTCCCCTTTTTGAATCTGCCATTGCATGTATATAGAGGCGCTGCAGTATCAATTCCTAAACAAATAATCTTTTCAGCCATATGGAATTTCTACGAACTTTGTAGCCGTTGTCCACCATAATCAAACGCTCCATCTGAACAGTAGCGTCTCTTCAATCTCTGCCGCTTGGTAAATCACGCTAACCTGGCAGCTTTGTCGTAGAATCATCGCCATCCGTTCGCCGAAATACAGTTTCGGATATCGGTGCCTGTTAATAGGCGTATAACTTATACACGTAGTTTTTTGCATGCTGTGCTCGATCGACCTATGGGATGGGATCTTTGGTTGCGATGTAATAGCGTATCAACATCAGTCACACAACACCGTTAACAACAAAGAGTATCTGAAAATGTCCACGCAGACATTGGCCATATACTTGAATGGCCGACCAGCCACGATTATCTGCACAATGTCAACTCTTCCGTTCCCTCGACGTCTTTCAGAATTACAGCTGCAGCGGCGGACAAGCATGTCATGTCCCGATGCACTCTTAAGACGATGCCTCTGTCGCACGCAGATATCGTTTCCTAATAATACATGGGGTTGAGTGATAGGCTCAGACAATGGGTGAGTGATGCGCGCACAAAATCACGTCGCCATATTGTGGGTGCAATAGGCCTAGTGGGTGCGTAGACGGCGGGATAGGCCTAATAATGTAAAATGCAGAATTCTCAACAGACTAACGCCAAAATTATTCGCAGGCGATGTATTTTTCGACTAATAAAATTCCACACGCGAGCGTTTGAAAGGGGAGAGTAACAGTGACAACAGAGAGTACCAGTATTACAAATCGTTCGCATAACCACTAACCAGCCGGACACGAACCAACTAGCCATCTAACCCTAACTCCAACCCTACTACTAAACGGCATGCAGTAGTAAGCACTCAGTAGTCACCTGTCCCTACGTGTCCATGAGAAATTCGTACGAGGCAATGTTATTGCACCGTTTTGACTGAACACCGTTTTCACTGATTTCTGTTGCCACTATGCCGTTGCTAAGCGTAGATAAGTTTACGACTTTAAGCTATAATGCTAAGCACACTTGCTTTACAAGATGGTACAATAATCCGAAGTCGCACATAGGTCTGCAGGGCTATACCCATCGTTCATGAAAGCCTGAAAACGTTGCAAAACATGCATGGGATGGGATGCTATAGAAAACATTTCTTCTACAATGATACCGTTTTGGACACGCGAAACTTATATTTACGGTATAAACCGAATAAAGAGAACCGCTCAAAGTCATATGAAGTTATAAGCTACGCTGAAGTAGCATAACATCTCGCAATATCCCATGAATTGGCTGATCCAGTATCGGCTGGCTGGGACTTCAAGTGACATGCGATAGGACATAATTGCAACTAAGTTTTACTCGTTGGCTACCGGTACTGTATAAACTGAGCCGCCACCTAGCAGCAGACTTCAACTTGTCAAACTCTGGTCGGCCAAAATGTTCAAACAGGTGACACTCAATGTATGTACAGTTAATTTCTGTCAAGCCGAAGTAGACCGATTTCCTAATTTATTCACATATTCAAGATACAGATGTTTAACTGATGTTTATGTTAAATTTATTGCAATTTATCGCATGAAACAATATTCTGTGTTCAGCTTATTTCGCAAAAGATGTTGAAGACTGATCTGGTTATGGTAAATTAAACGTTTTTGTCATATAGGCTAAACCAAGGTATGTTTAGACATACGCAAAGTGCAGACTTACAGTAAAATCATAATATGGGTAAGTCAAATCACTATTACTAGCAAACATGATAAATAGGAGGATATATTTAACATCTATATCTATGATTTTCATACACAAACAAATTTTGAAATCGGTCTATTAGTTCGAGTTCTGTAGTACACAGTTGAAATTAATGACGTGCTACGAGAAAAGCATAGGCTTTTTTACAACAACCCCAGATAAGCAAAAAATTACGGGCCCCAATTCGGAAAACATGGAAGTCTGCTCTCCCAACGCCCCTGTCTCTTGATCATGTAACGTAAACCAGCATGAAGACAAAAATGAACGAGCCGTGGACCTACGAGATAATCCGATACGACGCAATTTCTTCTTAGCAAACAAGCGCAGTTGCTTCGTCGGCACCGCGGTCAGACGACGACCATACGACTTCTGTTCAGTGTTTGTCGGTTTGACCATGGACGTCTAGTATAGAGCATCTATATGCTCTATACTAGACGTCCATGGTTTGACCCTACACAGAAGACCGCAGCCATGCACTGCTGTTTATACATGAGAAGAAGTGGCCTCATTGAACTGAGCATGCCGCCATGTTTGATGTATCCTAAGTGTAAACGCAGAGTGTGTTAAAAATTAAAATGCGGAAAGCTGCAAATTGTTATGCCGAGGTTATTCGCGTGTATTTCGGCGGTGTATATTTCCACACACAACAGTTTGCAGGCATACGTAAAGCTGAGACGTTACACCGGCGCTATGTAGTAGGCTTATAACTCCAACATGGCGGCGATAACGATTCTTTACGAAATTATTACTTCCCATTTGCACTAAAACGAGTCAACGACGAACAATCAAAGCTTTTTCGTGCGAGACATTAGCACAAAAAAATAGCAACAGTATATGGAGTTTGTGACCGTTTCCGTCTAATGTTTTTGCTAACACAGTTCGGACTGAAAAAAACATGTATATCAATAGAACATGGCTCAGAGTAACAACTGCTCTGTCGCGTTCAAAAAATATAACTTTCTTGCATAGCACCTGGAGAAATTAGCAAAACAGGAGAAAATTTTTGTGGTCACCGGCCACGGCGAGTTAAGTTAAGAGTCAAGAAAGCAAACATGATGGTAACTGTTCGAATGTTGCAAACGATCCACCATGCCGTATATAACTACAGTGCATTCTTTCGGCGAATGTCAACCGCAGTGGAAAAAAGTATGAGGCATCGAAGTGGAGCAACATTATGCAAAGGTTGTATTGCAAAGCGCCTTTTGATTATACATTTACACGAGACAAGATGTGCTAAAGCGAAACTACAAGAAACATTTTCCGTTCTTGCACTGCATGTCCTGTTTCTTCGCCTGTTCCTTGCGGTAGCGGCAAACTTTAGTGCAGCGGTGCATTAAAATTTTATTTCTTCTGTCGGCACGCCTTCTTCCGCTAACAACTTCAAAGCCACTGAAATGTCAGGTCTTGCTTCAATATGAACGACGAAGAGGAAAAAGATTCGCATAAATGACAGCAGGGGACATTGGCGAGGGAAACTCGTCTGTTGCAAGTTAGGGGTTAATATGCGGCTTTCGATCAGCGTTAGAAACGAGTTGCCAGTTCAGTTAACCGTCATGTATTCATTTATTGGAAATGTCAAATGAGAAAAACGCATCTGAAAACACACCTGCATATATAGAATTAAATACAAATAAGAACTGTTAATAGCATTCTTTAAAAAGCATTAACGAAACTTAACGACCCTTTCTCGATGCCGTGCATCGCAAGCTTTTAGTCAAAAGTTTTCTTTCTACACTAGTATTCGACAAATGGTTTACTACATATTCTTGTTGAATGACATTACGGACAACAGAGGGTTTCCACCAACAATGCGTTATGAAATGCAGTTTTGTATAACAATTTGTACAGAATGTTTTTAGATACATCATATCGACTTCTCTTCTGTGATTTTTCGGCAGAGTTTAATTGGCTTTTTTCATTTTTATTATGCTCTGAGTAAATTTTATTTTCCAGTTTGTTTCAGATCGGTCGTGCACTCTCAACTCGTTTTCGTCGCTCATCGACTGTGTGCATTGTGGATGCTAAATAATGAATAAATAAAAATGCACTAATCGACACTGGCATTGGCGGCAGGATTCTGCAGTGTTTAAAAACTGCTGAAGGTATCACGCCCGTTTTTCCCCTGCACACTGACGGTATCAACCTCAATCAACGTCACACAGTGGGCAGCGCAGATCCTCTTCCTTGAGACTGAGCTGTCACGCTTAATGGGATTGCAGTAAAGCGAGTCCAAGTGACGACGGCGTTACGTTGTGCTGCATCGGCGCCCTCGCTAGCCGCATCGCAGCAGTCGCCCGTAGAGTACAGTACAGCAGATGCCATATCTTCTCGCGTGGTTCGCATGCCGCATATACGACGACGCCGGCTGCTGCGACTGCTACTCGCTTGCGTGACCGATTGCGAACCGCAGCGTCAGTCGTCGTCGAATGCCTCCGTACATGCGTTACTGAGGGACAGTTACAACTTTCTGCGTACGATTTAGGGTACGGACGGTTAGGACTAGCGTTAGGAGCCTGTTTAATGTTCTTATGTTTTTTTGTGAAAGTGGATAGCACGATACTCGTATGTAATACGCAATTATGCACAGCGTCTTAGTGAGAAGGTTGCCATTGTCATGCGCAGCTATACAGGAACATTACGTGTTGACTTGTCGTGGAGTTTGCTCATGTGGTTGATCCCTGCTGAGGCCACCATGACAGGCACCTGTCTGACGTCAGGACACAATAGCTGCTGCTGTTGCTGCTGTTGCGACTAACGACGCAGACAAGTGCGACGAGACGGTGATATATTTGCCTCACACGTCGACCTCAAATGGCGTGACTGTCACCTTCTAACAACGTTGCCATGGAGAACATGTTGCTATGGAACCTGACGTCTCGGATGCTGTGGGCGCTTGGACTGTTTCTAGTCAGTGCAAAGACGGAAGGAAAACGAAGCCAGAACGTACCAGGTACAGCACAATTACGCGCATAACGTATACAGAATCGGCCGGTGGCTTAAAATCGAGGTTTCTATGTCAGTTTTTTGGTCTCTTTAATTTTCGTATTTTCTGTATACCACCAGCACGTGGACAACGTTTCTTAGATAATTTCAGTAGTCAAAATAGTTCCAATTGACAGATTTTTTTCTACGTTTTGACGCTATAGCAAAGCGCGCAGTACGCGCTGTCGTAATTCTCTTCTTCCGTCTGTCTGGCTGCTATACTGGGCGTATAGCCACATTATTATTTTTCGGTGTCTTCCTCGATAGGGTTAGCGGCCGCAGATACCAATCCACTGTCTTCTCTCTCCAATGTTCTTGTGATATCTCTTTCAGTTGCATGCAATTAAAGTCTGTCCATACCTCAATATCGTCTATCCAGCTGCTGTCATTTGGTCTGCCTTGATCTCGTGATAATTGCTAGGCCTCATAAATAATTTGCTGTCGATGCCAAATGCCTATACTGATGTGATCCCAAAACTTTTCCATTTTTCCCATTATCTGTCGCACTCGGCTGTAGCTGATATGGATGTGTCCCATTACTTTACGTCGTTCGCATTACGCGTATCAGCGGGTTACATCATCACAATCCGATTAAAATCGCCAGATGAAACATCAGATGAAACAGCCGCAGCGGAGCAGTTGCTTTTAAGCGTCGATATTAAGAGGCTTTTGCGCTGTAGTCCATAGAATGCCAGCCACTTTGCATGGAAGCTTAAAGTCAGATAAAATGAGGTATAATAACACAAGAAGGTTTATGCTGATTTTTCGTACCCAGAGTGCCATTATTGTCCAGGGTATGTCATTGCCAAACTTCACTAATGACTGTTAAGACGATCTGACCTAAACATCGCGCACAGCTGGCCTTTTGAGTAGAAATATATCGCAAGTCACTATAGGTTGTCAGATAACTTGTATCTAAGCAACGAAAGCGATAACAAAACAGTCGGAAAATATACAGTACATTGGAATCTGCATTATGTGAAGGATGACACTAACATCACTCTATGAAATGTCCTTCGTATGTGAGATGTGGAGATGATGATTTTTATGATATTGCTGGAGGCATTTTTCAACGTTATGTGTGTCGCATAGTGTGTGCTGTGCTAACTGTTCTTTGTTTATTTGTACGCCTTTTTTTGTATGTGTACCCGATGTACGATTTACCTAAACATGGTGCACTGGTCATTTCGTGTCCCCGTGGCCACTGAAGTGGCAGCCAGCCGCAAAGTGCAGTCAGCGAAAGTGATTCTCACTTCACTGGAAGTTAGCGGATAAGTTATAGTTACGACACGCTCTAGAGTGGGTTATGCGAGCATAAACCTCGACGAGACCGTGTTGTAACTAACTTATTTCGTGATAGCGATAAACAAAGACGTAGTGCGTGCCGTACGCGGTAAAAGCTCTGACTGGTGTAGGCATCGACATTTATGTTGCTTTCTGCCTGAAGCAGCCGTGGATGTGGACTATAACTGACGTCATTCTATCTACAATAGTTGCAAGTGGCCATGTTGTAGGGATAGTGTATTGTAGCAGTGTATCGTCATAAAATTACACATGCATGCAAACTGTCGTGTGTGTCGAATAAAGATGTGTATATAAAAGCAGTCGAAACATACGCTCTGCAAAGTGCCTGGGCGTAAAAATTATTGAGATTTCCTCATTGTAACTCGCTCCTTGTTCAAAGGTGTCCATACAACATCATGGCGGCGTACTTTTATGCTCAGTTCAATGACGTCACAGAACCTTATTTATATCATACGGCGTCATACGCGGCGAAACGTCGTCATTAATATAATAGAACATTCGCGTAAAAACGTCAACCTTACTTGCGATAGATTCTGGTGGATGGACAAGAAAAAGAAAGAGAAGTGGTTGACCTGCAGTAACCGACTTAAGCCAGCCGGTCAGCAGTCCTCGTAACAAGGCCTACTGTTACGCAGAACTCATCGTTTTTCCCACCGCAGGCTAAGTCCCGCACTGATTGCGTCTATCCCCATATCGATGGCCAAGGCTGAGTGGCTGGGATGAAAACGGAGATAGTTCAACTAAAAAAGATATCTATAACCAGGCTCAAGAGAGGTTAACTAAGTGGATGGTACTGAACAGCTAATCTGGCGCAGCCGACTGTGAAAGAATCGTTACATGGCGGTTTACAGCAGTCTCCGGTCTAGAGATCTAAATCAATTAACATCAGTGCGTCCGTCCGCCAAATGTTGTGTAACTGACGTCAACATTGCGATACGACGCTCCGGAGGTCTTATTCAGTCGCGTTTGTATCGTAAGCGACAGGTAAATCTACCTCGTTTATGCTTCCAACGCAGACAAATGTGCAGCCATTAGGCGGCTTCTCGGCCTTGAATTTAGTTTCGGTGGCGTGTTGCTATCAACCACGAGCTGAGGCCTTCAGTGGGCCCAGTGCTCTCAGTCTCGGTGGCGTGTCGCGTAAGTGCATGTGAACAGTCGCCGACCGACACAAAGCCGACACAGAGCATCAATAACGAAGTCCGATCGTATCGGGATCGGCCGTTAGTTGTACCGCTGGGATCGAAACCGCGAGCGTAACGACGCATCATCAACGCCGCTCAATGATGCATGCTGCGAATACACGGGGTTACAGTTACGTCATTCTGTCTACATTGTTGCCGTCATCATGTTGGAGGTACACTGTGTTGTACCAGTATAACGTCGTAAACTTGCGTATGCTTGCAAACTGTTGCGTGTGGAAATATACACCAGTCGAAATTCACGGTCTGCGAATAACCTCGGCACTGGAATTTACAGATTGTCCCATTCGACTCACTGTTCGTTCACAATAAGTATACCTCCAACATGGCGGCGTGACATTCGTAAAACAGAAAACACAACATACAACATATATAAAAAGAAGCTATAAAGGTGTGAC
>Ga0056116_1000711_pt1 | contig 11816 bp, 8 predicted proteins | sample WorMetOlspDAHAB2_FD_67352 | JGI IMG/M metagenome (GOLD analysis project Ga0056116, IMG submission 67352) | Marine gutless worms symbiont microbial communities from Max Planck institute for Marine Microbiology, Germany - Olavius sp. DAHAB.2 ...
TGTAACTACAGCCCTAGTCCCTAGAAAACTGAAGAAAAATTAACATGAACTTTTAAGAGAAAATAAAAACAGCATAAAGAACAGACTGAAAATTCCGATGCATTGTCGAAAAATTTGAAGTCGGAATTGAAGAAGTAAATTCGACGCCGTCGAAACGTCGTCGAAAAATCTCGAGCGAGTCTAAAACGTTCGACGCGATCGATGTCAGACAGTATTCTGTAGTACATTCTGATGTAGGTAGTGTGTAGTTACTATGTAATTACGCCTAATGAATTCTTTTCTGTCATTTACACATGGTATATAACGTAATCCTCTTATGGCAGTAGTGCATTTTAACTCCGCATAAGCAATTTGCATCACACCACATGCATATCGCCTCGTCATATGTTCCGATGACTCTTGATTAACAAACTATAAAGTACAAATAAAACTGCAGACCAAAAAGTACGTTTTCGTCAGTTGTAGACCTTTCGAACACTTTGCTGGACAAGAGCCATTCTGCCGCCATCTGTAGCTGTTAGCACGCCAGTCGCTCTTCTTGGAGTCATCATCCTAGCCAAACCGGTATCTGACGCCGCCCTTCGGTTGGAACAGTGGCATCGTTTGTCTCGGCAGCGAGTTGAATAGATCTTGAATAACGTCAAGCGTCATTTGAGTTCGACATGATACTCGACATATTGACGATGTTAAGCAAACGAACTGCTTGTGGTTGTTCTTATGTAGTGTTTTCAGTGTCGCAGTAGGGGGCGTTGCATTATACAACGTGTGCACGCCAGAATCGCCCGGTGATTATCACCTCCCTCCCTCCCCTTAGAAGTAGGCCCCTTAAATTCAACTAGGGGATCTGGGGGAGTGTTGTAAGCTCCCCGAGCGTGGTCTGGGCCGGAGCCCCAGCCGAAATCGAATTTTGTGTATTTCAGACTAAAAATGTGACATCTGGTGGCAACAGTTTTAATGATTTTACTGAGAATCAACTCATCAAATATCGTGCAGTTTAAACAATAACGGAACATTGTGACAAAAATCTTAAGGATCATCAATCAGAATGTTTAATGCAAGTGTTTAGTGAATATCAGATATAGTCCAATCGGCGGCGCTTCACTGATGGCGCAGTATTTGCGGCGGTATCGTCAGTAGCTGCTTGCCGCATTGCTTCAGCCTTCCAGACACTCTTTCAGCAGTTGCCAGTGCGCGTAATACTGGGATATGCAGATACGGAGAGGACTGCAGTGAGTGAGTAGAGTTTAACGCCCCACTCGACACAATATAGGTCATTTCGGAGGCGGAAGTAGGGACGGACAGCGGTAGTTGTTTTTTATATTATGCGTATGCGAGATGGCATATCGCTTAGTCACCACTCACCTCAGCATCAACAACATGACAGGGGATTTGGCGGGACTTGTTACCAGTCCACTAGGTCCAGTGCAGTGACTGCAGAGCAGTGACTATCTATCGTGCCCCCATTGCAAGCTGCAGAGACTTACAATAGGTTTATTGGGTACTGCAACCCGGTTTGTCGTGCACGTGATTCCGCAAAAAATCCTACGTTTGCGACTCGTACATCACCGACAAAAATCAGTATATGCCGGTGGGGGGTGCATCCCCCCATCCTCTCCCCTAGATCCTCCACAGGGCCTACCTGTCCTGCTTGTGTGTTGGAGTCGATGTGCAGTGTGACAGGTAAAACAGTCAGTACGTTACACAAGTCGTTTTATTCTAATAACAGTGAACCAAAACACTACAGCAGACACGCGCGATGATTGTACATTACAATCTAAACAGCCCTGGATGCATGCTTCGTACAGTTTAGTGAAGAACTCATTTGTTATGTGGGTAAAATGCGGATGTTTACCCGCATCGGAATCGGCATTATACCCGTTGTGACATCCGCACATCCGCATTATACCCTCGGCCCTTAATCGGTAATAATTGGTAGAATTTGTCACAGTATGTTGGGTAACCAGACGGTTTACCGACAAACCAGCTCACAGTCAAGTCAGTCAACTCGCGGACTAGTCAACTTTCCGAAATGTTTGATGGAAAATTTTGATCATATAATCCCTTTGGTGTAACAGTGCAGATAAGCTCCGCCACCCGAGAATTGATGCTTATTTAGCAGAACAAGTTTTGCTGAAAAATAACTGATCTGGGGTGGTGGAGCTTATCTGCACTGTTACCTTGCTTTTACTGTGATGTCGGATATATGTACATTGTCAGTATTCGATAGGGTTTGGGTCAGGGTTCAGTGTTTGATGGTAATGAATCCGCATGTACAACATGTGTTATGATTACCACTTTTCTGAGATTTGCTGGCGATGAGTTGACTAGTTGAGTGTCTTCTTTTGATGTTAGTGGAATGTTGCAAAAAGGAATAATGTTTCTTATTATATTAACAATTATTGATGATTTTCAAGATCTCGATAATACTGTGTGAGCTGTGGTTCACTTTCTGTGTGCTTAGATCATGGAAAGTACTGTAGAAGAAACGAAAGTGTTCAGTATGTTGGACAATCTTTCTCCACCAGGTTTATGGGCCAACTCTGGTTGCAACCAGTCGCCTGACCCGCTAGTGGACATTTCGACATCAACAGCTGGAGATGCCCTGCTGAGCTGCCTTTCGGACAAACCACCGATCTCACTATTGCAAGAACTGTGTGTCAAACGTGGTTTGAGTCCACGCTATGAGCTGATCGAGAGCGAAGGGCCGGTACATGAAAGAATATTCACTTACCGAGTTGCTGTAGGAACACTTACCGCAACTGGAAAGGGTACATTATCATGTTTCGTACATGTTTATGCTCATGTTTATGTCACTGATTTAGCTCAGACTTTAACTTTTTAAATATTCACTTTGCTATCTATTTTTATTTTGCTGCGCATTTGGCTTTAGGTGGAGAGGCTGTAGGACACGTGGTCTATATTGATGTACGAACCTTGTTGGATTGGAAACCAAACTGGGATATTGCTGCCTGTACCTCAGTTGCCCATGCTGCTGCATTAAAACTTAGAATTAATTTCTGGTACATGCTCACCAACTTATCTTGGAAAGGATTATAAAGTGTGTTATGTTGGTTACTTTTTATTACTCAGCGCATTTGAAACGTGTGTATGCTAAGTTGTGCATTAGAATATATGCGGACTTGTGTTGTGTGATGGAGTGGGGACAGTGTCAGTTATCACTGCTGCGACGTTGCAGGGTCAAGCAAGAAGAGAGCAAAGCATGCGGGTGCTACATTAATAATTGCCGAGATGTTGAAAGACGGCGATCGGATCCACTTGTCAACTTCCGAACAGAACATCGAGTAGGCTTTCCTTTCATTTTTTAGTTTCCATGTTCTGCTGCACTTATCCACTTAGAAGAAAACTTATGTTTGATCAGACTTTATCTCTCGTAACTTTTTTGGATACATGTTCAGAAAGATTAACCACTAAACATGCTATAATAGCCATAAGCCCATGGAAACAGAGTTTGCATGGGCTTATGGCATCTTATACTTTATAGTCAAGTTTCATGTCAGTCAGACCCCCAGCAACTGAGAAATTAAGTTTATGTACAGTGTCTGAGTTTTAAGCTAGAGTACTCGTAGGTCATTGATAGAGGAAGTTTCTTTAAAACAGATACTCGTAGACATTAGCAAAATCTGTGCCTATTTAAGTGATTGGTCGACTTCGTAACTGTATTCAGAGAAAGGCAGAAAGTTTGAACATGTTTTCTGAACCTCCAGATTATCTGTAGTCGTATTGATTTTGTTCAGTCGTCAGTTTGAACATTTACATAATTATTCATTCTTTACTCATATATAGTGCGTGCGACTAACATTTTTTTTGTAATAGTGAATGTCCACTTGTATGTGGTAATTTTCATTCAGTTCCCCGTGGACGTGTGATCAATAATGAAAATCTTTAGTGGGCATTTTCAGGGTTCAAAAAACTGTTAAAAAAGCCCAACCCATTGGGCTTTAAAAAACCCGGGTTTTTTAAAAAGCCCAACCCGGACTAAACCCGGGCTTTTTTGACAATGATGAACCTGATCGGTAGACTAGTCCTAGCTGGAATGACTGTAATGACGTGACGGAAAATTACTGCTGTGTGCAATGTGCTATGATTTTGACAATAAACTGGAGCTGAGTTCAGTCTGGAATATCAAAAAATATGCAAACTCGTCAGTTAAAAATTGAAGAAGCTTCATCCACAATAAATTGTATAAAATGTTTAACTACTGGCAGAACAAGAAACTAAAACTGACTAATTTTGAGGTGAGTTTTATACGTGGGTTTACCCAGTAGGTGTCTGAACCCTGCATTTTTCGTCTTTGTTTGTTGAAGTGGTTTGCATGCATCGGTGCTGTTTCATGAGTTTTTTTTGTAAGTGTGCCATGTGTGATATCTAGTCAGTCGCTTGCATCAACATCGGAACAAACTGGAAATCCTGTGGGATCATTACAGGAGCTGACGCAGAAGAAGTACATGGCACCTCCAACGTACGAGTTCCAAGACGACGGCTGTCCACCTCACAAACGGGAATATACGTGCACTGTTAAGCTTCTCAGTTACTCCAACACGGGTAAAGCTGTCTATGCTTTGTTTTATTTTGCCACTGCTGTATATAGAGACATGACTGTTGGCGTTTTTTTTCTGTTTATCCAAAGTTCACGCGACAGTCAGTCGGCTCATGTCTCTGTATTAATTTTTTTCGGGTGGGGGGAGGGGGGTTTGTTGGAACAATATCATCGTAGCCTCCGGCTTGTGGCGTCAGTGCTTGCCTTCCATTTCTTTGTTCTGTGCAAAATTCATATTTCTCACAATGCCATTAGCATGTTTTTGGAGCAGTGCTGGCTGGTTGACTTTTTGTTGCTGAAAGTAGAAGACAGAAATAGTTAACTTGTATTGTGAACCGACTGTAATGTTTGAAGTTGTTTGCTTTTGTTATTGACTATACTGACTATGTGTTTTTCCAATTGACCGTTATTCATTTTATTATAGGTAACTGCCTACACACGTCTGTTTCTTGAAATTAAAGCTGCGTAACAGTTAAGAGAGGATGTGTGGGTAGTACAGAGTAGATTGACAAAGGCGAGGTGGTAAGAGAAAGAAAAGGGAACGATGCAGCTGGATGACTTTGGTACGTCTGGAAGACGAAATTGAAAATGGTTTGTTCGTGTGTGTGTGTGTGTGTGTTTTGCTACTTTGTGTGAGATTCGACTTGACCATAATAGTAGTATGTGCCGTGATGTGGTGAGGCAGCATGTGCTCGGACCAAGAAGCAAGCCAAGCGTCAGGCGGCGTCAAATCTGCTGGAGCAGTTGTCGGGTGCTTTGGATCTGTTAGACGGGAACCACTCAGAACCGGCAGCAGTCACAGTCGACCAATCTGAGCCGACCACATTGGCAAGTTGTCGACACTCGTGATGCGATGTGTGTGTTGCCAGTCCAGTCCATGGCCTGACACCGCGTTAGCTTTACGAACTGTGCATCCCAGTTTCGACTGTTCCCAACCTTGCTGCTCTCCATTCCGCTGCTTGTGGTGATTTGGTCGAACCGAGGACAAGGCTGCAACTTGGCAACCGGGCATTTTGTGTGGGTGGTCTGGTCGCCTGGAACAGTCTCCCACTGGACTTTCATTCTGCACCCACATTATCAATTTTCAAAAACATGCTCATGACATCTTTTGTCTCGTTCCTATTTTACTAACATTAGCGAACATTGTATGGTGTCTTTTTAGTGACTAGCCATGTTACTGCGACTTATAAATTGTCGGTTTATTATTATTATTTATTATTATTATTAGTGCGTACTTCCTGGGTGGTGCTCGGAAAAGATAGCACTCGCTTGGGAAGCAGCTGAGACAGTGTCGGCAGACAGGAGTACATCAGAGATCACGTGTGGTGGCCCATTGCACCCACTCAAGTGCCACAGGTTGAATCAAGTCGTGTCTCGCGGGTCTCTTGAATATGTTAGCCAACTTCACATGTGTTACGTCACAGTCAAATATGTTGCAACATCTGCAGACTGCCTTTCAGCTGTAGCGGAGACAGCATGTGAATGCATTCAGTTGAACGTGAGTGAGTGAGTTGAGTTTAGCTCCCTGTGTGACACAGTGTAGGTCATTTCAGAGTCGTTATGTCAATTTTTATTACTGTACACGTGTCGTCGATTTGTAGACATTCGTTGTTGATTTGTCGAGTTTGTATTTTTTTGTGAGTAAATTTTGTGTGTATGTTTTTTATTGCTTGACTCTATTTTAGTTAGACTGGAACTCTTACGTGTTATAATCCCAGAGAAAGCACTGAAGAAAATTTCATGTAAATGCGCAACTGTGACAAGGCATCTGCTGTGAAGCAGGTCAGTTCAGTTGCTGGTCACAGTATGAAGTGCCTGATGCACGTAATTGGTAGACTGCAAATGGCCTGCGTTAGTTAGGGGCACCAGTGCATTGTTGTATAGAGTGATCTCAGGCAGGGAAGACAAAAACGTTTGTGGAATCAGTGACCTTTGGTGGCATTCATAATGGTAGTGATGATCCAGTCATTGACACACATGAAGCTATATTGCAGTTAGATTCTGCACTCCTGATACCACTCTCATCACTTCTGAACCATTAGGAACCCTTTACGTTTATTTGTGATACCAGCTTATCTGGGTTTCATGAAAAGGAGCCCAAAACAACACGTTTCTTGCTAATTACTTGGTTTGTGTGCTACTTTGTTTAGCCGGCGAAAGTTTTACAACAGAGTGCATATGCTGCATTGCGAGATGGCCAAACTGGCAGATCTTTACCGACAACCGTGGCGCAGTATTTGAAGCCAAAGCAGCTGGCGGGACAGTTGTCAGACATAGCATATCCGCAGATATTGCAGGAGATTGCCAACGTGCACAAGTTCAGCGTCACGTTTGTCAATGTCATGGAACCGACGGCCAACGGTCAGTAACATATGTAACATAAGTCGTTAAATGTTCCCTTAAGTAGATCTAATGACAGCATAACTTAAAGGGAAATAATGGCTTCAATTGAACATTTATGTTTCACACGAAAATTCTTGCACTCGCACGACCGTCATCTACACAGATTATAAATAGAATTCGGTTCTGTACCAAAGGTGTTACATATTCTATCTTTCTAAATCAAAACAAACAAAAATGGCGATAAGATGCACACACACTTGACGGTCGCGTTCGTTTGTGTCTCCAATTTTTTGGCGGTATATTCCGGTTCGTAATTGTAGCCGTGTAGAAAATGTGCCAAATTATAACTTTCAGTGTTTACGCTTAGCATGAGACACGCCCACCCACTGAATATGCAATCGCATTCGCAATAAAATCGATGCAGTAGTTATGAAGCTGTGTTGGTGTTGCTCTGTAGGTGAGCAACAGTGTTTCGTCCAGCTGTCGACAATGCCTGTCATCTTGTGTCGCGGCGTCGGCCGCACCAAGGCCGAAGCGCGTATCATTGCGGCTCGCGATGCCCTATGTTGCATGGATCATATACTTGTCTCTTAAAGCCTGTCTCGAGTTTTGCTTGGTCTGCATCGAAATCTGGCTGGAGTTTGCCTATCATGCTCCAGTTGTCGTCGAGTTAATCCAGCGCGTTTGTTTAAGTTGCAGCTTTATTGGTGTATTAGCCAGCCACTCAGTCAGCATGGATTTCTACTATGCCTGCCGCGTGGTGTGAACACAGGTGCTTAACGGTGTTCAGTGTGTACAGTCGGTTAGTTAGTTGGCGCTTTCGGCACAAACAGGCTATGGCGTGCCTTTAAATATTGTAGTGTAGTTAAAAACAGTTGAAAGTATTGTTGAGAGATGCGTAGTTCAAGAAAGTTGAGAGAGAAGAGGACAGAAACGGCATAACTAAATACAACACAACTAACCCAAGCAGCAAAAAGTACCTGGAATTAGTGGCCTCTTTCAACACTCGGTCAGGTATATTCTTCCAATCCCAGGCGCCACATTGGGGCTTTGAGTATGTATAGAGGAAGCGGCTAAGTATAAGAGAGACAGTAAAAATATAAATATAAAACCGAAAACATGATGGCTTCAACAACATCTAAATTATTGGCAGCAACATCACTACATTATAGCACCCGATAACTTGTGTGTATTTTGGTTGCTGTTTTTTGCTGCATTGCACAAATATGCCATCGTGTCATTATTAGAAGAGTTTTGATCTGTGCATTATGTGGTTGACATTAAGATTTGAAAGGTATTTCGGATAATAAAAAATGCTGATTGATCACTGTGTATGCTGTGCCTCTGTTGAACAGTGGTGGACGACGTTGTGCTACTGCTTTATCAGTCCATAATTGGACAGTTCGTGCGGTGGAGTTATTCCTACTTTTTTGTCGGTTGCCGTGCTTGTTTTGGAATGGAAGCGGTTTTGTTACTTGCGCGAAACAACTGGTGATGTTTGAGTTAATAAATATATTTCTGTCGTCATGTAAAATGCTCAGATGTATTCTGACATTTTTGATGTGTTAGCTGTGTACTCTGTAGACGCTGCAGAATGTGTAAACCTGCGTAAAAGCCACTGCATCGTCCCACTTTGTGATAGAGAATCTTTATAAATGCATTTTACAGGACGATCCATTGAGGTCGTTAAGCTTCCATTTTTGTGCTTCTGTCACGTTTTAGTTTTGATGTCTGCGGATATGACGACTGGTCAACTCAGCTTTCTACCTTTTGTGGGATGGTAATACACTTGGTAATAATAAATGACGATGGGTTAATGTCTGGCCTATGGCAGCTTACCGGCGGACTCAAAGGTCAAGTCGACCCACATTAATTCAAATGACCCTAGTGAACTCTGGCAATGGCTTTGCCATAGATGATTGCACTGCACTGTCCTGGTTATTATTATTTTTATTATTGTTAGAGCTTTCGAGCAATTAATGTTTTAAATAGCTGCAATTAAAAAATAGTTACGCATTAATGCACTAACCCATCTGTGTATAGAGAAAAACGTCTTCCTGTAAATGGTATTTTTGATGTCTTGGTGGTGTATTTGTGAATTTTGTGGCATTCGTATAGCATTATTTCAGTAATGGCATAAATTTTTAATCACGATTAATCGTTTAACGCGTTGACACACTAGTTAACGTGTTAATTTGAAAGCTCTAAGCCCCAAAGTTACGACCCTATGGCGCTTTATAAATCAGTTTATTAATATTATTATAGTAGTATGACGCTGTATTTTGTAACTGAAGGTTATATGGATATAAATAAGCTAGTTTGCTGCAAAGTAGAACGTAACAGAATGCTACAAGTACTTGCCTTTGTCGTTCAGTATGGTTCACTTTGGTTTTGGTATTTTGCTGCATTGCAGAAGTATGTGTCGAAAACATTTCTGAGCTTCATTTGGCTTTAACTTCGTCACTAGATTTGTGGCCACTATTCGCATATTGTCTGTGTCGTGTTTTTCCTGCTTTAGGCTGTCTGAAACATCTGAAGAAGGAAGAAGTCGATCAGTGTTCAAATGTTAATAAAATATGACTGTTATTTAATTATTTATAATTAGCACTGTGTGCTTCATAAACATTTGGCAGTTTGTGATATAGTATGGCCATGCTAAAATAGTTTGGAAGTCGTAGGCTAGATCTGTTCATTCCATGTGTGCGAGAAGGAGCACTGGTGTTTAGTTGTGAAGCTTTCTGTATTGTTTTTGACTCGTTTGTTGTATAAACGTCAAGTGTTTGTGTTTGTTAATTTTGCACGTGTAGACTTAACTGCTGCACCAGTTTTCGTTTGCGTAAATGCTAAGTGAATAATTTTTTGTGCTGTGTGTCTGCATTGCAATGTTGCCAGTAGGCCTGTTGCTGAGAGTGGGAAAATTTCTGGAGGAAATGTTTCGGGATTTTAGCGTTGGATTCCGTATCCAAGACCCAGATGGCATACAAACGTATCAACGTTGATATAACACGACAGTCGAAATAACATTTGCTTCAAAGGTTAATTACCTCTTCAAACGTTACCTTAAAGTTAATTTGGCAGTTGATTTAACATTGATTCAATGTTTCAACGCAAACGTTTACCAACTTTGGTAAAAACGCTAGCTGGTAAACGTTTGCATGCAAACGTTAAATCAACGTTAAACCAACTGCCAAATTAACGAGGTAACGTCAGGTTAACCTCTAGGTAACGTTTACTGGTTAACGCTTTCTGAATATTTAGAAAACACTTGCTTTTTTCGATATGCTTTACTGGCATTTAGTAGGCCTGTTGGTCAAATTAATTTTAGTTACGATAATTTAGTGCTTCATTGAATGTTTATAGGAATCGTACACGTAGTACACAGAGTTTAAAAAAATAAACAATTAAGTTAAAGCTGTAAAAGGTCAGTTTTAGCACACGTTATATAACTAAAAATCTGACAGAACACGTTTCAAACCTATAAAAGGTAGTATGGCCTATATATGCTATTTGGCATGTACTAATTATTTTGTGCAAACAACAACATAAAAAACAAACTGTCAAGTTTCATAACCGACTATATATATGATTACACAGTGAACTGAAGAAAGTTAAATGTTAGTCCAAAAATAACAAATATAGAGAATATACTCTATCAACATCAGTCACCATGCACGGCATGCAGTCTCACAGCACCATCCCTTCAGTATCAGCTATAGCAGCCTTCTTGAGACGACTTCTCTGCGTTATCGCCTTGCACCACATCCCTTTATACTGCGAATTTCTGGCATTTTTAATGTTATTCTCAGTTTCGTCGTTCGATACTTTTGCTGTCGTATGACAAATTGACAATTAGCCAGACTGAGCAGTCACTGTCAGGGAGTTTAAACTCCCTGGAGTTTAAATTAACTCATCACTGCTGTGTACGGGTGAAAAACAGCTCAAAGTCGATGGCAAGTGGAACATGGCCGTCGTCATTGGAGCTGGCGAAGCTGGTGGTATAGTGGTATTGCTGATGCTCGACATCTTTCATTTTCATTTCATTTACTCTGTAGAAACAGTTGCATGACAGGCCGCAACTACGAACAATAAGAATAATAAAAATGAGACTAGATGTCTTCAAATAACTGTCTGACAACGACATTTTTTGCATCAGTTTTAGCAGGAGCCGCTGGTACAATTTGAGGTACACTGGTGCAGCCGTCTAAGATGTTTGAGGAACTGTCATAATTCTAAGTGATCGGATTTGCGCGAGACATGTATGTTTTGTCCGTTTGTCTGTTAGATGGAGTTTGACACTAAGTTAACTTTTACCCACAAACAGGTCACGTGAAATTGTTAGCCAATAGCAACTGCTTATTTTATTATTGTTCAGCAGGTGCTCGAATGTTTGGGATGTGGTTGTTTTGTTTTGTTGATTAAAGTTAGCGGTATTCGCTCGTATAAAATGCCCGTTGAGTGTACTTCGTCGTCCACTTTGGCTGAAAAACAAAGTCATCACATGTGAGAATAATAACTGTAATACTCACGCGTAACTGCCTGCTTCAAGACGAAGAATGTCGGTGTTACTGATTCGAAAATCTACGGAATACTGAAGCTCCAGAATGAGTTATTAATCTAGGAGCCCAACAAATGCATTTTATATTAGTTAGTCTCTTCGAACTTTCTGCATCGCTGTTTTTATTTTTTTTATGTATTCTCATGCTGCCAATATAAAACTGGCGTGAAATTCAGAACATGGCAGAGGTGGAATTTAACCCATTGTTGTGTGCCAGTACCGTGGAAAACAAGTAACAGACCGATTTCCAAATATATTAATAAAAATATGCATATTCATGAACCATAGATATTAAATAGTGAACATTAAATAAGCAAGCAAGAAAAGCATCAATGACCATATTTTCGAAAAATATTATGA
>Ga0056116_1000712_pt1 | contig 11811 bp, 8 predicted proteins | sample WorMetOlspDAHAB2_FD_67352 | JGI IMG/M metagenome (GOLD analysis project Ga0056116, IMG submission 67352) | Marine gutless worms symbiont microbial communities from Max Planck institute for Marine Microbiology, Germany - Olavius sp. DAHAB.2 ...
GTAAATGAGTATCAACCTTATGGTTGAGTAATAATACATGGCGATGGGCGAATGTTTGGCCTATAGCAGCCTACAGGCGGACTCAAAGGTCAAGTTTGCAGCTTAACCTACGGGTTGGCGGCCACTAGGCGCTGACCGACTTTGGCCCAGAGGAACCACAGTGAACTCTCACATATGGCTGGCACCGTAGATGACAGCACAGTAAATATAGTCGTAGTTATTATTATTATTATTATTGTTATTAAACGGGATTCTCTGTATGTCATTGCCATCACTTCTACCTTTATTCTGCGGTTGCAAACCTGTAGCATATGTAAGCTCGGCTTGCTATAGTGCTTACCATAACCATTTGTCATGCACGCCATGCTTGTCAGTAAGTAATGTAAAACATATAAAACATACAGAATGTAATATACTATGACAAAACCAAGACCGATGGCTATGGAGTGTGTAAATAATAATAGTAATAATACCAGTACAACATTTATAGTGCTATGATCTATGGCAAAGCCAATGCAAGAGTTTACTTGGGTCACTTGCATGAATGTGGGCCGGCGCCAGCTGCCAGTGTTTATTCTGTATGATTATATGAACTTGTGCATGTGTATCTGTTTAGTATTATGTTAGATTATTCTCGATGTCTGACTGCGTGTCTCAGGCGAACAGGTTGTCATTCTTGACTACAACAAGACGTGCGAATGGGCCAACGTTGAGAGCAAACGGACGAAGCTGATTGGCTGGGTTCCAAGCAACTACATCGCGCCGGTCAACAGTCTCGACAAGTTCAGCTGGTACCACGGTCAGGTGTCGCGCAGCGCTGCCGAGTACCTACTGAGTAGCGGAATTAATGGCAGCTTTTTGGTTCGAGAGAGTGAAAGCAGTCCGGGACAGAGGTCGGTGTCCGTGCGATTTGAGGGCCGAGTCTATCACTATCGCATCAGCGAAGATGCGTCGGGTCAGGTCGGTCGAGAAATCATCCATTTCGCTCATTAACAATTGAAGTTTTATCGGCCTGGCATAAAATCCGGCCCGGCCCAGTACCTAAAATCCAGCCAGGATTACGGTTAGGATTAGGGTTAGTGTTGGCATTAGGGTTAGTTATGGCTTACAAATGGCTGGGCCTATGCTGTGGGCCGGTCCAGATTTTAGGCACAACTGAATTTATTTCTCATTGTAGTTGAGATTTGCGGTGTTTCATGTTTGGATGTGTGTGCACAGTGTTTTATGCTGCAGTTGAATTCTGCAAATTGTACGGGATAGAAAAGTATCCTGGGCATTTTGATGCACCGCTCGGTGGCAAAGTGGTTAACACGTTGGAGTTGCAATTGGAGATCGTGGGTTCAATTCCCAGTCATTCCACTTTTGAGTGTGAACGCCATGTAAGTCGTCCACACACGAATCTCCTGTGGTGCCTGTGCAGTTACCTTGTCATTTCGGACACTACAATCGACCTTTTTTACTTTACTTTTTTATCTGCCTCTGTTACCGAGCAGTATAGTTTGGTACAAGCGTAAGCTGAGGTGAGTTAATGAGTTGTTGCTTAATGGCGTATCAGCACACTAATGTCATTTAGTGTCATTAGGTGCCATAGATTCGTTCTAGTACTTTAAAAAATAGATTATTAAAAAAGGAATAACTGCGATAAGATGCAGTTATAAAAATGGGTGGGAGGTAACCAGGCACACCATACAACACCCTGGCCCCTTGTCCGAAAACGCTGTAGGTGTCGCCTGTAGCTCAGTGATAACTGACTGACTGTACTTGTAGCTGTACATAACGGCGGAACACCAGTTCAACACACTGGCCGAACTGGTGCACTACCACTCGAAGCAGGCGGCAGGTCTCATCACCAACCTTCAGTACCCGGTTCCCAAGTGTGACAAGCCAACCGTCTTTGGTTTGAGCCCGGAGCCCGATGAGTGGGAAATTGAACGCACCGAGATTCAGATGAAACATCAGCTCGGTACAAGCACAACTGAGTTTTGATAATGTTACACGAGTATGCAGACCAAAGTTGGGTTTGTTTTGGTCATTTAATGGTCGACTGGGGTGAGCCAATATCATAAATGAATTCTAGGTTTTACTGGAGCATGGCACATCATTATGCTGGTGGCTCAGTAGTTAGGACATCAATCTTTGGCTTGTAGACTGTCCGTGACCAGTGCCTGATTTGTGGTTGATAGGTGACCACTTTTTGTGGGTTTTAACCCACAAAAAGTGGTCACCTAGGCTAACTCAGCTTCCATCCCTCCAGGGTCGGTTAATGAGTAGCCTAGTAATCCATGTAATTACTAGATTTTGTGGCAGAGACCATTAAACGACAGACTGGGGCTACCTATGGTTATATAGCTGCAGGCCAAAGTCCGTGAACGCGGGCTTGTCATGATTGAACAGTGGAAACCGATTAAACAGTGAGAGATCACTAGAACTGTGATGTTGAAGCAAGTTCAAGGTACCTGATAGGCTATTTAGCTTACTTTTTTGTGTTTAATTACTACACCAGATAACATCATCATACACACTGTTTCATTGTAGTTCAGCAATTTAACATTACAGTATGAATGTGCCGTGGCCATAATAAATGTTAAGAAAAATTCTGAGAGAGGAATACTTGTCATAGTGTAGGATCTTAACTGTTCAGACTGAATGCTCTGCATGGAAAACTGCTTGAAATGTAAGTCATTTTTTGGTGATAAAATTATGTATCAGAATGCACAGCAGTTAAATGTTTGTGGATGCACTATTAGTTTATTCGTTGATTCCTGTGTGCTGACCAAACTCTTTGGTGGTGGTCTACAATGTCTACACATTGCAGACAAAGCTGCTGTTGATTGGCTGATGTTTTTTGTGGTACATAGTAGCATACGAAACAGTACATTAACGGTGAATATTGTGTGCAGGAAGCGGCCAGTACGGCGATGTGTACGAAGGTGTTTGGCTTAGGCATAACACCACGGTGGCCGTGAAAACCCTTAAGGTGAGGTAGCATGTCTGAATTTCTAGTTTTGTAGGTTTATGCACCTGTTATGGCACATGTTTCTGTTGACAGACACTATTTACTGATTTTAAACAAAATTTGCGGGTTTTGTTGGATTCCTCTGAATTTACGACAACTCATTGAGGCTGTCATTTTTAAGTGACAACTTAAATCTTACTTTTCCACGTTGGATTTTTCCCGAAGCATTTTAATTACCCTTGCAATATGCTGTTGTACAGTATTTTTTTTTACTGTAGTTGGTATATACTGAATGCTTCATTTATTATTATTATATTATTAATTTTTTGTTGATCACTTCAGTTTGGAGCTCTGTCTGCTTCCCATGGTGATGTTAGCCCAGCTTTAGAGCACAGGGAGCTTTCTGTGTTTTTCTTAGTTTTTAACGTTGATGATTACGGTCTCATGTTTTTGACCTTTTTCTTTTTCCCCGATAATTTTACTGTGTTGTTTTCGTTGGCGCTGAATTGCAGGAAGATACGATGGATTTGAACGACTTTCTCGAGGAAGCAGCGATAATGAAGGAGATGAAGCATGCCAATCTGGTCCAGTTGCTTGGTATGCATTCTGCTATTTTGTCGTTACCCCATATCAAGACAGCACATCATTGTGCAGGGTTCGTGCGCTGGCCTTGAATTCGAGGAGCTGGCCTCGAAATGTTGTTGAATTGTAAAACACTCAAAAAGTCCTTGAATTGTTTTTGAGAATGAGAAGATAGCCTTGAGATGTTTGGAGTTTAGCTGGAGTCGAACTGACATCCGCTGGAAGCAGATTAAAAGTGGACGAAAACTGCTGAGATGTTTTCTGGTAATAGAAGAACCTTATCATGCGATACATTAATAGATTGTGGGTTAAGGGCCTTGAAAGAAAAAACTATATAATGCCTTGAATTGTGTTGAATAATAAGTAAGTAAGTAAGTAAGTAAGTAAATATTGATTTGTATAGCTGATTCTGTGAATCGGTTTTATTTCTAATGCACTCATGTCTCTAATGTCTGGCCAAGTGATGCGTTTTCAATTCCGACTAAAACGTTTAGATTCGACTGATGAAATTTTGTAACTACTACTGAAGTATAGTTGCACCTAAAATGCCAACTGATGAAATAAACTGTGACTGAACTTAAATTGTAATCAGCTGTGCAAATGAGGTTAGACTATACCAGTACACCATTTATAATGCCAAACAGTTGTGTCGTGCATTAAGTGGAGTGGTTTGGAACAGAGTTACAAGGAGGCATGAAAGTTTGAGAAAGGTTTGTTGAAATTTTGTCTCCCGAAAGAGTGACCAAACTGTGGTACAGTGTGAATGTGCCTTAATGTGCTAGCCGCTGGTGTCGTAGGCGTGTGCACCCGAGAGCCGCCATTCTACATCGTCACAGAGTTCATGAGTCACGGGAATCTGCTCGACTATTTACGAGAAGGCAGCTGTGATGAGCTCGGTCCCACCGTGCTGTTCTACATGGCCACACAGATCGCTTCCGGCATGGCATACCTCGAAGCCAAGTACTTCATTCACCGGTATTGGTCAAAAATACGTTTTTCAGCCGACCGGTTTCCTTATTTATATGCGATTCCGAATATGCTAATGTGCAACCATAGGTATCGTATTTAATATGTTTTGCTGCATTTAACTGTATGACCAGTGGGAAAAAATTAAATAATGTTGTTCTTATGTTCATTGTGTCAAAATCGCCCATCGTACGAATTTCAGGGATATTTGTATGTGCCATCAGAAGTTGCACTTCATGGGAGAATAACAGTGCACTGGCACTCATTTTGTTACTCGTTTACTGAAGGGGTATTGTGCGATGTCTACTTTTGTAGATTACTAAGATGACAACAACATCATCATTCTATACATTAAACGTTGGCACATAATACAAAAGAAGTAACATCGTGGCAAAAATTAACGACAAAAATTGTAGGCTCTGTAAACACAAACTCACTTTAATTGCTTACCTACATATGGTTCAGTATTTGCATTTTTGCGTACGCAGATAAATTAGGAAATCAGTTTCATGGGGAAAATGACAGTTTTTCTTCTGCCGAACAAATCTTATTGCTTCGTCAATACTGAGAGGAGCTATGAGAAGCGACGTGCGGTTGTCAAATGATTGTATGTTGCAGAGATTTGGCGGCTCGGAATTGTCTGGTCGGCAAACATCATCTGGTGAAAGTTGCCGACTTTGGTCTCGCTCGGCTGATGAAAGACGACACATACACAGCTCATGCCGGTGCCAAGTTTCCCATTAAGTGGACGGCTCCGGAAGGCCTAGCATTCAACCGATTTTCTACCAAGTCTGATGTTTGGGGTATGTCCGAGAGTTGCATTTAATGTCAGTATAACTATACCAAAAACTATGTTGTTTAATTATGCTGGAGTTTCTTAGTAGCATGTTTTATTGTAATGTGCAAAATGGCACTCTTTGATGTGTGTAGCATGAGAGGATAATGATTTATGAAAAATGTTGTGTAAACTATTGCAGGAAATATGCATATTACTGCTTGCTTTATCTGCCCTATGTGCAGGGTTTCCGCCTTTTCTGGAAAAACTGTAAAAAACCTGGGTAAGTCAGGGAATTCAAAGACGGTCAAGGTGGAGAAGCAAAAACTCGGAGAAAAGTTGTGTGATTTGTCTTGCCCCCCCCCCTTTCTGACAAGACAAATCAAGTCATTTTCCCATCAGTGATTATTGTGCTTGTTTTTTTATTTACAGTTTGGTTTCTTCTGCCCAAGTTTAGATGGAATTGTTGACGTTATTTCTGCAGCATTTGGTGTGCTGCTGTGGGAGCTGGCAACATACGGCATGTCGCCGTATCCGGGTGTCGATTTGACCGAAGTGTATCATTTGCTGGAGCGAGGATACAGGATGGAAAGTCCACCCGGGTGTCCGTCAAACGTCTACCAGCTCATGAAGCAGTGTATGTGACTTGCGCTTGTTGGAGTCTGTACTGGGTTGACGATCAGCTGTGACTATTTGTTTGTCGTTTTGTCACTGTTGTTTGGCTGATAGATTTGCATCTCACTGTCAACGTCGATGATTCTGAAGATGTATAGGCCTACTTGAAAATAGTCGACCAGTTTAACACTTGGGTCTGGAAAGTCATACTCACTCAAAACATAAGCTTATAGGCAACGTCTTTATGAATAGTCATTAAAGAGCAAAATCTTGACTTTAATTATCGTTAATTTTTTATGTGCATGCTCTGCAAAGATTGCTATTGAATTTTTTTTATTTTAAATTGATTTTAGTTTATTTTCTATATTATTTTACGCTTTACTTTCATAACGTATATTCTGTCTCGTGTCATCTGCTTTAATAAACGAGTGGGTGAATGAGCAATAGCATCACACCAGGCACGTCACAGACGAAGACGTTTAATCCCTTGTTGCATGCGAGTGATATGATGCTAGCAGTGGTGTTGCACGTTGATTAAAATTCAATTGCAATTAATTGTGCGACATCCATTGCAGTTGTGTGCAAAGCATTGCATTTCAGTGGTTAGCTTTCCCATTGGTTGCTATGCCAGTCTGTCCAACTCTGCGGCTTGACTTGCGGAGTTCATTGTTTCTGGTCATTGTGATTCTGCATATTGTTCTGCTGTAGGTTGGCAGTGGGAGCCGTCTGACCGACCGACGTTTCGCGAGATTCACATTGCACTTGATACCATGATTCACACGTCCAGCGTCGGTGAGGCCCAAGTCTTTACTTTGTTGCTGAGTTTATGTCGTGAAGTGCGAACGGTCACAATTCTGGAACCAGTACGAAAAGAGTCCAAAAGCTTGCAGTCGGCGACCATACTCAGGTGGGTTCTGGAGTTGGATGACCCATCCAACAATAAGGCACAGCAGCATAACCCCGGGAATTTTTTGGACGTATTTCAACTTGCCTCAGGTGCATTTAGTGCATGGATGTTCAGTTTGAAATTTCTCACATGCCAGAAATGACCGTCCCAAGTCAGTTTTTGATATTTTAAAGACTGAAAATGTGACTCGAATGCAGTTTCACAGCTTTGTGGTAGGGCTCTCAAGTGACTACGTTAATTGCATACATTGCTATGCAGTGGCTGTGTGTCCATGGTCCTACAGCTTCAGCTAGTGTCTGGCTGAGGACCGAAGAATCAGATTCGTGCCACCCCATGGTCCTATTGGCTGTTGAGGCAATGGTTGGCTATCATCTGGTCAGCAGTTTTTTGTGGTGATGTTGGTTTTGTCTGTCAGGGATGACTGATCAGTCGGCCACCACAAGCTGAGGTCTTTAGTTGGCCCAATGCTCAAGTCATTACTGCAAACTTGTGTATTCGTGTGTGTAAGTAGTGACACAAGGCCAAGATGTACGTTTGTGTTGTCAGCAGTCTTTGTCCAGTTTCTTTTAGTTAGCCAGCCACATTGCTCCTCCCATCCACTACACTGGCTTTTTTTCGTGGAATTGTTATGCTGCTGTTTTGTGCCTCTGAAGTTGAACGAAGAGTTACCTGTTTTGCATTTGTTGCAATAGATGTTGATCAAGAGTTTGAACCTCAGCATGTCAAAGTCTTATCACCTCCATCCGAAACTGCCGCCAGCTCTAATCTGTTGGCTACAGGTTAGTTTCAGTGCTGCACGTATTTACACTTATGATTAGTCGTTGTTTTGGAAATGATTTTCTAATAGCCAAATTTTTTATGGTAATCGTGAAAAAAATTTCTCCGCTGCTGTCCATTGCCTGTGTATTATTGGAAAGAGCATGACTTGAGCCACGTGTGAAAATATTTAGCTTATGACCGTGTGGTGCTCAGGATTATTGTTTGTGTTGAGAGGGAGATGAGCACCCGCCTACTGTCCCATTGACTATAGCCCAAATTCCACCTAACTCGTCATGTCTCGACACGACACGACTTGACGTATTCGACGTGTCGAGCCCGTGCACTTTGGCTGTGTCGAGCTTGTCGACCAGCACGGCTCGACACACTCGACACCACGAATTTGACTTGCTCGACACGTCGAGCTCGACTGGCTCAACACGGCGAACGCGACAGGCGCGACTCGCAACTTAGTTTGTTGAGTAATTTGTATAAAGTTATGATATGCAAGTTATTCACTAATTTATTGGAGTATACATTTATTTAATTTATTTTATTTGGCAGAATAAATAGGATTTGTTTATCTAATAGCATAAAAAATAGCATAAAAACGACTAAACTTGTACAGGCAAGCACTATCTTGTTTGTCGTCCGCGATGTTGGAACAGCACGGCTCGACACGCTCATCTCGACTCGCTCGACACGTCGAACGTGTCGAGACGTGACGTGACGAACCAAGTGGAATTTGGGCTTATACCTTCTTTTTACATTTACTTTCGCTGTGCATGTTTTCTTGCAGTGATGATAACGCCTCCGGTGCCAAAACGCCATATAGCATTCGACACTGACGCCACGCTGACCGAGGCAGCTCAGTTTCTGGCACAAAAAGCAAACCACAAGCGTGCACCGTTGCCGCCGAAACGGACCAGTTCGTTCAAGGACCAGGCCGTTCCAGTTCCACAGCCACGCTCCCTGTCGTCGCATCTGTCGCCGTCAGCTGACGACGCTGCTGCCGGCATCATGGCCACCAGCATGACCGACTCCATCGATCTGTCGACCGCTACCGGCGCCGACTCGCTCAGCGACCACCAGAACCGGTCGATCCAGAGCAGCAGTGACGACCTGCTGTCTTCGACCCCGGCCAGCCAGTCACGCAACGGAAGCCTGGAGCGGATCCTGGAACACGCGAGTTCGGGTCCAGCGGCCGACCTGCAGTCCGCCGGATGCAGTTCAGGAGAGCAGAAGACCCCAGATACGGACGCGTCGGATGCGTCGCTGCCGCTGCCGCCGCCGCCGCCGTCCCTTCTCGTCGATGTCAACAGCGGCTTGAACACACTGCCGCGGTTCACCCGTGTTACGAGCCATCACCAGCACGGCGGCGTCATTGCCGACCAGAACGTGCTGAACCAGCTGCGACAGAGTTTGAAGAAGACGGCGTCGCGCCCTCGCAGGTCGGCGGCCACTTCGTCCTGCGAAATCGTCGACGACAACTTCGACTCGGGCCATTCGTCGCCGAAAGCCGGTTTCTACACGGACCGGGCACCGCGTGCGGTCGTCAGCGGCTACAGCACGGTGCCGCGATCTGGCGCAACTGCGTCTACGTCGTTCCGTGACTCCATCGAACAGTCGACGGAGTCGTCGACTCGTGCCTGCGTGGATATGCCGTCCGATGCTGGTAAACTAGACAGTTCAGCACCAGTGTCTGATGTTCTGCATATGCCGACGCCCGAAGTACGCCGAAAGGTGGAAGAGTGGCAGGCCGGCGTGGAGCGAAGTCTGAGAGCTTCAGACGATCGCGGTTGGCACCTGAAGCTGAGTTCGTGGGCAAAACGTGCATCATGTCAGGAAACCGACATGTTGTCGATAGATCGTGGCGACTCGATGTTGCAAGATCGGCTTAGCTCCGATAGCAGTACGGTGCAGAGTGTGCCGAGAGACGAACAGGGTGGTGAGGAACATAATGTGAAACCGTCGGCCATGCTTCGAGTCTCCACTCCTAACACCACCAGTGCTCCGAACACCGATGCCTGCACTGCCGCTGGTGGCAAACCGGAGAAAACTCGGTGGAAGTTGTCAAAAGCAAAAGAGAACACAAACAGAAGCTCGAAACATCTGCCGGCGAACACAAAACCACTAGAAAGGCGTCATGTGTCTGATGACATTGTGCCAAAATCCGAAGTGCCGTCCAGTCGGAAAACGGACAATTCAGAAAATAGTCCGAAAACGGGCGTTGCCGGTTTTCGGGAAGGCGAATCGTCGAAGTTGGCAGCGAAGTCACAAAAAGTCAGTGCAGTTCAGAACCTGTTTTCGGGCTCCGACTCGCCGTTGCATGGTGTTCTGTCGTCGTCGGCCAAGAAATCGGACTCGATGCGGAAAAAAGAAACGCCGGCGACTTCTGCTGAAGCGTCTTCGGGCGTGAAAGTTAAGCCAGCGAAGCCGGAAACTTCGAAACCGAATCTGCCTCCTGGCGCGAAACCAGTCCTGCCAGCTTTTAAGCCACAGCTTCAGAGTCAGAGTCAGTCGTCACCGCAGTCCGCTGGTCAGTCATCACTTCATCATCGAGGTGGTGGACCTGCCGATAAGGAAACCGCTGGTGGCGATGATGCTGCCGACTGTACAAAGGAGAACGTGTTGAGCCTTGTTTCAAGTCTTTCAGGCCGTCTGTCGGAACTGTCTCAGAAGCCGGCGTCGTCAGCTCAACTGCAGCCTCTCGCCGACGACGTCCGCTCTTTCCACCGGGTCTGTTCCGGCTATGTAGAGTCGTTTCCTCCGCACGCCAAGTTTCAGTTCCGCGAGATCCTGGCAACTCTGGAACGAGTGGCCGAGGACTTGCGAGCTGGTGGTGGTCGCGACCACCATGACCGCCTGCTGGTGACTCTCCAGAACTCGCTGCACAGCATCGAGGAAGCAGCGCTGAAGAAGTGATCCGGCCGGGTTGTGGATACCGCAGTCATGGCATCACTGATGGGATCATTCCACGTCCGTTTTTACTTATTTCGACCTTTCTGTAAAAATTAATGGGAACGGGACGGTGACAACGGAAACTAGTACAAACGGTGCAATTACATTGTCTCGTGTGAACGTCTCCGAATGTGCAGGACATGCAAAAATTCGTTGAATCCTTTCTGTTGCCTGCCGTTTTGTATTTGGTTTGGGGATCGGACTTGGGGTTAGCTTTCATGTTTGGTTGGTTGGTGAGTGGTTATGCACCCGTATTTGTAGAGATATTCATTATCATTGAACAGAAGCCTGTACAACTTCCGTTTCTGACACGTAGTCATGTTGTTGGGTGTTACTGTTGCAGTTTGTTGTTACCTCAGCTGAATTTTACTCATTGATAGTTAAGTGTTCATTGCTAATGGTTTGTCCAAAAAAAATAATATGGTTTAAGTAAATGCTTGAGCTTTTAAATATCGTCTCAATTATTGTTTACTCGGTAGATGGTTTGAAGCTAAAACACGCTTCCACTGGTTTCTAATATTAAGCCAAGTGTCATTTATCGTGTTGTGGTTAAGCATCGGTAATTCTCAGAGGACTATGTGAGGCCTGAATTATTCACGTCCATTACTGTTTATGTTGTACATAGTTGGTGACCCGCAAAGTGTGTTGTTTTGGCATGTTTCGTTGGCATTCTTTGTGTCGTGCATTTTCGGCTGTGCACTTTCACCGCCCGTCTTCTGTCGGCCGAGACCTCTGCGTGTAGTCATCAGTTTCTGCAGCTAGTCACAGTGGAAATTTGTCGTTTCGCCGGATGCGTCTCATAATAATAATACTAACGAAAGTAATAATAACAACGCGCCAATTTGTTTGCGTTTTACATCACGTCGTTGCAGAATTGCACCACGAAAATTCCGGCTGCATTTTGTCTGTTGCCGCCGTGCTGTGCCAACTGTTTGAATGCAGTGCATGTAATGTATTGACTGTATTGTGATTGTGTAATACCAGAAAAGTGGCTGATAGAGGATGACCTGGTAACGGGGAAAGCGATAATACCGCGGTATACGGTAATTTCTGCGGGGATGGGGGAAAATTTCACGGTAATACCGTGGGGACGGTAATTAGTAAATACGATGCGGTAATACCGTGGTGACGGTAATGACGTTTTGCGGGAACGATAACGACATTCAGTGGAAAAATTGCGTTTCGTAACATTCAAAATATCTAAATGCATAAAAATAATATGCAAAGCCAAAATAAGTAATCGGGAATAGAGTACAGACAGGCGCGGATAGGAATAATATAGTGGGATGGGAT
>Ga0056116_1000713_pt1 | contig 11803 bp, 11 predicted proteins | sample WorMetOlspDAHAB2_FD_67352 | JGI IMG/M metagenome (GOLD analysis project Ga0056116, IMG submission 67352) | Marine gutless worms symbiont microbial communities from Max Planck institute for Marine Microbiology, Germany - Olavius sp. DAHAB.2 ...
GAAGAATGACATGACTGGGCTGTCGAAGGCAACGAATCAGGTGAAGACGAGACGACGCATTGTGCTGACGGGAACTCCACTTCAGAACAACTTGATCGAGTGTCAGTTCGCTGTTTTGTCGTCTCTCTGTTGTCTGACTCCTTTCGATTGTTGAACTGTGCTCAAAGTTATGTTTATGGTATAATTTATGCTGCAGTATACAACAGTAAAAGAATCCAAATATTAGTTCTTGCATTTCACCGGAGAGAATGGCAATGCATCTTGGATGTCAAAATGGCTTGCAGTTACTCATAGCCAGTACAGATTGTTTCTGATTAATCGTAGTATGTTCTTCGATGAATCTGTCATGCAGTAAGCAAAGCATTTCGGGTTCATTCAGACTGAAGTGATCTTGCTGAGATAAGTGTCTTGCTGAAAGGAGACCCTGTGATATTTATACGGCTAATTGCGGGTCGAGAATATTTCTGGTCAAAACGACCATTTAGTCTGATAACACATCAGAAGCTGCTACCAACGTCGTTGTAAGTGATTAAATATGGGATTTCGAGCCACTGCAGTTAATCTACTTCATACTGTGCTGTGGTCCTACTCCCCAAATAAAAACTTTATCAGCAACTCTCAAAATCGACTGTTGGATAAGTGTGGACGTCCGAGGTTCGGCAGCATATTGTTTGACAGTCGCGGTCTTAGTATGGCAGAGGTGCTGTTACTGAAATTGTTAGTGTACCTTCAAAACTTGAAATGTCACTGGTTACTTTATGTTGACATGCTCACATTTATTGTGTTGGTCGAACTATGAAGCGATGGCATGTTTTTTGTCCAGTAAACGATACTGTGCACGTTGCTGTCGTTAGATCACTGCATGTTGAACTTCGTGAAGCCGAACTTGCTCGGCACCAGAAAGGAGTTTTGCAACCGGTTCGTCAATCCGATAATGAACGGCCAGTGTTCCGACTCGTCTCCGTACGACGTGAAGCTGATGAAGAGAAGAGCTCATATTTTGCATGAAACGCTGGCCGGATGCGTGCAAGTAAGTTTTGCTGCTGAATCGGCTGTGCAACAACGAGCAGCCAAACCAGTCGTTGTGATGAATGCCTAATAATAGGCATTGTGTTGTAGCTGCAGCACTCTGACACGTGACCACCTAAGTTACAATGTACATATATGCAGTATTCTGCAAAGTGCATCCCATATATATTTCCTAGTGATACTATTACTACTACTACTACTACTACTAATAATAATAATAATGCAAAATTTGTATAGTGCCATGATGTTTTAAAAGGAAGAAAAAAAAGAAAAACCAAATTTATCTCAAGAAATGGTAATTCCCAGAGAGTGGCATAGTTTGAAAATTCTCATTAGCTATTCAGTTTTTCAAGGTCATCATGTATTTTAACTAACTCGTCTGGATATGCTGACTTATTGAGTAAGTTTTAATCGTAATGTTGATGTAATACACAGTTGAGTGAATTGTCATGTGCAGCGAAAGGACTACACGGCACTGACAAAGTTTCTGCCACCGAAGCACGAATATGTCATCAGTGTCCGATTGTCCAAGGTTCAGATTGAACTGTACGAAAAGTATCTCAGCCGACTGTCTTCCAACGTCGGAGACCTGTCGGGCATGACGTTGGGGGGTTCCCGTATTTTCACCGATTATCAGAATCTGATGAAAATCTGGACGCACCCTTGGGTGTTGAAAATGGACGAGATTCGACAAGAGATGAAGGTATTTTCAGTTGTAGTGCTATTTTCACTACCCATTATGTGACACACTTTACTGTATTTGTTGGGTTACAGCTGTTCTTTGCGTCTCACCTTTTCTGTTATGGTTCACTTTGGTGATGTTTCGTCAGTTTTACTGTCATTGTCATATGTTCAACTTTTACTTTTCAGTCATGTTATCTATGTGTGCAATGCTCCTTTGATATTGGTCTCTACCTGTGAACCTGTGGCAGCTTAGCACAGTGGTTAGCATGTTTGTATGCAGTTGGCAGACTTCCTGCCCTTCACCCGATCTTTGGTTGACATCTTCATGATCTTCGTGGGTGAACTGTGAACTATAGTCAGCCAGCTAGGTTAACTCAGCCTTCCATACCTCTAGGGTCTGTAAATGAGTAGTAATCTATGTATTTGCATGGATTGCGGGGGTAGAGACCATTAAAGACGGCACACTTTACGTATGGCCGTACGGCTGCAGGCCAAGTACGAGAGTGTGGGCTTGGGCTGCAGCATAGGCTGAGTGCCAGACCTCTCTGTGATGCACAGCGTTGCTCAGGCGTTTTGTGGCGCTGTATACTACGTCGTCTGTGTAATTGTGTCTAGAAACTGAATGTTCGAGATTCGGATGACTCTTTCATTGACGACTCCGAGTACGAAACGGACGCATCATCTCGCAGTGGAAAGGACAAAGAGGATGATGAAAACGAGGTCCAACTTCTTGGGTCCGGCAGCGAAGACGAATGGAAACCAAAGCGACGAACTCGACAGGCTGTTACGGAGAAAAAGTACGTTTCTGTTTTCGTTTGTTGTTTCATTGAATCATCAGTGTTTTTGACGGAGTTATTTAAAACACTTTTGTCCCAGGTAAACCTGAGAAATCATCATCGTCATTAGTCCTGGCTTTGAGCACAGGTGTTCTCACAAGCTTCCTCCAGTGAAGTTGATTGTGAGCAGATTGACGTGCTGAAGACTCGAGAATGTGAAATGTGAAAATGGTTTGTGGTAGTGGCGCGTTTTGTGTCTGGAACTGTCTGCAGATGGACCACAATCAGCCAGACTTGTCATACAGCTGTTTCAGACAGTTGTTGAAGACGATTTTATTTTGGTCAGTGTGACCAAAGTGCATTATGAATTCCCCATTAACTGCGTTCTAAAGCTCCTCTTGCTTACTCACTGATTTGAACATGGTTTGCATATTGATAGCAAAAATAGATTTACTTTGAAAGCACTGTTTGTGTGTATAATTGCTGGACCTCTTTATGTGTTGATTTGAAAGGGAAGAGGAAGCTAACAACACGGCAGAGAAAACCGATAAGGAGATCGACAAGGAAAGGGAAAAGCCGGAAGACAAGACCAAAACTGCCGGCGATGAGTCTGGCAGTGACAAGGAAATCGTGAAAGAATGGAGGACGCGATCACGTGGCCTCGAAAAAGGTGTCGTAATAATTCGCCTTTCAGTTGTTACAGCAAGTTGTGATCTCATGCAGTAGGTCTGTTAGCTCTGTTCTCTGTGTGAAGATTCCGAGTCCATGTGCGTGTGTGCATTTCGAAATGGTGTGTTTAAACCAATTCTGTGATCGTTTAGCCTACCTCGGAGATCGGTTTTGCTGTGAAATAAGTGCACTTCACTTCAGATGCAGGCTAATTTTCTTGTGTAATTTTGGTTTAGTTGATTGGGTTTGCTGTGTTGTATTTAGTTGCCAAACTGTTTACTTTATTAGTTTCTGTGAAGTGATCGAATTTGACGACTATTTCCAGAATGATGCTGCTATGATAAATTAGATATCTGTAAAGTTTCTGCAGTGGCTGGTAGATGTGATCTTAATGCTGATAGTTTCAAAATCAGTCGTTTCATGCGCGCATGTTACTGCAGACATTGACGCTGCAGTGGAATCAGTCGCCGCGTCCGATGAACCCGTGAAAGTGTCCAATGAATGGTGGGCCGAGTACGTCAAGTCCGAGGATCAGTTCAACACTGAGCTGAGCGGAAAACTGATGATTCTGTCGGAGATTCTGCGCATGTGTGAATTAATCGGAGATAAAGTGTAAGTGCCGTTCGTCGGATCATTTTGCTGGAAGAGTTCTTAGTTCAAGTTTCTTAAAATTTGGCAAATTGTCAGTTGGTTGGCTGGCATTATAGCTCAGTAGTTAGGACATTTGTCTTTAGGTGGTGGACTGTCCCGGACGTGCCCCAGATCCATGATTGACAGTAACACTTTGTGTGAATTGTTTGCAGTGGGTTAGCCAACTACGCCAACTTTGAGTAGGGGTGGAGAGCATTAAGACAGCAGACTACTGCTGCCGTATGGCTGCAGGCCAAAGTTCGTGAGCTTGAACTGTGGCTTTGGCTGATTGGCAGCCCTGTCTGTAATGCACAGTGCCACAAAGGCATCATATATGGCTTGCAGTGCCACATAAGTGCTGAAACTTTTTAGCATTATCTTTTTTTGTCTTGACATTTTGTGCACATGCTATTGTTTCCGCAGAAAGTCTTTAGTTATCTCTCTATTTGAAATTGATTGTCATATGTCTGTTGATATTTTGAACTTCCCCGAACTTTTCAGACCAATAAAACGAGACATATCGGGAAATTTTTTGCCTATGAGGAAGCAAGCAACAGTTTGCACGCATTTACTGCCATATACTCAGTAGTTATTTTTTGTTACTTTCCCACAACACTCAAGATGCTGCAGTTTGTTTGGCATGCTGTACTGGTTTTAATTTGTTAAATGAATTTTAACGCTGTTGGTGGTAGTTTTGGTGATTTACTATTGCGGTATTGTATATGGTCCTGCCATTGCAGTTCACTTTTGCACGAGTTTCTATGTTTTGAGAATCGGCTGCTGTATTTGTGACTTTTGTGCAAATGTGTTGTATATGTCTAGGCTCGTGTTCAGCCAATCTCTGTTGTCTTTGGACCTCATCGAAGCTTTTCTGGCTGACTGGGACAAAAAGATAACGGATACTGGAGATCAGGTGTTTTTGCATGTAACCAGATTGTAAGGAATTTTATACTCAGTTAGCACTTGTTAATTTGAATTATGTTTTGTACGTTTGGAAACTTGTCTCTGGTTGATTTGATTATACTTTTGATTGATTGCAGTGTAGATCGGAGCTTGCTTTTGATGATTCAAATTTTTTTCTGTTATACTGTAACTATTATATTTGACACTCTTTTTATTCGTGTTAGGAACTAGAAATTCTGTCATAAAGCAGTTGGATCTGGATTTGAAACTTGCACAGTGGCATACGTTTTCTGTGCTTTTCAGTCCAGGGAAGGGGGAGGTCTCTAGCACGCTGTCCTTCATAGGCGTTAATAACGTGGTAACGTGCGATTAATTTTTTTAATTGCAGCGATTAGTGTGATTAAAAAAGTAGTCGCTCGAAAGCTGTAGTTATTATTACATCACCCGTCTGTTCTGTAAATTTCGTAGTGACTGTATCGTTCAAGTTTTTTGATACATTTAAAATTTTAAATTGACAGGTTGGAGGAATGCAAGGTTGGGAAAAAGGCATTGACTATGTGCGCATGGATGGCTCCACGAGCGCTCAGAACCGGAAAGAGTGGGCCGAGATGTTTAACGACCCGGAGAATTTGAAGTATATTGTTAACTATTGTTTATTCTTCAACTTACAATTGAGTGATTACACTGAGTGACGTGACGTGTATGAACTGCGGGCATATTGGATCAGTGCAACTGATGACTTGCCAAAACCCGATACTCGAGATTTTTTCTAACATGACATGCATGGAAGACCGTGCACTATGTTTATTTTAACCAAGAGTGTTTTTCATTTTAAAATGCATGACGTTTTATTACATATGTGAATGAATGTCCCAACTATCTCAAGTGATTACTGTGTGCCACTGTTCAGCATGGCATTTTGACAATATCTGCCGTTACCATGGACTGCAGTAAGACTATACTCTCGTGATATCTTTCACGTCGAAGGATGTCCCCTGCAAAGACCATATTGAAGAGTTATTTATCGTAGTATTTTATTGTATGTATTCCCAACACGTAACATTGTCAACTTTCTCAGTAACTTAGTCAACTTTCTCATTAATGTTATTTTTTTAACTGCAACATACTTTCCATAGGCACGATATCACCTATTTGTGCTGAAAGTGCTGTAAAATGCCAATCAGTCTATCATGGATAGCAGTTTGCACCATCTACCATGGCATCAACGGAGCGTGTATGGCTGCCAGGATTTTGCCATTGTATGGAACAGTCTTCTGGGTCCTGTTCATGATTCTAGCAAAGCTGTTTTCGTTTAACAATTTTTGTTTTTCTAATACTAGCACGCCACGAGTTAATTTCGGGTTTCCTACTGAACGACAGTACCGATTGACGTGTACATGTGTCACGTAAGCTACTGTGGAATTGCAGGGTTCGTCTGTTTCTGATCTCCACCAAGGCCGGTTCGCTTGGTATAAACCTGGTCGCTGCAAACCGTGTGATCGTTTTCGACGCAAGCTGGAATCCGACGCACGACATTCAGTCGATATTCCGTGTTTATCGCTTCGGACAGACCAAACCGGTTTATGTTTACCGATTTCTTGCACAGGTGACTTGAGTTTATACTGTGGAGTAGTTTAAGTTGTTTTCAATATTAATAAACATAATAACAACAACAACATGTAATGTATAAGGTGGTTATGTGGCTGGAGTCATATGATGGTTTTCCACTGTGTCTCAAAAAAACGTCCCCCTTTTTATATTTTGAATAAATTAGCGAGTAAAAATACGATTTTTATAACTTTTGGTGTACAAAATCCTGTGGAAATTTCACATCGGAAAATTTTACACTCGCCCACCTTACCTGAATAATGTTGCCGCACTACCTTATAAACAGCAACTCATCTGATGCTGCTTGCCGGTTAGTTGACCACACACACTACACATCAACTGACTATTGACCCGCTTATTACTGGAGAAGTACATTATAACTTTTGTTAACTGAACATTGCAGACAAGACACAGTAGATTGAGGTGATATGGATACTTATTTTGTTCTATTCCGGTGGAGTATGACATTTATATTATAATAACTGTTATACACTGTACACAAAGCTACTTTTGCGTTTCACAAGGTGGTGTGGCGACATTATTCAGGTGAGTTTACAATTTCAGATGTGAAATTTTCTCAGGATTCTGTACCCCAAAAATTATTAAAAATCGGTTCATTTTTCGCGGAATTATTCAAAATATAAAAGGGGGACGTGTTTTTGAGACAGTGTAGATTGTAATACTCTGTGACTTAAGAACTTATCATTAATGACATGTTGAAATGTGCCGAATTGTTTGAGGCATTTTGATAATGATGAATTGTTTTTATCGTGTTAGGGTACGATGGAAGAAAAGATCTACGAAAGACAAGTTACAAAGCAGTCGTTGTCTCAACGTGTTATTGATGAGCATCAAATCGAGCGACATTTCTCCGCCAACGATTTGCGTGATTTGTACATCTTTAAACCCGATCGACTCGACGATCCGAATAGTGAAGAGCGACCAACTCCAAAACTGCCAAAAGTATGCTCTTCGATGAAAACGCAGCATGGTTGTAAGAAAGTTTGCTGCGAAATAATTTAGATTTTTGTGGAAACAAAGTCTCATTGTGTGTGTCTCGCATATGAAATCTTGCTTCCTTTGTCGAGAAATGTAAAAACAGCAAACGTTTGCAAACATTATCCAGATATGTTAAAATTCAGTTTTTACATTTGAAATTATATAACTAATTTCGTTTACACATACAGTTTAAACTGCGATTTTTTTGTAGATTGGAATGCCTTGTGTGCATGAGAAGTCTAATTGAGAATTATAAGGTGTGGCCGAAATGTTTTAAAAGTGTTCCATCGGCTCCAGTTTTTAATGCACCTTATAGATTTTCGATGTGTGATGTTTATTCACTTGAAAGCAGTGCATTTCTTGTCTTTGCTGCCTGTTGCTATGAGAAACCGGCTTCCTTCTGCATCTCTTCTTTTAACATAGTACTTTGAAGAATTCGTGGCGTCATATAAACCGTGCCTGTGATTATGGCGGTTCATTGTAGGATCGTTTGTTGGCCGAGTTACTGACAACGCTTAAAGATTGGGTTGTTCAGTATCACGAGCACGACTCTCTTCTAGAAAACAAAATAGAGGAGGAGTTGACGGAGGACGAGCGCAAGGCGGCGTGGGAAGAATACGAACAAGAAAAGAAAGGACTTCGCATTCCACCGCGTTAGTTTTTTTGTGTTTTATCTGTGAAGTGAAATGCGTTGAGAATATTTTTTATCTCCGATCTTTCCCCGTTGATTTCTCTAACTGCTCTTGTCAGCAATAATGCACATCACTGGCTGTGTGCAACCACTTTTTTTCTGTGATACTTTCAACATTTTCTGTCTCAAAATGTGCACTTTCTGGTAGTTAACATTTGTAGTGCAGAGTAACATGAGATGTCTTGTGAACAGCCAGGGCTTAATGGCTAGATCCAGTGTCTGCAATGTTGTTGGGCCAAAATGTATTGCATGGGATACGTATGTATAGTATGTTCATGATCCATATGACAAAGACAGACTGGACAAACAGGTGGACGTACAAGTGTTTTTATGCTCGTTGCTCATGAAAAAGTTCCATTTTGAAGACTAGTTAGCACATTTGAGCCGTGGAACAAGTTTTGCGGGATATTTTTAAAAGATGTTTTTTTCAGTTATCTGTTTTGCTGCGGTTGTCTGTTTGCACTTTGCGTGCGTACAGAACTTTTGTGTTTGTGTGCTAATCTGCAGCGATGCCCGGAGTGAATCCTGGCGCAAACAGCATGCAGTATGCCGCCGCACCGTCTGTGTTGCCATATGCTGCAATGTTTGCCGATCTTGATCCTCATCATATTGCGCAGACCATCTTCAGAGCTGTGAGTAAAACTTTCTCCGATTGTCTTTTCCGAATATTGTAGTGCAGTGTGGAATTTCTGCAAACCGATGTTGGAAGCGAGTGAGTAGAGTTTAACGCCCCACCTGACACAATATAGGTCATTTCAGAGGCAGAAGATGTTGGAAGCATTGGTATCGATCAGTCGGTACTAATTTGTAAAGCGCGAGTATGTTGCGTGCGAATCGGAAACGGTGGTTTCAGTTTACTTTGTCGAAAAGTTGTCACATTCGTTCCGTTGTTCTGTGTATGAACACACACAAACTGCTGTGCAGATTACCTTAACTATTATGGAGCTTAATCCTTTGTCATGCAGTCTAGCAGTTTGTGTGGTACTTATGTTCCTATGCAACTGTCATTTCGCATTGACGTCAACGGTGACTAGTAGTTTGTGTAACAGTCTGGTTGGTGTGCAGATCATGTATTCTTTGTGAACAAGAGTACATATTATTCTGTTTTTGTAAATGGTTTTCTTGGTGTAATTTTAATGTTTGTTGCCTGTATGGCTCAGTGGTTAGGATGTCGGTCTGTGGGTGGTGGGCTTTCCCTAATCTGTGCCTGATCTATGGTTGACATGTGACCACTTTGTGGGTAAAGTGTCTGCTATGGGTCAACCAACCTGGCCAACTCAGCCTTTTATCCCTTCCGGGTCAGTAAATGAGTAGTAATTAATGAATTACAGGGGTGGAGACCCTATAACTGCAGACCGTGGCTGCATATGGCTGTTCGGTTGCAGGTTTTGACTGTGGTCTGTGGGCACGGGCTTAGCCTATAGGCTGTACGCCTGCTCTCTCTGTGGCACAAAAAATGCAGCTGCAGTATGTGGCTTGTGGCGCTATACAAGTGTTATATGCCTTTGTCTTTAATAAGTTTAATTTGTCATTCCCCCATTCTTCAATTTTTTGCGACATTTTTCAGAATCCTGGCATTTCGAAAGAAGAATTGACACAGCGGGTAAAAGATGTTCTGAATCGAGCGCAAATGGCTCGATTGCTGCAGGTCAGTGCAAATGATAATGTGTTTTGTGATGATAATGGGATTTCACGCGTATTTCTCTTGCATTGCAACAGTGTTTGTGTGCATTGACATTTATTGACATACTGATTTTGATGCAACTGTTACAATCTCGTGTAAATTTTTATTTTGTGTACTGTATATCGTATGTATGCTTTCTTACTACATTATCATTAGTGTATTTTTAACCTTTGAATCTTTTTGTCCGTGTTTTACGTTGCTGTGGTACTTGTACGACTATAATGAATACACAAACTGCTGTGCAGATTACCTTAACTATTATGGAGCTTAATCCTTTGTCATGCAGTCTAGCAGTTTGTGTGGTACTTATGTTCCTATGCAGATGACCCAAAGTGAACTGTCGCATATAGGCAGCACTATAAATATCGTCCTCCTGGTATTAGTATTATTATAGTGAAATGTGGTGTAGAAGTTGCGTTTTGGTTGATTCTTATAGTTTCCCGAGTCAGTTGTGTCTGGTTGTAATTAGTCTTCTTCCCATGCTGTGGTGTGTCCAGCACGAGCAGGAGTACCGTCTTCAGCTGGAGCGACAGCGGCTGCTTCAGTACCAGCAGGAGCGAATTCGCCGCGAGGCAGCGCTGATGGCAACCCAGCAGCACATGGCTGGCGGCAGCGCCAGTTCGTTGGTACAGATACTGTCGGAACCAAATTCTGCGGCAAACTCGATCGCCCGTGCCTCGTCTGGTACTCAGCTGCAGGCACCATGGCAAGCCGCTCCGAAGTAGCCACGTCACTTGACTGTATCTTCGACCCATTGTCTCCAACATGCGTAGACTTTTAGCGATGTCGATAGGGAACGTGACAATGACAACGGTAAGTAGTTAACAGCTTTACAGTAAAACTTGCCTCTGGTCAGTGTCTGTGGATACGCATGACATGCAACTCTAGTTAGTTATTGTGTGCTGTTTAGTAGAAGGGATTAGTTGGCGTTTTGTCGGTTTGCACATATTATGGTTATGCACACGTATTTGTGCAACTAGTGTCCGTTGTCATTGGACGACAGCCATATAGGTATTGTTCGCTGAAATCGTGCTGTAAATATGTGGGCCGTTCTGTGTTTTTGCGTTCCGCGTATGTTGTAAACTTCCGCGGTGATGTTTATGCGCGTGTCTGACTGACAAGTGCAGGTTCGTTGTGTATTGGAAACACGGGCGCGTGAACGTTTGTGTTCAGCGTATGCATAGTTGCATTTCAGCATATGTTCACAACTTCATATCGTTGTTTGTCGGACACCATGGGGTGGGGGGCATAGCTCGCCCAAATTTTGGCGTTGGGCCACAATGCATTTGGCCCAGCCGACAAGGGACTGGTATGTTCGTTAGTCGTAGCTCTGTAAAATTCGTCAAAAGGCAACTATACGTAGCAATAAGCAGTGATGTGCAAAATCGTCTCTAGCTCTTTGTTGATTTTAACATACAGCACGAAATACTTTGCGTTTGTCCCCAATCCCAGTGTTGTTGCATGCTGGGCATAGATCGTTTGTAGAAAGTGGACGTGTGGCTGCAGATTTGGCTCACCCAAAAATTGTAGCGTGGCGCCCCCTCCCCCCTTGTGTTAAGACACTTGTGTACTTGTATATATGGGCAACATTTGTGCAGTTTTGTGTTTCTGTATGCAGATGCACTCGATGATTTCGGAGATCAAATTTCGTTTACAGTATTTGTAGGTGATGAGTTGTTTTGTCAGAGTGTCCGAGACGTTCAAAGTTTCCACTTCTTGGCTTGGTCGAATATTTCCACATATTTGATCATAGTGCACAAGTTTTTTTTACAGAATTTTGAGAATTCTGCTTTGTGACACAGTGTACATGATTTTTAATAACCTAAACTACTCTGATAGTATGTCCGAGTTGTGTTGAAAGTGCCGTTAAATTGCAGCCAGGTGTCGGTGTGTGATCTGTGTCTGCGGAAAGACTCGAACAACATCCTTACGTCATCGAATCACATCCCGTGACAAAACTGAATATCAGATTACAATACAATACAACGATTAACTTGTATAGCGCCATGATAAGAAATGCAGAGGCGCTCGATGGCATGAACACTTCACATAACGCAGTGAAAAAAGGTGAGTTTTCAGTCGCTTTTTAAAAGTTGCCAAGGTGTCCAAGTTGACGACATTGTCCGGCAG